>JAAUXU010153793.1_pt1 | contig 18632 bp, 17 predicted proteins | sample 7278151 | NCBI WGS metagenome assembly JAAUXU01 (sample SAMN14350113, study PRJNA611818) | marine sediment metagenome | isolation source: surface marine sediment (1.8m) | place: French Polynesia: Moorea | collected 2018-08 | reverse complement strand
CCCCCCCCCCCCCCCCCCCCCCAACAAACCTACCGAGATATTGTTATCACGTTTTCTCATTTTCTTCTCAACAAGGCACCCTCGCAATATCTATCCACGTAGATCTTGCCATGGCAGGGCTAGACAGGTACATATCGTAACATTTACAAAGCAGCCTGACTGCTATACGCAGTCCCTATGAAATATGTTCTCTCTTGGTACGTGCAAGAAGGCCTTTATTGTCATTCTATGACACTAAGAGACTCGTTAAGAGCCTTTTTTTTTTAGATTACCTGCCTGAGCTCCTCCTACGCACAGAGAGTAATTAAGGCAGTTTTTACTGAAATAAAACTACGTCATGACACACGCACTCATCTTGCCAGCGTATGATGTCCAAGAGTGGAGTAGTTTGACCCTCCTACGCCCGGAGGAAGCAGAAAGACCGGGAGTTGCGGTGGGTGGTTTTATAACAAAGTGCGTGGTTAGCTGGCTCTACAGGACATCACAGCTCTAGCGCATTCGCTAAAGAAAAAAAGACCGGGAGCCTTCGCCGTAAGAGAGGTGCAGGCATTCAAATCTTTCTCTGGATGACCGTATCAAACGAGTGATGTGCCTGAAGTCTGCAACTCCAGTATGCAAACCTTCCCCAGCGCATAACTAGGGGAATTAGCTGTCCGCCCATTTTATTGGGCGTGCAAAAAATGTGCATGCCTGACTTGGGACAGAGTTCACGCCCCCATCTTCAGAAGTTTTGCAGACGGGTAATTTACAATTTGATTGAGCTCTCTCCATAAGAAAAAGACTCTTTCCAAAAGGTAAGGTGGTGCGGTAGGGAACCCCCCCCTCCCATCACTTGTAAACCTATTATCATCCTTACACTAGTACAGTTAGAGTCGGGACCTAAACGACACCTCTAGCAAAGTACAAAGTGAAAATTTCAAGCATTGTACGTATGTCGTACGGACTGATGCCATGGACAAAATTTGCGTGGCATCATGGACACACAGCTTCTTCACTCGGCCAGTCCGACCACTTACTTCCCACTCAAAAGTATAAATGAGCAGCAGTATTTTGAGTCCCCTCTGTTCTGACTGACCTGTTCAAATTTGTAGAGTCCACTTCTTGCTGCTTCCTCACCCAGTTTTTTGCGCTTGCAAATCTCATCATGAGGGTGGACGGCGACGCAAACAATGGGCGAAAGATTATCCGCCTGCCCAATAAAAACTCTTCGCTCTTTCTCTTTGTCTGCCGCTATCTGTAACGCTCCCACACGTGTAGCTATAATAGTGTACGCAAGTGGTGCGCTTTACGCTAATAACGTGGCGTGAAGACTGCACGAGTCGTATCAATTCCTCAAGATAAATAAACGTGCAAATGTGCTCCACCACCATACAAGAGCAATGAGTACTCTATACGACATTTCTCTTAAATAGTCCGGTGGAGAGGAGTCGGAGGAAAAGAGCCCATTTTGGAGATAGGGATGATTAATGCCGGGCCAGCGTTTGCGCCCCAAATGTTCCTTGTCCCATAGGCTTAAGTCACATCTCTGGCTTGAGAATTGCTCCATGCTTCTTAGACGGCAGCTTTGGTAGATGCAAAAGTGGTGGAACGCCGCAAAAAAGAGTTAAGACCAATCTGGCCGCCAGTTTTAGCAAAGACCTTCGAGAATAGGCACAGATGAGCACTGCAGCTACGTTACAACCAGCCGTATCCTTTAATGAGTGGAATCCTTAAGGAGATATGTTCAATTAGTACCGCCTAGTTGAAATATGCAAGTTCTCCTCTGCACTGTTGTGCACTACAGGCAAAATTAGTCCTCCAAGTGGTGCAGCCTTTCAGGATTCAGGGCTATTTCAAGATTCTGTCCGTGAATGTGTTCGCAGCAGGGAAGCCGAGATCGAGCTGGACAACAGCATCTTTGTTCACTGGATTTATTTTTTCTCCATGCCTTTATTAAATAATGCTGTTGTTGCCCGCTGGTTAAAGCTGACGTCTTGTTTGCTTTTAACAACACTGTTCCTTTGTACCGCGATTCGGGCCGTCATTATGAGAAAGAGGCAGAAGGGGGATAGCAGATATCATGGCAAATTTTTCAGCTCATTGAAGAGAAGCTTCATCAGCGTCAATTTCCTACTTCTGTCCTAAAATCAGTTCCGACGTGCCCAGGTGAGTAGGAGGGAAAACTTGACGCTCATGTGGACGATTTCTACCTGCTTTGTCTCGTGTTGATATGTAGTGTATTCTCAAAGATGGATGTGCACTGATTTCTGCAAAGTTGGTGCCATGTTGGCCTTGTACTGGTCATAGGAATACTTACAGACTAGGTAATGGAGTACCTAACCTGCAGTTCTCCTTGCTCTAACACGTTACGCGATGCTGCGATACCGCGGGTAGTATCGAAGCGTGATGAAATACAATAACTGCTGTTCAAACATGCGTTACAATACTGCACTGCACAAAAGAATACCATCGAAACTTACCAAGAGCACTGAGCTCCGGTTGGAGCGGTGCTTGGTTGAAACCGTGTCTCAGTTGGGGTGGTTGGGTGGGTGAGTATGTGTCGTCAACTTATGTTTGGGGAGGGGGGTTTAAACGTTCTACTACGAGGGCAAGGATGAATAGAATTCTTTTTCCACAGCTCTGAGTCATGGTCCTTTTCGCTTGAGGAAAAGGGGTAAATGGGTGATGGAGGAGGTACAACAAAAGAGGTACCAAGGGGAGGACGGTCGGGGTGTACCAAACTGTGCGAAGTCGCACCCGCCTGCGCACCTCCAGTGTGGTACGTGTGCGTCCGTGCACGTATGAGTCCAAGGGAGTCGTTAAGAAGCCATCGTGGCTGCTCTAAGTTATTAGGGACTAGTAGAGCACGACGCCAGTAACGAAGAAAATCGCTTCGTACCGTACGTGTTATTAAGTGCTCACTCCATTGACACTGAACGGTGCACGTAGCACACAGAGAAACTTGTCCGTTTGTACGTACTGACAAAGCAGAAGCAGAAGAAGATGAGTGTTGCTCTGTTGAGATCACATCATCTCAATTTACCAAGGAGCCAGAGCAGCAACAACAAATATTTGCCAGAGCCTGTTTTTCAAAGACTCCGCCGCATGAGAGCAGCTGTGGTGAGAAGTATTTTGATTAATGCCAACGCGATTGGGCGTCGACCGAAGTCGCTTGAATTAGGGGAAGAGTCGACTTTGAAACACTGAGCGCTGTGTGTGAGGCTGAGGAGGAGTCACCAACTGCCTGGTGGTGTACAGCACGTGCAGTAGGCACAGTCGTACGTGTGTGTACGCACACACGTACGTTGCAACCACTGTGCGTCCATCTCTCTGTACTGAGAAGTCGATAAGATAGGATCTGCAGCATCCAAATGTCCGTGAGAAAATGGAACTGCCGAGATGTGGCCTTTAAGCCGTCGTCATTGCGTCGTTTTTATGGGAGCAACAAGGAAGATAAGATACCTTTTCCTCCTCGACCTTTCCCCCCCCCCTCTCCTACAATATGGCAATAAAGAAAATAATAACCCCCCCGTCAAGCCTGCACCACTCCCACCCACCCCCTGAAGCTCTGTCGTCGTCCTACTTTCAAACGAAAGCTCCGGAGTTTGTATGTTTTCGGGCTATAATTTGCCATCATTAAAAACATTTGTTGTACGCGTGTTGCTCTCGTACGGCCGGTGCGGTTTTGCGTTTGGAGCGCTTGACGCTCTCATCTGTGAAATGCCGTCAGGGTGAAATGTACGTGCATAGAGAGAAAATTTTGTGTCGTCGCAATATTTACTCGCGTCACAAACGGAAGCAGCTTCCGGATACCTTTTTACCTCGTTTCCGTTGGAAATTTGGAAGAGAGAACAGAGGACTTGAGAGAGATAACTTTTACCGCGGTTGCACACCTCATCAGGTCCCTGGGAGCAAGAAGAAGGAGGTTATGTTCCACGCACGCTGCCCTACATCGCTGATTATGCGTGCATTGAACTTCATCTCGGTCTTCGGCATCATCCTCTTGCCTAACAGTATGTACGTATGCGCGCTCTCTCTCCGGAGGCTCGTGCAGTGTGTACGCGTTGGTGTGTGTGAGGCTTTGAGTGCATGGACGTACGTATGTACACGTACGAGTGCCGAGCCCACAAAAGAGACTCCTCCTTGTTTCTTGCCGGTTAACCTCAAATGGGGCGAAAATTTGTAGGCATGCGTGGTTGCAGCCTTATGGCAGTTGCGTGTGAGCAGTTGCACGTTTGCATACAGCAAGACAGTAGCTGTTTACGAGTACGTCCTCAGAACACTCTTGCCTGAACGGACGCGGGTCCTGAGCGTGTTCGCAGCGTTCGGTCTCATTATTTTGGCACGTACGAAATATTTGCGACTTCCTCTTTGACTATTTCTCGTCTTCCGACGGTTATTACAATGTGAAATGATTGCTGCGTGCGTTTTTCTTCCTCCTCATCAATTTTTCATGTCCTGATGCTTCTTCTTCTCTAGTCAGTGTTCAGAGCATTGTGGCAATCATTACTGCACTGGCACGATGATCACTTCTTCGTGACGTCCTTCGGGAGAAGTCGCTTTTTGCACTCTCCTAATTTGGCATTATTCAATTTCACTTTCGCCAACCAAGACGTGTCCTTGCCCGTGGTTCTTCCTCCCCCATATTGCGCACGTGCGCCCAAAAAGAACATAAAAAACAAATCTTTCAGTGTGGATACCCCATTTTTTCAGTCTCCTGCGCATGTTCTGGCTATCTATTTTAATTCAAGGAATGCATGAACTCGCAGGCAGTCGTGGCCGCTGTGCTGAATGAAGTGAACGCGCGTGTTCCACCTTGCAATCGATAAGCAAATGTTTAGCTTAGAGGCAAGCGGTACCGTACGAAAACATACGTAAGTCATGCCATTGTATTTCCTACGACAGTGCGATCCGGTGTGTCTGTTCTTAAGCGGGTCGCCCTGTATGTCCTACTACATACGCACAGCGAGAGAGAGTGATGACTAGTCATTTCCCAGCCTTTTTTGCCACTGCGTCGTCTCGTTCGTTATTGTTTATTAAGCGTCACTGCCGCCGCCGTCGTTTTTAACCTTTCTTTGCCTTGGATCAACCTTGTCGTGTCAAAGGAAGTATGTGAGGGCAGGGGAGAAATATATTCTTCGCAGTATCATCTCACCCAGGTGCAATTTTGGCGTGATGGCACGTACGTAGTTCAAAATTACGAGAAGAGTGGCAAGGTGCAGTCTTAATAGTGAGACCAGCACAATAAGATTCGGATTCCATTGAGCAGGACTCGAAGAAGAACAGACCTCGTCGTCGTCGTCGAGTGTCCAGCTCACGTCCGTCTTAAGTACAGCGCGTACTTACGTACGTACAGTACTTGGTAATTGCGGTGTTACTACTACCAGAGAAAATTTTCGTCTTCTCTGTCCTCATTTGTTCTGGCACTGCAAATTCGTTCGAGAAAAAGGGGGAAAAATGAAAAGTTTTAGACCTTTCAGCTCTAAAAACTGAGTGCTTAGACGAGAATGCGTGATTCAGCGCCATTGTGTGCATGCTGCAAAGGATGCTCGTTAGTAGTAGTACGACCATTTCTGGGAGGAGGAAGAGGAGGAACAAATAACAGAGTTTCTCTTCGCAGAACTCTTGCCCTTTGCTGTTTTTGCTTCAAGGAATCCCCGGAGTGCATGTGTGTGTGTGTGTATCTTTGTCGAGAGTGAGAAGCAGCCGCCATTTTTTTTTCTTTGAATGAGACCCGCGCCGACTTCGAAGAACACTTATGTGGTGCAAGAGATGCTGGTGGGCACGCACTTGCGGTGCAGTCAGCCAGCACCATCAGCCGTGATACGTGACAGTCGCTTGGTCTTGGTAGACGTTCATTTTGGATATTTCTCGAATCTCCTCCCGCCACCCCCGGTTCATCGATAAGAATGGATGAGAAATATGAGCGTGTCAAAAGGAGGCTTGGATATGTCGCAATGGACGCTTTGATGCATATCTTGGCGAGGATCCTTGAGGGCAGGAGGAAGAGCAGTGGAAACAGTCTCCAAGCGCGTCCATCCAGGGCCGTAATCCCTTTCTTGCCAGCAAAGTCAAGTCACAAGTGTTGCCATGTGCATAGTGGAAAAGAAACGTGTGAACATGCATTTCAATTCAAGGTTGTGGCCGGAGAGAAAAGTTTTACAGGAGATTTTTTCTTCGCCTTCAGACTGTTGTACGACTCACAAGGGTAAAAAACAGCAGGATTTAACTGACGGTGACGTGACACAAGCTTTTTTGCATATGCAAGTGACCTTCGGGGGAGTTTTTCTCTGTGTGCAACATACTGTGAGTGTGTGTGTGTGTGTGTGTGTATGGTATGTGTGAGTGGCGGGAGTGGTGGAGGGAGAGGAGAAGCTGCCATGAGGAGGTGACAAAGCCCGGGAGTGCCATACTTTGTACGTCTCACAACAAAAGACATAAGAAGTGGAAGCAGGGCAAGTGTAGGTCGCGTCCTGACGGATCGAGTCTGCACTCCGACTATGCTAAACTTCCATCTCAAGAGGGATCGCTCATCTTTAGCTCGACTCTATAATTTGTCAATGCATATATTGCTTGAAGCGTGGGTAATGGGACCTGATGGCGTTGTCAGAAAAAGCCTCAAGGGGATTGACACTGAGATACTCCTGACCGTTTGCATTTCTGTCGCTATGTTCGTCACGCAGTCCCAGCGTCGGCTTATCTCTTTTTCAACTTCGCAGAAGTTTGAGAGAATCAAAGGCTCCTAGGAGGTGAAAAAATGACTGTCCCCCCTCCAAAAAAGCCTCTCAATTTTTTCAAGGCTTCCAGTTACACCGACCAAGATGCACAGACAACATGAGTGCCTCCATCGTCGTTGTTTCAGTATTCTTTGGCCTAGGAGAGAGGGTTGTGGATTCACACCTCCGCCCGAAAATTAACTGGTCCCTTTTTTTCGGCACCTGGAAGGAAGCACTTGAGCACGTGCAAGTGCGCAAGTTGTTCATTGACGCCATCTCCAGCGCCTCCTCCCGGCAGCTCAAAGGTCAATGAGTGGGTAAAAGGCTGTCGCTTACCTGCTCAGATATCAGTGGCACCAGAACATGTGTACCTTCTCAGCTGCCGCTGGCACGCAGACGCAGTGGTCTGGTCGGGACGCATTTTTCTATTAAATTTGTCGTGTCGGCTGTTGCAGCGTTATAATATGTCCAGCTAAATTTATTGGCACCTGCCACAACTGCTGTTGTTCTTCTGTAGATGGTGATTTGCAGCACACTCGTATCAATCGTGAAATTCTGCAGGATCATGTGGCTTTGGCGTGCGTAGATAAATGTGACAAAATTTATGAGTGGAGCAGCACCGGGGTCAAATGAGACCCCTTAGTCATGAAGCCCTCATGATTCGGACGCTATTGTGACCGCAACCCTCGCAGTCGTATTTTGATGTGCTCGCTCACTGTCAGCTAAGCAGCTGGAAGTAGGCCTTGCTTCCCCTCTAAGTGGATAAATTTCTCCAGAGTCTTTTTGGACAGTTATCCGTAAATCACTGTTTACTGCTGAGAAGACTCGTACAAAGCTATGCAAAGATGCTCGCGGACACACGAAGTGGAGATAATTGGAAGGTAATTCTTCCTCTTTTCCTGAGAAGAGGCAAAAATGTCTACAGACAATGGCACTCATATGTTCATGGAGGACTTGTACGAGCAGCACAGCGTACACAGATCCGTGTGAACGACCTTCGGCAGATTATGACAAAACTTGGAAAACAAATGTCTGTGCGAGTGCGCAGAACAAGCATGCGCGTAGTTACTACTTGCGTACGGTATGTGTGCTATATAGACAGTGAGAAACAACTTGTGATCCACCCTGCTGCGGGTTCACTACGTGACTCAGTACTGAGCTCTAATGCGCAGGTCAACTTTATAATCCGTGTTGATTACTCACTAAAGTAATCTACCATAGGCATGGGACATGGTGTAACTCGGTAACGTAGGAGACAAGAACGAGCACATCAAGGGTTGAGCTGTTGATGACACTTCTGCTTCTCGTGGCAGCACTGCCAGTGTCTTTTATACAACTCCTCCGGAGAAGTGGGCGGGTGTCGTAAACTATGTGTGATATCTCGATATCGAAAAGTTATCGCAAAAGTCAGGAAAAAAAAGCGTTGTGCATAACGGTGCGACCCACCATGCATGGTGGAAGTACAGTATGCACCGCAATACATAAGTCTGTAAGGAGGCAGCTAGAGTGGAGAAAAAAACATATCTTTTCATGCCTGGTGCTGGATGGGAGAATTATCGACCAAGACTTGCCGATAATTCTTTTGACCTGTCATTACTGACTGCTAAGTTATTAGAGAAAAAAAATGAGGACTCATCCAATCGGTACGCTGACGATAGGTTTTCCCCTCACCGCACATGCGTGCACAAGGAAATTCGTTTGAGAAAATCACTCATAGAATCTATGAAGAAAACGTCCGCCCAAGCTAACCTCTGCATCATGAGCAGAGCGAGCGAAACCCGCCTTATAACTGCTCCACATTCATACCTTCTGCCCACGATTACCGTTTTGTTAGTTGTCTACGGTACGTGCATCTATGGGTGAAGAAGCGTCCCGGGTGTTTGCTCAGTCCTGGCCCTGTTACAGAATAGTAGCACACAGCCAGAACTTTTTGCTCTCCACCACGTCATTTATTACGTCTGCCCGAAATGCGAACACGTCACATCACGTGTGAGGCCACATTTGCAGTGGGCACCTGCAGTACCTACACCGGGTACCGAGCGAGCACAATACCTGGCCAAAAATCCATTGAAAGTATTGTGGGGAGTGAAAGTTTTGACCCTCCTCGAGAGAAGGCTTTGCGTGGCTGCTCAAATTGAATCGAGCCTCGCGGAGGTTTTTGTTCCCCTTTTTCGATCCCAAACCACTCCCTCGCTCTCTTTTTTCGACCCTGTCAAGTCAGCGCGGCCTTAATTGCCACCTATGTCAACCAAGCGCCAGCGATGGAGGGCGCTAAAATACAATCCCGTTTCATTATTTCCTTTCGCCGAAGTTGTGGCTTCCTCCATAAGATTGCTTTCCGTCTCCATGCAATTTCGCCCATCGACACACTTGTGTGAGAGAAGACGTCACCCAAGTTCTCCTTCCACTCCATCACTGTGGTGCGTATGATTCGCGGCCGTTACACCACCTTGAACGAACGGTGAGAGAGTTCGGCGGCTCTGGTCCACGTACGCATGCGGTCTGGAGTCTAGTCTGGAGGCGCCTTTTACCATCCAAAAAGTCGTTGAATGCATTTTGCTTGGGCAATACCTATGCATAGCAGGGCTTGAATACCTTCCTCTTGTTCAACCCTTTCTTTTGACGAACTTGTGCTCTGCTCTGCTCCTCTGGGCGTGGTCCCAAAGATGTACTCCTTGAAACAAGGAGACAAGTTTTTTGCCTTCCGCGTGTGACACCCACACTGCAATTAAATGGGCCAGTTGCCACACTTTGCACAGAAGCTCTTTTCATCTGAGGGCGGCGCTGTTTTGGATGACAAGCTGTTTGGAGCTAAGAGCGAGATGACATTACGTACGGACGTACAAGCAGTTCTGGATCTCCATGGAAAGAGCCTCGTTCAGTCGAGGCGGCTCGCGGACCAGGATATTAGCAGCGCAAAATATCGGCAGTAGCTGCTGCCCTCACTGTGTTTTTTTTGCATCATCACTTTCTCCTAGCAAAAAAAAGGGAGCTCAGCAAAAAAAAGAAACGTTTTGGACCTTCTCTTTAAGAGCGACCGCAACGCGGCGGCTTCGAGTTCGCACTTTGGCACTTTCGATGTCAAATTGGCCTCTCGCGGCAGCCGTAATTTCTCCTTACTCTTTTTTGGGGTTGCCTAAGCGATCGTACCAGTGGGGACGAGCAAAAACGAAAAAAAAGAGGGCTCCTTTAAAAGTGGCGCTGCAGAAACAATTTGTGCTAATTCATCTCACTGTCAGTACTGATTTGAAGTTGAAGGTAGGTGCCTAATGCACTGTGGTGCACAGCAGCACACGGCAGCAACTTCTCCTGGAAACTGCTCAGCTGTGGTGATGAAAAATTCTGCTCGTATGTGAGGAAACTTTCCTTAAAGAGGGAAACCTCGGCGCGAAAAGTACTGGAAAGGAGACGAGGGGGAGGGCGAAAGAGATGAGGCAGTAATTGTTCATCATCTCCTGAAGAAATTGGTCTTAATTGTGCTCCCCGACGCCACCCAGTTGACGTGATTGTGCCAAGACCTTCCTAAGAGCAGCTCCATTTCTTCCCCATGATGTCGTGCTCGGACGAGCCGAACGAGTTCTTCTGGCCGTCACGAAGCTCGAGGTGAAAAGTCGCCTTTTTTTTGTCTTCTCAAGGAGAATTTCCTGCTTTTACTGCTTGCCGATGGTGATGGGTGATGGATCGGTAAATGCTACTTGCGTGAAGAGAGACAAAAAAATCTTGGCTATGGATAAAAACGCTCAAAAAGCGATTGGACACGCTTCTCAGTAGCCTTGAAGCTTGGGCTCCCACAAAGTGGACACGTTGCTTCTTCTTCTTTGATTGGTCATTTATTGTGGAAATTATTTTCTTGCCATTTTATGCAAGGAAACAGAAATTATTCTCCACTCAGGCTCCTGCCAGGCAATTTCCCCATCTCCTCCATCCACGTGTCTGGCGGCACCCCGCGGGGAGGGGGAAGGCCATGCATTGTCTCACGTACGCTATTAATGACACGCTGCCTGTACTGAAAGGCCTCGTCTAAATTAGTACACACACACTCGCTCCCAAAAACAGGGCTCGATATTACCTTTGTTTCTGTCCACAAAAAAGTCTCAAAGGTGGTCTCGTGCTGCACCATTGAAGGCTTAGCTTCTGACGCAGTCGTATCCCCATGGCCACTGGAAATATGGTAATTACGTGCGTCGTGGGGCTCCTGAAAGTAAACAATTTACCTTCTGCAAAAGGAGGCCCATTGACTCGTCCACCGTGGAAGAGGCGGCTCATTTCAGCCAGTTTCTATCGAAACCGTGATGCCCAAGTGCAATGCGTCACGTATGCTAAGCGCGCTCTGGTGGGCATACGATCCATCAACTCGTTTGGTGTCTTGCACAAGTCCGTTGCTTTCTTCCTCAGTAGCGTGTGCGTGTGTGTCGGCCTTTGGACACCGCCAGTGTGGCGAACAGCGTTGCGGACGCTAAGAACGTGCTTCTTCTTTTCGACACTTTCTGGCATCGACCTTGGACCAATAGAAAAGCTAGCACCAACGTTCCATCAGATGGGAACGGTGAGGCCGACTGACGCCGCCACCTACGGTCTACGTGCACTACACGTACGGTAGGTAAATTGATGGTGGCGCTATGTACTTGCACCCCACATGTAGACGCACCAGGTACATACATATGCGTAATATTGGGGGTGGAAAATGATTGCGCGCATGCTCGCATGGATGCCCATTTTCTTTTTTCTCCCGCACTGATTATTAGCCCTGAAAATTTTGTCTCGGCAAGTTGGAAAGTGGGGAGGGGGTTGGGGGTTGAAGATTGCTGGCACGAGCAAAGGAAGTCTTTTAAAATGGTTATTTCAAATTGTTCTCAGTTTCCGGGTAATCAACATGGTTTGCTTGTATCCTTGGAAGCCCAATCTTTCAATGTTTGCCAGTTAAGATTGTTACTTAAGAGTCGCTGAGATTGATGCCGATCTCCAAGCTTGAACCTTATGCCATTGATTGTACCATGTATGCGCATACACACACACACACACACTTACAATGGGGCAAATCAAATCAAGGTCGCTCTGCTGGCAGCGAACGTCTCGGAGTGATTTTTGCAGCTCACAGAGCCTTGATACGAGTCAGTCTATTCGGCAGCGTCAAATTTGACTTGGCTAAAGAGAATAAATTGAGATAAGGTCCATTCAATAGGAGAACATCAAATGGGCTGATGATACTAATAGGGTTTCTATAGAGACCTGAGATAACCCAGGTGGTGGATGTGGCATGAACGAAATGGTCAATTACTCTGCAGCGTAGATATCAAGCTTTGGCGGCGCGCATGCAAACGACTTCATCGACCTGCCGTACGTACATGGTCCACGCCTCGGTCAATATGCAAACTATTCCGTCGGTCATTCATCAAGAGGTTGGGAATGAAGGGGAGATGCAATCTTGGGTGAAATGGTTCATTATAGGAGAAACTGTGAACTTAGCGCTGACGTTACTAGTGCCTGGTGTGTGGTTGGGCTCAGTACGTCATATTTTGGCTTTGTGCGTTCAGATATAATTTAGTGTGGGCATAATGCTCACCCTGACCCGAGATTTTGTGGGAACCCTGCTCCAAGAAATGAAAGTAAATGGTGAAAAATTTTCCACCACGCCAGTCTTCAAGTACAACGTCATACAAGGTAGCAACTTAGACATTCTCTTGGCACAACTTGAGAATCAGCTGACAACAGTAGGAATTTGATGCAGCTGTACACATTTTTGGACGTTGCTTCCTTTGGGCATTTTAGTCTTAGTAGTTTAGGACTACTTCAGAGACAAGATTGCTTTTTTTCAGACCATGATGACACAGAGAGCACAATGGTGGGTGGCCTCAACGCCACACATAAGGCTGCAGAAAAATAAAACTTACAGGAAGAAACTGCATTGTGGGAGACATGATTTCGTGCCCGTAAGGGGGACATGGGACCCTAGGTGGATCTTGACGAAGCTGCATAAGTGCACAAAAAAATTATAGCTAACCCACTGTACGTACGTAGTAGATAGATAAATACTGTTGCATGTTACAAACCAATCATGTAGCTCAGTCATCATAGTTTGCAAAAGCTTCTGTAGCACGAACTGGCCAAGGACAAATTGGTGTGTTACAGAGCATTTCTTTGTTCTGTCCTCATGTTGGTTGACATTCCGTACCTTCGTAGGTACGTGGGTCCAGCTTCCTTGGGACTTTTGGTCTTATCTCTGGAAGGCCTGATTGACCATTTCTGACGCCCACGCGTCAAGTGGGCATACTGAGGGTTTAAGACGCTTCCTTCCGCAAAGTTGCGTTGTAGACCACTTGGTATAGCGTGGACAATATTGGGTTGGTCTTCTCGGTGACTCGACTCGATCATGCCAAGACCAAAGGTTGCATTATCCTATTCTCATTCGAGTTACGGTGGCGTGCAATTTATGGAAGCACTGAAAGGGGAAAGGTGAAAACGGGAGCCATTTTGCAGGTGATTGATTAGCTCACGCAAATTTTACTGGAGGCAAAACCGCGAAGGAAGGAACACTTTTCTTGTAACTTATTACAGTACGTATACAGGAAGGAAGCCAGGCGAACGTTGAGTGGAGCCGCCTTGTCTTCCCCAGCAATAATTACCCACTCAAACCCGCGGCAAAATATCAATTTGCAATTAAGAGATTGATTTGTGAGCTCGCTGCTCTTCCGCAAGATCAAGCGCAGTAGCCGTTCAATGTCGAGGTGCGTCCCAAAGCAAAGTTGCGGTTACAAAGGCATTGACTGACAGTAAAAGCGCTGCAGGAAGTCTTGAGCCGTTTGAAAATTTGCACTGCGTCGCAACTTTTTTTCGCAGATATTAAGCAGCCAACAAAACTTCAATAGCGCGTTGCCAGGGTTTTCTCCTCCTCACACGGAACACCCAAGTGAGAACTACGCGGCTTCAATGGCACCCAAGACCCCTTCGGAAACCCCGCTGTGTGGCTCCTTTTAATCGGCTGAACGCAGCCAAGTTGCAGCAATGACTCTGGCCAGTGCGGTGACGTTGCGTCAGCAGTGAGGATGAAGTGAAGAGTCGTGAAACCGCCTGTGTGGGTGCCATTTTTAGGCACTTCCTTTTCCTACTCTTAACTGATTCACCTCTGCGATATCCGCCAGAATGAGTGAACGCGCTCTAATAAAGAGAGATCAGATAGGGCGGTGCTTCCTTCACGGAGGATTGTTTAGTTGGCTGCGGAGGAAAAATGCAGAGGCGAATGCCTTTAGAAGGGCCCAATTAAAGTCGGGCGTTGCTGCTTAGAGATGACGTGTGTGTGTGTGTGTGTGTGTGTGTGTGTGTATGCGCGCATGCTAAGGAGAGCAGTGCTGGAGGCTTCTCCTTTGTTGCTTCCACCCTACACGTCCTCGTAAAAGAGGGAGGATATTTTATTTTCTTCTGCTTCATTTTTTTGCAGGTAAGCTCTACATACGTGAGGAGAGAGATGAAAAGTAGGCTTGTTTCCTCCCTCCCGAGTGACCTTCGCGTCACAGTCAGTGAATTTATCGGAGAGTGGATTTATGGACCTTTATGGCAAAAGGAAGTCATGGATAAATGTGGGGATGGTTTTTTTTTGTCTGTCACCCCAGGCCTATATCAATTATGAGACAGCGACATCTTTGTAATGTCGTCAGTACTGCACGAGCATCTTACTGGCCCACATAATCTGCAGCAAGCGTTCGTGCGCCACAGGTAAGTAAGTAACTACTGCCTTAAGACTGTGCAGCAGGTGAAGATTTCGAGGTTGCGTGAGTCCCACCACCTCACGCTCAGTAGCATACCCATCCCACGAGAAGGCGGAAAGTCAGTCCGGCATGCTCATATGCACACTCGTTCGCTCACCCATGTTCTTGGCGATTCCTGCGATAGCGTCGTCTTGCTGTAAGCCGCTTGAGCTAAGAGCCTTGAGCTGTGACTCGTGCCTCTGCCCGTGCACAGCAGCGTTGTCCTCGAACAGGTGGCGGTCGATGTCCATGAGGCCAGAAGTGTAGCTGTCGTTGGGATCGAACTGGCACAAGAAGTTGTCCGGGTTGCCGCAGTCAAACAGGAAGCAGCTGCCCTCCTACATGAAGAGTTGACACAGCGACGCAGTGCAACGTGTACCTTGCATGGATGCTTACCTTCTCGTCCCATACAGCGACGTCGCAGAGCGTGGTCTGGCAGCAGAACTTGAGGCAATATGCAAAGCTGTCAGTCCCTTTTTCGTCAAGAAATCTTCAACAAAGATTGGATACTTGTATCTACGTGTAGCCATGAACGCGTCACGCTGAGTTAGAGAAATGATGACTGTGCGAAGCCTGAACGGCATGATGTCTACTTACTTTGCTCCAGCGTTCAACGAGTCATTGGTCCTGATGATGGTCTTGGGGATTAAGACGTAAGCTTCGACGCAATGTCCGCCCCGAAGGGTCTCTGACAAGTCAATCCGGGCCATGGCACCATCGAGGCCAAACAATAGCAGCAAGAATATTGGCACCACGATCATTACCGCAGTCTGTTCTCTCGTGCTTTCGACGCGGAGGCTCATTTTATGAAGTTGTCTGCTGGCCACGACCACCTGCTTGCCGCACACCAAACATTGCCCTCCTGATGGTAGAGAGCAGGAGAGAGAAACAGAGCGCTAAATCTAGCACAGCTTAGCTGATACTCCCGATGTCGCGTAAATGATGGTAGCAGCTTGTGGCGTTCTCAGAAAGCGAGCTGAGTTGAGTCGGGAATCAACAGACGTAAAAGGAAAGCTGCAAAGGCCCTTTCTGCAGCTGCGGCCTTTCTCTGTCAAATGCGGAAGACTCTTGAAGTTTGGGAGAAGAAGCAGTCATTTTATGTAAGTGACGGCTTGGGCGTGGACCCTGCTTGCTGTGCGCCAGGATGTCCAATCATGCAATGATTTCGTGGCCTGTATTGGATGTGTTGACGTAGTACAAGGTATGAGCTACTGCCGGGTCTCCTGTCGTGGGCCAGGTGGCGTTCGTGACTGCAGGAGTGCAGCAGCCCCTTTGCCTGGTGGCGCCAGCTAGCGTCCATTCCAAACGACAGAGCCACTGTTGGTGCAGACACCCATGCAACCTGCTGAGCAACCTCTTCGTAGTCATCTACGAACAATTGCCAGTTGCTCCCTAACTGGAGGGGCGTCCACGCATGTATGTATGTATATCGTTGAGTTACAAATGACGCTCCACACCGTGTCTACACCTACAACAAACATCCCGAGTAGACGCAAAGGACGATTACTGAATGCACGCAAGTCTTTGTCTCGAAAACAACCCTTTACACGTAGGTAGGACGTACATCAAAAGACGCCAAATTTTCAAGTTTCCAAGTGCAGCCAAATGCGTAAATTTTGCACATTAGCACAATCACTCTGTTTTGGGACAATTGTTCGACTGCAAGACCAAGGTACTTACATACATGCATTCAGTTTTTGTGTGTCTCTCCTCAACACTTTTATGCTAACGCACAATGCACCATAGATTCTGAGTTGCATAGATAGGAAGAGGTATGAAAATGCCGCGTAGTCACTATTCTGCACACGAAGCATACAAAAAAAACAGAAAAAGCTTAATCAAGTCACACGTGACATCACGCAAAACGTGCTTTCCGCCTTTGCGTTTGACAGAAATCCATTTACTTGCGAGCAGAAATTGTGAGTTGAGTAACTTTCAATGGCTCTTCCTGGTCAAGGTTACATTCAGAGATGCTTCAGTCATTATGGAATGAGGAAAAGTTGGCGGACGCACAATGGCTTCCAGCCCAGGAGAGAAACCAAAGCCAGCAGACAAACGTGGAAAAATTCCCGCCTTTGCCTGTCACTGAGCAGACGAGTCTGGAACGCGGCCGAGCCATCTCCGTGTCCTCGAGCAGGAGGTACAAATCATAGCAAGACCCTAAGAGCGCTGCAATTGGCGCAACATCTCTTCTTCTTTTGAGACAATTGAGGCTTTTGTAGCGTGTATTGCGCTATGGAAGTGCTGCTCTTGAGCGAGCGAACCCTCACACACACGCGCGCGCACACACACACACACACACACACACACCCACGCTGAGAGAGAGAAAGAGAGAGCTGTGAGCGCGCATGCGCGAGTAGCAGCAAACGACGAGCTCGTCGCTGGTGCCGGGGGCGCAGCCCGCAGAAAACTACACGATCAGTTGAAGGAAAGAAGCGCCGGCGCAAGAGAGCTCGAGACCAGGGCGTGTAACTGGAGAAGTACAAGGAGTGAATCATCTGCACCCAGCAAGAAAAAGTCTAGACTGCTTCTGCATCTCGTGTACGTCACCGCGTGTGCACTGTGGGGCTTGTGGGATTCGCGAAATTGGCGACATCAGATCCCTCTAGCTGAATCCGGTGAGAGTGTTATTAGTGGGTAGTAACGATCTCAAGAAGGCGCAGTTGACTGCGAGATTGAGGAGTTTGATTGTGTGGTGGCATCACTGGCCATACAGTAGGGGGGCCGCCATAGTGGGGAGAGGGATCTCGACTCCAAGTGTCAGTGTCAAAGAAGAAGAAAAAGTGGGGGAAAAAAAAGAGAAATCCACTCTGGTGAGCTCGTTACGTGCAGCACGTGCGAGGAAACATTCTTTTGAAGTGACTCTCAACCCTTTTTTCTACTGCTGGGTCGAAAAAACCCTTTAATTTCACCCCTCGGTCACTATCTGAGGTGAGTAAGGTGCTCAACCCACTTTGTACAAAAAAAGGTGAAACACAATGGATTTTTTTGCAGGGGAGAAAACCAGTGTGCGTGTCTCTCTGTGCCTCTTTTTTTCGCGTACGCGTGCACGCTCGAGCGGTCGCTGTGACTGTGACTAAAAAGATCGTGCTCTTTAGCTTACGAACATAAAGTATACGTATGCACAAGTGTAAACTATACTATAGATGTGCTTTGCACCCTTCCTCCCACTGTTCGTGTCAGCCAGCAGCCAGCGGTTGTTGCAAAAGAGATACACCAAGAGCGGTGAGCGCTTGGTTTCCCAATCGACCCGGATGCGTCGTCAGGAGCAGGACGATGATGGTAGCACTAATTATTTTTTTCCACACCTTGGCCAGTGCAGCACTGTACGTACGTACGTACGTAGGACTGTACTCATGTGCGCACTGCATCTGTGCGCTGCTGTAGGACTGACTGTATTCATATACATACGTGTACATAGTACGGCCAGTGACATAAAGAAAAATTGTACGTGTCCCACGACCATACACATATGGATGTAGATCAAGGCGCCACTGATAGCTCTCTGCACTTCTCTCACTTTTTTCTCTCGCTTCGTCGTCTCCTGGTGATAACAGTCTTCCTAGGTAAGCTGGTTACCTTCAGCACTGTGAGAAATTTATACTGAGCTCACACCGTTTGATACGAGCTCATTTTGTAGCAGTGGATGAGTCCTTATCAGTCTGCTGTCTTCTACTCTGCTGCCTCTATTTATGCATTAACTTTGCACGGACGTACGAACGTTGCAGCAGCACGTTGATGCAGGCAGTCGTGTACGACCTGCAACAGCAACAATCTTATTATTAGTGCACGTAGACAATGCTGTTGGTGGAGAAAGATTGTTTCTAACGAGCCTGGAAAAAAAGACCCTCTCCCTCTCTCCCTTTGATTATAATCAGTAAGCCCAGGCTTAGGCATAGACAGCTCCTTTTTTACGGCATGAGTCAATAAAAAAGCTTGGAGAGGGAGTATTTTTGGAGTGGTCCGTGGTACCATAACCCATTATACCATGTAAACCGGAGTTGCCAGAAGAATTTTCCGCTTTTTCCCCCCTCATCTCAGAGAAAAGAAGCCGTCTCGTGCTCACGGGTTAATTGCGTTCAGCCGCTCTTAGTTGCTACTTGTGTGCGCCCCGTATTTAACAATTTCATACGTAGAGGTAAAAACCTCCTACCCTTCTTGCCCCCCCCCCCCTTCTCCCATGCAGACACGTATG
>JAAUXU010073613.1_pt1 | contig 18636 bp, 23 predicted proteins | sample 7278151 | NCBI WGS metagenome assembly JAAUXU01 (sample SAMN14350113, study PRJNA611818) | marine sediment metagenome | isolation source: surface marine sediment (1.8m) | place: French Polynesia: Moorea | collected 2018-08 | reverse complement strand
GTACTCGTTGTAGAGGGTCATCTCTTCTCAAAGATGAAGTGGTGCTACCGAGTTGAGGCCGGAAAAGGAGAAGAGAAATTTATCTACGATGTCATGATATCCCGCGCGTTGGCTGTGTTGTAGAACACGCAGTACACGCCGCACAGCTTGTCGACGGCGTTTCTCTCCCTACTCCTCTGGGGGCCATGAAAACCTTCTTGTCTTCTGCATGTGTTGCGCACCCAGAAGGGAGGAGGAAGAAGTTGTGTGACAGTGGTAGATTTTTATTCTCTTGTTTTCCACTACTTGCCAGCAAACAGCGAACCGTTGTACTGGTGTACGCGCTACAGGGTGGCCAATAAATTCTCTGGCCCGATCTACGACGGCCGCAGGGGAGGAAGCGAGAGAGAGGTTGACGTCCCCGCCGTGGGGCTCAATTTGTTTGTCGGGGGCCAGCAACAGCTTGGGCAGAGTCGGCACTGTGGGCTTGAAATCCTCGGCGACCACGGGGAGGGAATTGGAATTCCTGCAAGGCCTGCTGCTGCGGCCCTCAGGAGGGCGTCATTAAGGCCAAAGGCCACTGGGAGTCAATCTGGCCTTTGCCCGATGCATACGAAATGAGTAACATCAATATTGAACATGTTCTCAGAAGGTATTGTCGAGTGAAACCGATCCAACATCTCCCAAGCTATATTGCCCTGTCCGAAGTGTACACACTGTAAACAGGGAGATATTGTAAGGATAGTTGTTTTCTCGTCAGGACTGGGCTGAAACAGCATCGAGTTGAACTCTTCTTCCTCCTTGCCCTACTTTTTTTTTGGGTGGGGGGGGGGAGGGGAAGGGGGAGTTTATCAAAAAAAACCAACACGAGACTTGTTCAGGACCACCATGTAGTACAGGTGGAGCGCGCCCTACGCTGCGGTCTCGGAAGCATTGAACTTTGGGGATAACCTCCGAGAGAAGATTCGAATCAGCATCAACTTCTGAAGATTCAAATTCCCTCCATTTACAAAGTTTTCCCCACTACGTCCGTGCTTTTCTGGTTGTCTGTGCTGTTTTGTCGTGGTGCAGCACACACAAAAAAGCAGGCAGCTGAGAGAGAGGTAGATCAGAAAATGAGTTCTTGACACGCGAAAGAGAGGCAAACTTTACTTTCCATATGTTATCCTGTGAACCACGTACGGAGGGGGAAAGTAGGGTGAGGCAGTGCAGTGGCTGCAGCGGAATATATGAACACATATGGGCATAAAAAGTGGAGAAGTTTGCTCGATGTGATGTATGCTCTTGCAGCCAGCAGGGCCATGTCCTGCAGGTCATGACGCAGCCGCAGCAGAGCACTGATTGTGGCTGAATTGCTCAGTAATTGCTGGACTGCGTGCTGATGTAGAAGGACTGGAGCATCTTGACTTACCGGAAGGAATTCTTCTGCTTCTTCCGAGCTGAGGTTAAGTCAGACAACTCCCACGTTAATCTGACTTCTCTCTGGAGGACGCCCACGAACAAGTATTGGCTTAACAATAGGACTGAGCTGCTCAGGCTGGCGGGCAGGCCCGTCTTCGTCATACTAGACGATCTCTGTCTGCTAACTCATATCAATGTCGGGAGAGACGACTTCAGGGATCTCCAGACCCTCCCTTGGCGTCTCAGCTAAATCTTAGTCAGAGAATAAAGCTACTTCTCTCTATTCACTTTTTGGGGGGGGCGTATTTGTTTTCATCGCAATAGATTGCGTCGGCCCCTCCCCTCTTTGGCAGCCCCCCTGGCAGCTACGCGCTGGGGTCCACATCGATGGGATCGATGTGCCGGACCTCCACGTACGTGTCGTCCAAATCAGCGTTTGGCACGTGAAGTGTCGTCGACCTTCGATCTTCTGAAAACAGGAGTCCTGTTGGACTAATAAATGATTAATGAAACTGGCTCTTCTCCAACGACAACACCGACACGCACACGTCCAACCTGGCCCTGAGCACCCACGACGCCAGCTTGTAAACAACGAAGGTACACTTGTTGTTGTCGTCGTTCCATGCGTGAGTTTAGCATTTCACCTCCTTCCCTCCTCCTGGCACACAGTACAACATTTTCTCACTCTTCCTTAGTGGTTGACTTCTCAAGTTTCTTTTTTGCCACCACATTCGAAAACAAACTTGGTCCTAATGTCAAGACCTTCTTCTCTCCTCTTTCCTTGGCACGAGACGTGACCAGACTACTTTCCTACCATCTCCGCGGCCTCCTTTCGTCGTCGGGGTCGTCTGCTATGGCACAGCTCATGAACCAAATGCCCATTACCTGTCTCCCTCCGTCCCTCCCCACTATACTTGCCCGGTATATCGACAATTGCATTTATAGGGCGGGCAAGACCTTCAGCCCCAGGCTGCGGCCGGAGCCGGGGTACAATTTGCATGGAAAGTAAGTGTGGGAGGTGGATCAGTGGTGTCTCCTCATCACACCAACTTTTTTTTTTCCTTCTTCGCAAACTGGTGGAGGAGAGCGAGAAAAACTTTCGACTTCTGCGTATGCACGTGACGGGAGGGATCTCTCTAATGAAGCAAATGTCGGGGAGGGTTTTTTTTGGAAAGTCTCCTTCCTGGCGCGCAAAAGCTCAAGTTATTCGAGCCGAAATGTGTCCTTCAGGTCTTGGAGAGCAGAGGAAAGTTTTTTTCCCCTGCTTTTCCATGAGTTTCTCTCTCCTTTCCAGCAGCTTTGGTGGCGGAAGGCAGAAAAAAAGCAAGTCGTGAACTGTGAAAGCCCTTTTCTTTCTCTCTACCCTGACATTATTCTCTTCCCCAGCTACTCCACAGTCCAAGGAGAGGCAGGAAAGCAAAGAGCAAATCGATGTTCCCCCCCCCCTTCCCCACTTCCCCCGGTCCAGATTTGAGTAATGCCGCAAAATTGAATCGCCCGCGCAGCCCCTGCAGACGTCGGACATATTCGTGGTCGTCCAGATCTGGCACGTTGGTACGACGACTGGATGTGGGAGGCTGACAAAGAGCCGAGCTTCTCTGCTCACATCATCATTCCCGCGCAGTCTGGAGAGAGTAAAGAGGTCTCGGCACCATCAGCATGAACGTCAACCTCAAACTTTTGCTCATAAGGCTATTTGTGAACGGAGGCGCGAAAGAGAAAATCCCCCCGGGATTAAAGTCTCTTGGACAAGACTCCGGGCTGCTAATTGACATTCTTCGCATGCAACGAAGGAACCGCCATTATTTGCATATCGCATCCCCCCCCCCGGTTCTCTCCTACCTCACCAAGGACATTATGAATCTGATTTAAAAGTTCTGCCAGGGTTTTTTTGGCTGGGAGGAGAGCGAAACAACTTGGGAGTCACACGAACGAAGTGTTAAGTAGGTCAGCAAATGGGCGTGAGCTACACCAGTCGAGATTCTGCTGTCGCATGCAAAGTCGAAATTTTTTTTTCGCCGAAAAAGAAAGCGAGAGAGAAATCTTTTTTTTTTTCTTGAGGCACACGGCACGTGCATGATCTGCACACTACAGTGTGTCCAGAAATGGATGCACGACAGACTTTCTTTCTGCGCCATGAAGTAGCTCCAGGACCCGGCAGGGCCTTCGCCTGATCCTCCTGCTATACAGGGTGGTCCAACGTAATTTGGGACTCCCATCATTCGGCGCCATCTTTTGTTGACAGCATTTCTCGTAATGGCCTCGTGCGCTGAGTCACCTTTGATGGTCTCGGAAGCTGCAAGACCTGAGTTGGTGTCGGCCTTGTCACCCCTCGGAGGGTGTAGCAACCCCGTCCTGAAGGCCGGGCTCGTCATGGTGTGGGAGTTCCCATACTTCAACGTGATGTCTGGGCTGCGGTGGGGAAGTTTCCACACTGTCGTGACAGCCTGGAAAAGGCCATTTTGTAATGTGATCTCCTGGCCTTTCTCGCACATGCTTTTGACCCCTTTTGGGGCCGAATTCAGTGTTGCCCTAGCTGGTATCTCATGACAAAACAACGACCGAGCCTCAAATATCCTTGACCACCCTGTACTGTGGATGAAAAGTAATAGAGCTTCTGAAGGCCGCCGACGACGTCAACTTCCCGACCAACGCTGTGCGCGAGCTGGGCCGCGATGGCTTTATGACTGTACCACAGTGCGAGGGTGCAGTCGCTGTGGCTGCCTCGGTCGGTGGTGTCGGGGTAAAACAACTCCTTTCACGTGGCTTTTGTGCAACGTGTGTGTTTGTGCCGCATGGGCCCTTTTCTCCCCCGAGTTTCCTTGTCCTACATTTGTCGTTTATTGCAGAGATGATTGCCGTCATCCTGTTGTTCCACGATAAGGGGGGAAAAAGTGCTTTATGAATTACCACAAGAGGGGACGAATGAGAAAATTCTTTATTAGGAAGAGAGGAAAAATCACTCATGTGTACACACACACAAAAGAATGAGAAAGAAGTCACGGCATTTCTCCATTCAAGTCACTTCGTAGGCCTATTAAAAGTAGCAAAACTTGCGGCCCACTTTTAATACCGGGGCAATCGCGCGTAATCGCAGTATGGCAGCACTGAATTCCACCACACACACAAAAAAGCCTCCGCCGCAGCCGAAACGTCTCGTATTTATGTGCGGACCACCTGACGTTATGTTCACTCTAATCCTGAACTATCAGTGCTAACTAATCCCGACTTAAAAACGTGTGCATCAATATACATATCTGAGCAAGTGCGCCTAGGAGCCAGGGCTGCCAGACTGCAGTGCTCAAGAAGTAAAGCAGCAGCTGTGCCGGGGTACTTTAGTATTGGTGATGTTCCCACTCGGGTTCAGGAGGAAAAAGTTCTACTTGCAGTCAGACAAATACTAACACTTCATACAGATCCTGACTAGCAGATAAAATGCGATGACTTACCCAAGTTATTGGGGCAAAAGTCCTGAACAACTCTTGGTCTTCGAGGACGGATCGAGGGTTGCAGAACAGACCGACTGGATCGGGTTCGGCAAAAGTGGCGTGGCGAAGACGAAGACTTTGCCCCAGTGGATCATTGTGAGGGATCTTGATGGAGTCGTACGCGGACACCATTGTCAAGCTTCCTCTCAGAATTTCCGAGTCAAAAACCTACCTCGACACCGTCCAGATCTTAACCGTGCAGCAAACTGACATTCGACTCCTTACAAAAAGCTTTCCATTTTGTTGCTATCACTTTTAACGCATGCAAATTTGAATACAGGTCAGGGGAGACATCAGGGGTGCCACACGTTGGAGTTGGATGAAAGGAGAGCCCATGTGACGGTGCAGCATCAAGACAAAGCAGCACTTCTTTGGTCGAACGCGGTGATGTAGAGGAGGAGGAGGAGGAGGAGGGGGGGCACCCCTGGATTTTGGGGTGGGTTATTGGGGATATACCCGAATATGGTAATCCCGTCGTCAAAGCAACGTCCCTGCCTTAAGAATGACCGAGTGGGGATGTGACGGGGAAGGTATTTTTGTTGATAGATGCATCAATGAGAATCATTCATTTATGGTTAGTGTAGCTCATCACACTTTTTGGTGCAGACTCGATGTAGGTCAGAGATAATATTTTGCTCAAGGTTGGACCTTCTGGACACTCGCTTTGTACAGAATTCCGCCGATTTCCGCACTAGCCTTTACATATTGGGCCTTTTTAGGCCTTTTGAGCTCTTGCTTGTCTGTGAAACCAGAGCCTTGAATGAGAACACCTGCGATGTCCCGATGTGTTGTGTAACAAACTTGGTCGAAAAATGATTATGCTTAGTGCCTCTGATGACTTGTTTAGAGGAAAGAGGTTTTTGCACATCAGAATTTCGCAAAAGTCCCAGGAATCACTTTGAAAGTGCAGATTAAAAGAGTAAGGTAGCCCCTTTGAGGGGTGGTGCAAAGCCCCATAGGACGAGATGACTCCGCGGGTTGTCCGGGTGGAATCCGGTCGATCAAGTGGGGCCCAACTCATTGAATGCAATCTTGGTGCCGTTCTGACTGAACTTTGGAGCGATTTTCTGAAAAGTTCAGCATTGGTTGAGTCTCGTAGGAATACCTTCTTCTTCTTCTTGAAATCATACTTAACTTTTGCGACACAAATTTTTACATTACTGCTTTATACCGCAAACTTTTCGCAGGAATGTGAGCTGACTGCCGTTGCATGCAGAGATGCACACTTAGACCTCATTTAGAAGTTTGTGATCTAATAAATATACTTTTAAAAGTGAAAGGTAGACAGTGCTTAAAAAATTGGGCCCCACTGTGCCTCACGTGGAGAACCAGAAGCAAATAGAGTTGCTCTGCATGGCCGTGTCCACCTCAGACTCGAGAGTCTCGACTCAGACACCGTTATTTCGGCGTCCCACAGTTGAGGGTGACTCGTAGATCGAAGAAACTTTTGTCACGGAGTCTCACATGGTAGCGTTAGGTTAGGTTGGTGCGCGTACAGAACAAAATTGGGTCACGTTTGGTCGCGGGAAATAAACTGTGTTCCATATACAACTGTGCAGTGTCCGGGTTGTCGCTGTACCGGGCTGTTACTTCAAATCGACATCCGTTTGTATGCTCAGAGTTTTGCAAGCATCCACCAGAGGTTGCTAAAAATTTGCATGTGAGAAAGTGATGACCACATGCGTTCTTTTGACGAACATGGACCTGAAGCAGTGACAAAGAGATGTCGACGGAGATGACAAAGACATGCCTTGTCAGAGGCCTTCGCGCCAATTCAGCTGCAAGGAGTTCTGAGGCTTTTCAAAGAGTGCTGCTCTTGCAGGAACATCCCAACACTACTGAAAGGTTCCTGCTTGAATCCTCACCTTTCAATCCTGGTTTGATTTTTAGATTATTTTTGAGATTTTTGCTCTGGAGTCTGGGATCAAAAGTCACGCATTAAGACTCGACTTCTTCACGGGCTCAGTCTACCAAAAGCTAATCTTAAACACTTAATGAGTCGATCTTAATGGCCATCAGTTGTTCGCGTTAAGTTTTTCTGAAAATTCTTCTGAAGCATAACGCGTACAAGTTGTGGCACTTTGTAAGAGTTTCTCTCTGTTTCCAGGCTAAAAAATCTTTTTGGATGCATGGAGACGTGGTTTGACTTCATCCAAGCTGGATTCCCAAGAGCACCTCGTAATTCCGTCGTCGTCGGACGAGTCTGACTCGAGCGGCACCGGCGCTGACGACGAAGAGGAGCCCAACACGGAGATCATCAACGGGAGCACGCACGAGAGCTTCAACCTGCAGCAGCTGGGTAGGGAAGCGTAGAGCTTTGAGACGTTGAGCATGCCCAAAACGTTCCATCCTCGTCGCTCACATACATGCACACATGGGTGTGTATGTAGAGATCAAAGAATGCACACTGTCAGTACCTCTTTTTCCTCATGGGAAGCTTTGATTCCTGTATGTGCGAAGATAAGATACTGACTGCTGGGCAGGGTGAAAATCTACTGTAGCTACCTACGTGCATGGCCCCAACTTTTCATCGGTATTTAGTTTTAGATTGTGAGTGTTTCATTATACTTTCTTACTTCTCTATCAGATCAAATTTGCCTTTAGCTCAGTGGCAGCTCTGCCAATTTATGCGCATTTATCACTTCTTCGGCCCAGTCATTTCGATGGAGCAATGAGCAGAGAATCAGGGTGAATTGCTGAACATTGCTGATCATACATGTATAGTCTTTAGCGGTCCTTCGAGCCATCAGTGCTCATCTGCATTAGCTCTAGTGCAGACGTTCCGAGGCGCCGGAGTCAGGTTCATGAATGTGCGCAGCTACCTTAAAATGGTGGATGAGCGTGCGCGGTTTAAAAATGCGCAGTTGGCTAGAAATACCGGATGAATGAGCGCAGAAGCACTTGTTTCGGACCTGCAACTTCTGCACTGAACCGTACTGTTTGCTTCGGACCAAGAAGGAGCTCCACTTGGATTAACATCCGGTTCAGGGAACCCCACCTCCATGCCACTGCACCCACTGTTGTGCTGAACGCAGTTGCTTGCAACCTTTTGCTTTCAGGAGGTGATTGCAACAAGCAAGTGCATGCTCAGAGCCAAGAACAGTGATTGCTGTCAGTCTTCTGACAGCCCCAACAACTACATGACCAATACCACTCACTAGGCTTGGCACACGTCTGGAAGCATTATTACGAGCTAAAAAAGAGAAAATAACATGGCAACAGTTGGGACATCTCCATAGTTCAATGCAGTATTGCCCACCCCGCCTGTTGAAGAAGTGAGCAAGGATGAGGGGGAGGAACAACGACTCAGTGACGACGACGAACTCCAAAGCAACACCGCAACAACAGCCGTGGAGTCCTTCTATGCTGTGGCCACAAGGAATGTTGTCAGCTTGTGTACAGTGTGAAACTTTGCAGCAATGACTGGCTAATGGTGAACATGCAATGGCAACTAAGATCCAGCCCTTAAAGGAGGAGGACAATCCTTGAACAAGAGTCGTGCATTAGGGGCAACATCCAAAAATGAGGACTCCCATTGAGTGGCAGCCACAGGAGGTTGCCTGTGTTTCAGCGGCATCAAGTGGTCCTCAAGGATTGCTCGGGTTGACACTGATGGATACTTTAAAACTCATCAGCGCCTTGAAATGCCCAACTGTGTAGAGAGAGATGCCCGTTTCAAGAGAGCAGCCCTCTCAAATGAGACCTTTCTTAAGTAAGGCTAAGATTTTTTTCTTTTCAATTGATGCGCTCAAGCGTGAGCATAGAAATGATTTCAGGGGGAAAAATGACCGTGAAAAGTAAACTTTCTCATTTCTAGTTCCACACTAGTTCCGCTGTAAACATGGCTGCAATGTTCTGAGTAGGTCAGCCCAGTTGACATGCGGACTGCACATGATCAGCAGCAGCTGACATGGCTCCCCTTTCAGCTGAGCAGGGGTGTCAGACTGTCAGAGTGTATCAAATTTGATGCTTCGGACTCACCAATGGCAAAGAAAATTATGAAAAGGGTCGATCTCGACGGAAAAGCGTCCCATCTGGTCACTTTCCTGTCGGGATCTCCCCCTACATGCATCTTCCATAGCCAGGTTGCCTTAGGCTGCACCTGTGACACCCCCGGAATGATGCAATCAAGTTAACTGAGCTTGCTTGTGCTGACCCTTGAGTCACTAAATGGCTCACTGCAGCATTGCTCAGAGCGGTCAGCGCGGTTACAACAGGGGTCTACGGCGAGAAAAACTTTTCTCCACCCTCTACTTATGACAAAGTAGCAGAAGAAAGGAATGAGCTGCAAGCAGTTACTGCCTGAAGAGCCAATGCAGAAGAGACCAAATTACCCCCCAGCACCCACCGAACAAGAAACTTGTAGAACTGGGAACACCTGTTCCAGGCCAATATCCTCAACCAATTGTTTGCCTGAACCCAAATAATGATGATGCATCTTCCGTTGCTTCGTCAGAAATATCTTGGTGAGGAAATCTGGGCCAACTGGAGAAGCAACCAGCATCTGCTTTTGGCCTGTCTTATGAGGTCACCTAGCAAATTACCAAATTTGACTGAAGACGGAGTGGTCACTTTCCAGGATGGAAACCACAGTGGATGGAATGAAATTGGTCGAGCAACGAGCAACATTCAACCCCTCAGGGTTGAGCAAAGACCGCAGAATTTCCCGCAATACTCATACGAACAACATCCACTAACGACAGACAAAGTTGCAAGGAAACTTCTCGACTGTTCGTGTCATGATACTCAAGTTATGAAAGCGATCCAAGAAGAAGGCGTTTTCCATCAATGACCAAGACAATTGACACGAATCCTGCTCAACCGCCCAACAGTTGCACGCGACTCCAACTGGTGCATCTCCAGCAACTTTGACTGCTTCCAACTCATCTTCAGGTGCATGGTCTGGTCGGACTGCATCTCTGACCACATCCTAAGCCACTTACACTTCTTCAGCCGTTTCACCAGCTTGTGGGACGGCCTCGAGCAGCTTCCGCTCGGCAGAACCCACCACCTCGAGCTCTTAGATAGCGTGACCACGGAAACTTTTTCCCAGGTCTACCGTCCATTTGGAGCTCGATGTGGTGGGCATCAGACCACCATCCTTAGTGGTTGCTCTCGCTCATTCGGATCAACATCCGCAGTGATTGGCACCGCTCAATTAGACCACCATTCGCTGTGATTATATTCGCTCATTCTCATTCGGACCAACATCCTCAGTGATTGCGATCGCTCAATTAGACCACCATTCTCAGTGAATGTGATCGTTCATTCAGACCGACGTCTTCCTTGATTGCAATCGCTCAATTAGACCACTATGCCCAATGATTGCGATCGCTCAGATTGGACCACCATCCCCAGTGATTGTGATCGACCATTCGGACCAGCGCTCTCAATGATTGTCTCTGCTCCTTCAGATCACCATCCCTAGTGATGGTGATCGACCATTGGGACCACCATTCTCGATGATTGTCTTCACTCATTCTGACCGACATCCTCAGTGATTGCGAACACATAACCCACAATCCCGCCCAGATTGCATGGATCAGTGGATGTGTCTTTAACTTTTAGGTTGTTAGTCTCATTGCATTCCTTAATTCCTGCTTTGCTTTGTGGTAGCACTGTTGGTTTATACGCTTATTCATACCACACCCCTTTTTGTCTGCGTAGGTTTTTCTGCATGATTTAACTTTTGTCATATGTGCCCTTTTAGTTGAGGAAATAATTCGAATATGATCTAAAAAGTACGTAAATGAAGAAGAAGTCAATTTTGGAATAATTTTGCAAGACCTCAGTCTGGTGTGTTCCGCAGCCCCTCCAACGCGAGTCCCCGCTACGCCGGATCTGTTGTTCAACCACCACTCTGTGGCTGCGACGGCGCTCAACGGACCGCTGCTCGGCACCAACCCGGGTACAGGCGGCCCCCACCTCACAGACACGGAGGCGAGGCCACTCCGATCGGCATCGGATAATTCGGAGCCTCCCGCGGGCTGTTGCTGTTGCTGCTGCTCGACCATGCCTGTGCAGAAGTTGAACGTCCGTTCAGGCTTCTACAAGCTCTTCGGAGAGTTCGGACTGAGTGAAAACCTCTACTATGGCTCCATCTTCATCTGCATGACGCTGATCGTGCTCGTGTGCTTCCTCGTGATCAACAACAGGCACGGCGTCGGCGGAATGCTGGGGACGGCCGATCAGTACAGCGACACAGGTAACATGTCAACACTGGAATCCTCCCCCAACGCTCTCGAGCCCTTCCCCGCGTCGTCCTCAGGATCAACGTGCGAGCTCCTGCTTGACCCTGTCCACGGAGAGGTCCACCAGACCGGCCGGCTCGTCGGCGACAGGGCCATCTACACCTGCGCCGCGGGATGGGAGATCGTCGGTCCCGAGGAGAGAGTCTGCCAAGGCAACGGCAGGTGGTCAAACACGGAGCCCTACTGCAAAAAGAGAGGTGAGCTGAGAAAGGCCCCTTTTTTTTGCAACTGTCTCTTAACAAATGATGATCTCCTCTTCATACGATGAAAGAACTTTCCACCTGTCCTATATGTTGTACTTCTTGGCCTCTGCCACCTGTTAACCCTTCTTAGCCACATGACTCGTTTCCGCGAGTCACGCTGTACTGTCCGAGGTCATGCTTGAAGAGCATCCATCAGGATTACACGCACACAGGCTGCAAGTAGGAGGAGATGCTTCACTATCAATGCAATCGATTTTGACCCCGATGAAAGCAGAAGTCGGGAAACTTTTCTCTGCTTCCACAACCGTACCAAACATGTGAACTTTGGCTGACCTCCATTCTTGTAAAGAAAACCTCGGGCGAATTTCGGATACTTCGGTTGATGACTCTCAGTGTCCGTGCTGATCACATTGGGTCAGGCCAACAGCATCGCTGTGCACGAGTTCAAACGGAAGAAGCACAGCAAACTAAGAGATTTCCTTATAGCCGAGTCAACAGTGATGAACACAACGGAGCAGTTTTGTCCCCTCCAGTTGCATCTTTGCCTGCCCTCCATTTTGACAACTTGACAAACCCCTGGAGGTGACGAACAGCAAGTTTTGTTCGTGTCTCGTGGGCATGGGCGCGGCCTCCCTCCGGGTGGCGGCGAGTCCGTCGGGTCCGGTCGAACACACATTTGTCTGTATTGCACCGGTGTCATTCCACGTTCTCCCCTCGGTGCTCCCTCTCCACAAATCCACGGGGCTTAAAATCTCTTTTCGTTTGTAATTCCCCTGGAGGAATTTCCTTTTTCCTTCCTGGCCCCACCCGCGACTTCAATTTCCGCGAGGAAAAAAAGTCTTTGTGTTCTCAGGATATCGTCTAGGAACGAAAGACAAGGGGGGGGGGTAAAAGGTCGGGTCTGGAGGTCGAATTTCGCCAGATGTCGCATTTCGACTTTCATGCGCTCTCTAGTTTGTGTGAGCGCGCGGATCCTTTGCCTCCCTCACCCGCGTCCCACAACGCGCGCCCTGTGTACTCGCTCACTTCGGGGAGATTGGGGCCTGACGTCGCTAGTGTCTTCTGCTGCTCCAGAGTACGTATGAATGTACGATGCGTGTAGCACTCGGTGAGGTACAGACTGGTGTAGCCAAAGTCGATCTCTTCGTCTCGTTGCTGCACGTTGTACATATGTACATATATGTACATATGTGTGCGCACACTCCGAGTTAGCAGAAAAGCACTGGACACTCGCAAAGTCTTTAAACGCACAACGCTGGTGAAGTGAATATATAGGACTTGCGTGATATGAATTTGACGTGTTCCAAGGATCCAAATTTTACTTCATTACACAAATGGAGTCAAATTTCTGGCTAAAGCTAAATTATACAGCATATCGCATGACCCATAATTAATGAGACAGCAACTGAAACACCCTTAAGATTTGAATTAGGATTACTCGAAATCATAATTTTGTCCTCTTAAACATCAGGGTTGGCAACGTTATAAGAATGATATGCCTGAGTCGCGTCAAGGTTGATGATCTGGACGAAGCAGATCATGTCGAACGGAGGGGTGGCGCATAAAATTAGCTTAGATTTCAAAACCCGCTGCAACTTTTTTAACTTTAAATTTTTGCTTACAACCTTGGTGACATCAGTTCAAGCCGAGAAGTCCACAAAGGTCAACATCACCCGCGTTAGTTCTCAGTTTTTCTTTGTGCGGCAAAGCATGATAGTAGAGAGACTTGTGAGCTTTCACTTTTTATTTGCTCATTTTTTGCTCCATTCTTAGAACTTTTTGGTAGAAGGGGACTGATTTGGGGGACTGAAGGACTCATGGGATTAACCCACCCACCCACCCACCCCCTCCAGCCAAGAACACTATCATGTAGTAAAAAAAAACGTGCAGAGGAACACGGTCAAGGCTGTGGCACTCAGGGGGTGCCCGCAGCTCCTACGTTGACCAAGACCACCGCAACACCCAAGTTTGGGACTAGGAGAGCTTGAAGCCTCTCCTTGACCCTGTCCCCCCACCCCCCGTCCCCCGGGCCGCACTTGCTCACGTTGTAAGTGCTGAAGGGAATTCGAGTGGGCTCGTTTGGCTGCATCCCGAATAGGTGCAGTAGACACGACGGGCAGACAATGCGCAGGAACTTCTCGACGTGAGTCATGACGGGACAAGCACTATCAAGAACAACCCGTTGGACGTGATGTACCCTCTTGCTGGAAATAACAAAAGTTGACCCTTAGGCTTCTACTTCTGAAATGTGGTCACCCTCATTGTCCACCTCCTTCTGCATCCTAGTCCAGATCCAGAACTCTGAGAATGAACTCCTTAGACAAGTTTGACAACTCGTGATCGATGCGGCCTTCAGGTCCTTGACACTCCCGGGTGAGATGACGCAGGTCCTACTCTCCAAGCTGCCCCAAACCTCATTCTCCAATGTTGCAAATCAATAATACGTATGTATAATAATCATATGCAGCAATTATAACTTTACCCCTTTACTTCTGATACGGCAAATGAAAAAAGTTGAACAGGCCAGATTTACTACATTAATACATTTCGGTTGCTTCGGGGTATAAAAATAGGTGAAGGAAAAGTACTGAAAGATTCAGCTAAGGTTAAAGTTTTTCCCTCAATGATTTGGGAACCACCTTGACAGTTCCGACACATGCGCCATCTAGCGGCCAAGTTGACATGTCAGATGTCAGACTAGCAGTTAGACGAGCACTAACCGAGTGTTGCCAAATTCTTTAATCTAAGCAGTGCAAAAGTGACGCAGCAAACAATGAGGGTGACTTTTTCCTTTTCCAAAGGAGGTGAAAACACCGGTGACCCCAAAGTAGCCATGGCTGGCAAAGTCAAGCTCAAATGAGCTTCAGGCTCAAAATGAAGAGCAAAATCGAGCTGCTTGAAGCTGCCCAAAAGTGCTTGGAGCCGAGATCTCACCACTATGGCTTCTCCACAAAGTTTTTCTGTGAAGACAGTTGGACCCTTGTTTACAGTGCAATTGCCCTAACAAGCAAACCATTTTCTCGCCCAATGAAGGTCAACTTAGTAAAAACCTTTAGGCACTCCCGGATGCGCAGTAACTTCAAGCAAAAAAGGTCAAACACACCTGGACATTTGATTAAAAATGTAAAAATACTGGTTGCTACTTTGTCTTTTCAAGCGCAAGGGGAATAAAACGGGTGATCCCAGGGCAAAAAAGTAAAAGTATCTTTAATAATATTTAAAAACCCTTGAATCTGATTGGTCTCTAACGCTTTCTTTTGCCGCTGATGGACGAGTATTTGTTGCATGGGTCCAGGTTGGCAGCAGCAAGTGATCGTTGCATATCGAGTTGCATGAAACTTAAGGCAGCCTCGCCTTAAGAAGTGTCGGTCCTTTCTTTACGCACTGTAAAAGCCGAATCTGCTGAGCACTACTTTAACCACATCCGACGAGATGAAATCTTTATGCACGTACTTGGAGAAATCTCTCCAAACCCGGAGAGAAGGGAAGTTTTTTCTCCCTCTATTCCAATGAGAATTGAAACCCTGATTTCAGGCCTTCTTCATGTTCTCGCTCATCCACAAGTCATGGGTCATAAGTGATAGTTACACGTTATAGGCTATAACTTTCCCGCTGCATAGAGATTTCTCTAGCAATAAAGCTTCAAGTTACAAGGCTACACTAGGAAATTGCAGCGAATCTAAGAGAAGGGAAGTAAATTGGCCGTACCATCCAGGGTTGCCATTTGGACAGCCGAACTTTGTGAATCCCGTCTTTTGCGGGCATAGTTTGCCCTGAAGAACTGGTTTTTGATTTACGTAGTGCTTTTCCGACATTGAAAAGTCCTTATGTAGTAATGTGGGCGTCTTTTAACTTGACTCTGGGCGCTTTGGTCACCGGCTATCTGGCAACGCTGGTCCCATCTCCTGCTTCACTAGTTTTTTCGGATGTGGTCACCCTTGGAGGTGGTTACGAGTTGCGTTTGCTCGAAGGACTCAAGAGTTGGCAAGCTGAACCTGGCTCGAAATTTGTTAATTTATTCAAAAAAAAAAAAAAGAAAAAAAAGGGGAGTCAGATTTGGCCGTCAATAAATCTTTTTACCTCCTCTCCCAGTTGAGGACGGCTGCAAGAGCTGTGTAAAGTTTCTTTCGGGCTTTCTCTCCTTCTTTCTAAGACCATCTTTTTTGCCGAGCTGCTGGGTGACTACCCTCATGCAGCTTTTAAGTGCTTGCCGAAGTAGGCCATGCTGGCCCTGTCGGCCATGCTAGTCATGCTGCCGGCCTTGCTGGCCATGTGGGCCATGCTAGTCATGCTGCAGGCCTTGCTGGCCATGCCGCTCACGCGGTGCATGGTTTTATTCCACTTCAGTCCAAACGTGACACTGAGTCAAATCCAGTCGTTAGAACAAGTATGTGTGAGTTGTTCAAGAGTTCACTCAAAATTAGCTTATCACATCAGGTGATCACTCATGCGTTACAAAAGTCGCTCACGGTCATTCCAATCCTATCGCGGGTATTGTCTAAAGACCTCATGAGGGTCAAGCGATACAATTCCAGTAACAACCGCACTTAGGTACGCACGTACGGTACCGTGTGCATCAAAAAAGACGCCCGAGAGTCCAAGGACGCGATATGAAGCGAAATGGGTGACGTTGGTACGCTGCCTAATCTTGAGGATGTTTATCTTTGCGCTTCAGTTTACTGCTTGGATCCTCCAATTGTGCAACACGCGACGCACAACGGCGCTCCCGACACCAACAGCTTCCCCCTAGAGACGGTGCTCAAGTACACGTGCTACCCGGGCTACCTCACGGTGGGATTCGCGCACGCAAAGTGCTTCCTATACAACGAAACCGCGCAGTGGTTCGGGCCTGACGTGACGTGCAAAGGTGAGATTACAGCCGGCAGTTGTGGCTTTTTCTTTTCCTCCTTGAACAAGGTGCACCCAAGCACCGCCAACCTTGGCTGGCGGATTTTAACGATATTGGCTTCGTGCAGCGATCCGATGCAGTGAGCCAGAGGAGATTTCTAATGGCGACGTTGACCGCAAGTGCCAGACCTTCGGCTGCCGAATATCTTACTCGTGCAGGGCGGGCTACGGGCTGGTGGGCAGGCAGCACAGGTACTGCCAGGCCGACGGGTCCTGGAGTCCGAGGATCTTGCCCGAGTGTGCACGTAAGTCCTTGTTAGGGATGCCTCATCGAAATAATTTACGTTGCATTGTGTTGGCAGCAATCCAATGTGAACTGCCTCACAACCCTCTGAACGGCCGCGCCGTCTACTCCTCCGTGAGCTACAATTCCCTGATCTCTTACGAGTGCAACTACGGTTACATGTTGATCGGCGACAGCGTCAGGAGGTGCGAGCGCAACAAGCAGTGGACGGGCACTGAGCCTCACTGTAAAGGTAACGGACACACACAGACGTACGTCAGGGCTGTAATTCAATGGTGCGCTTATCCTCTCGCTCAGAGATCAACTGCGGTTCTCCCGGCATCTTACCCAATGGTTGGCTCGAGGGCAGCCGCACAACCCTGCACGCCGTCGTCACGTTTCGTTGCCAGGAGGGCATGACCTTCGAGGGTCCCTCGTACAGGACCATCTGTCAAGCGGACGGACGATGGAGCCACCCCCTACCCCGGTGCTATGGTGAGGCCAGACCCCCGTGAACTTGCACACTGCACCCACTCACACGCGTACTCACTGACTGACTTCGTTGACCGCAGCCCCGTGCGTGGTCCCGCACATCAGCCACGGGTTTGTGACTAACCGCGAGTCCGGCTCAAGCGTCCCTCACAGCCAGACGATCGACGTCCACTGTCTGTCGCAGTTCCAGAAGACGCACAACTCCACGCCCGTCTGCAAGAACGGGACGTGGTCGAGAATACCAAAATGCGTCCCAGGTGAGTGAGTCGACAAGCGCGACGTGCGCAAGTCCACAGCCTGTCACGCTTGAGAGAGATAGAGATAGAGCTGGCAAATTCGCTGCAATGCGTGTTTCATTGACACCAAATAATACCCAAGAGCATTTTGCCATCCTGTTCGTCTTCTCTGCGAATGGTGCTTTGTCTTCTCTAGAGCTTGAAGATATCTATTACCGAGCGTGTCAGTCTGTGCAGTCAGGCCTAATGAGCTCAATTAATTGCTTAATCACTCCATCTTGATTATTTTGATTGGTCGGATGTCGAGTCGAGTTTTTTTGTTGTCAAGCTCGGGCTGCGGCAGAGAGCTCGCCGAGCAGCTCGACTCGAAGCGACCCGGGGCTGTCCCCCTTCCCCCTTCCCTCCCCCCCGAGCCGGGTGAATTTCTGGCCCACATTTAGTGTCAGCAAGAAGAGGGAAAAGCCATCTGGTCACACCACAACTCCCCAAAATTGGCTTGAGTGACAGACACATCTTGGGCCTGGAGCTACTTGATTCGCGCCACGAAATACTCAGCAGTGTGATATGACCAGGGATAAGTAGTAGTTGTGTGTGTGTCCCAGGCAGGTACGTTTAGCCTACATTGCTGACCTTGAGATGTGCGGAACTGATATCACCTCGGCACGGTCGGAGCAGCCGACGGTATAAATCACGAAAGCGAGAATAGTACTAAAGAAGGAAAGCTCGACGGCCGCATCACGAGATTAGGGCCAGGAACTGCGTATATATATATATATATATATACTTATATACAAGAGTATACATATAGAGAGAGCGAGAGAAAAACGCACACGCGACCTTGGAATGAATCCATGCTCTCTATTACGAAATTAGGAGGCGGCTGGCAATTTTTTCTTCTCCTTCTGCGCTAGTCCGACCTCTCTTTTTGCTTTGGCGCAGCAACTTTTTTATGCTTCGACAGACCTTTGGCCTTTTTCATGTTCGTGGTTCTCGCTCGCTCGCGGTTATTGACCAAACGGGAAAAATGAGAGGAGAAAAAAGCGAAGGAGACGACGAGAGAGTGCTAAAAAAACCAAGAAGAAGACATCGCTCTGTTCTCCCAACACAGATATTGGATGGGGGCGCTGCCCGCCGGAGGAAAATTGGTTATTGACAGGGGCTTTTGTCACCCTGAAGGCAGTTGTTCCTCGGGCCTATGGGCGCCACCGCCTGCCACGGCCGGACGGTGTCGGACGTGGACGCGGTGCCGGACGGGTGCTTCGACGGCGGGGACTCAGTCACGGTCGGGGGGGAGAAGGGGGGGGGTTGTTTTCATGGTCCTAACTCACCACAGCACAAGCGTGGACCCACTGCACTAAGTGGGCATTCATGGATGGAGTGCGTGCGCTGAATTGCTGCTGTGATGTGAGTCAGCAGAAAGAGAAGACATAGTTTGTTGTACAGTGGACCCCGGAT
>JAAUXU010121550.1_pt1 | contig 18644 bp, 22 predicted proteins | sample 7278151 | NCBI WGS metagenome assembly JAAUXU01 (sample SAMN14350113, study PRJNA611818) | marine sediment metagenome | isolation source: surface marine sediment (1.8m) | place: French Polynesia: Moorea | collected 2018-08 | reverse complement strand
GTATTGATTTACATGTACCACAGGGCTCAAGTTACGTGGTCATACAGGTTTCTCAGAAAGACCCTAAGCTTATGGACCGTGCAGTCAGCCTCCACCGTGAGATACGCCGGCGACTGCGACAACTCGACGATTCCGCACTGGAAGTATCTCAGAGCAGCAAGAATTGGCAACGCGCCTCAGACGCTCAAATCCAAACGTTGGTGTCTCTAGAGGACGAATTGAAGCTAGACCTCATCAGCCAAGGAGCTACCAAGAAGCTGTTTAACGCCGGGTTCACTCTTGTCCAGTCCAAGGACCTCTTGGAAGAATTAGGCAACACCAGCTAAAGTGCTTTCTAAGCCTTCTTTTCTGTCAAGGTCAATAGACACGCATACGCATATATTGCCTTTAAGAGCACAATATTTTACCGCGATACTTCTACTAACATCACTTCCAATCTGAAGAAATGCCACATGGTCACATTCGTGCTGCCATTAATGTATTCTGGTAAGGTCCTCTACGATCTTGATAAGATCCTCTACTGTTGCGTCACTCTTCATGCCGCTCCCGTCGGAGATCTGGAGACCTTGGACCACCTCGGACATCTTATCGTGACCCAGGTCCAAAAACGATTCGATGAGGTCGCCATCAATAAAACCCTGTGAGAAACATGTTAGTATAAATGAGCTCTGTCACTGATTTACGACTCTTGCCTCCATAGACTCCGTCTTCCGTTCGTTGTAGAAGCTCCTCCAGTGCTCGTGGTCAATTTTCCCTACCGACTTGACGCAGTGACTGAGGCGACGTTGAATGCCGAGCAGGAATTCGAAAAACTCCTGTGGGAGTTGAGTTACCAGGCCTGAAATGAGAACGATCAGTATATGATTACACAGACCTGCTGTAAGTGCACCACATGCTCACCGATTGCCCCATGTACTGTGCCATACAGAACGCTCCCTGAATGGGGAGTGGATGTGTCCCCGAGGTTTTGCATGACCAGAGAACCATGGCGGAAGACGTTGATGTTGTCACCCAGATGGATCTGGCCGACTTCTGTCATTTGTTGACGTTCCTCGTCCGTGTTGGCCGCACTGCTCATAAAAAAAACAGGGTGCGTCGTAATTAGCTTTACTCAAGGAAGGGGAAGTCTCGTGTGCACTATGCGCAATAAGCAACGGCAGGGCGTTCTGGAATGCCATGAAGGTAAACGGCCTGGCTAACATGTCAAGTTGGACCACTGTGGTACTCGAGGACGCTGAAAAGGCCTGAAATGATTCTCTGGTACCAGACCATCTTCCTTGAGAGGCCTTCCAGCAGATCAGACCATACTGGACACGAGTTCGGGACTCTTGTCAATTCGGCTCTAAGACTTACCACTTTACTGATTTGGTCAATCGTAGTTGACTGAAGCTCAACGCGTGACACCCTTTCAGTATGGAGAGGAAAAACGTGAGTGCAATGTTCAAAGAACGACCTGTTTGTCTCGACAGGGTCATCCTTCAAAAAGGACTACGTGCACGGTGAAGTCATGTGTGACCTCTCGGTCAGCCTCGTCTCGTACTCTCAAGAACGACGCCTGGCACAGTCAGTCTGATCTATGAAATCAACACCGCCTCAAAGGATCTGACCTCGTCTTCTGACGCGGACTTGTGATTTCAATAGAGATTCCTAGCAATGCTCACCTATCACGCTGACAAACAAAGATGTTCGAGGCATTCTCAGCCCCTAGAAAGGTGTCGTCGTCGAGAATCTCAATGGCCATCATCCAGTTAGGAGCGTAGTCTCTCGAGTTTTCCTCGAAGCTTCCTTCCATAGTTTTGTACTGCAAGAATGGAGGCGTAATTGATATTACCATTTGTTTACGTAACTGCAGTACTTTTTGTATTAATGCCCAACCTATACCTGAAGAAGGGTCACCGAGCGGACAAGATCTCCCACCAAGATGAAGTCTCCGCGGGTTTTGATGTAAATGGCCAAAATATTGTTGAAGTGAGAACATTCTAACCGCAGTTCTTTATCCGGGGTCCACTCCCAGAGCCGCACCTAAAAGATTTTCTTTGTTTAGGCCATGCAAGCTTAGTGCAAGCAGTGTTTTCCTACAGTGCTGTTGACCGACGCCAGCAATTTTCCGTTGAAATAGTTGAGCGAATAACAAGCACCCTTGATCTCCTTCTCCGCCACCTGGACCAGCTTGGAGTCTTTCCAGTGAAGAAGGAGAATCCTTCCAGATTTACACTCAGATTCTTCCGGATTCACCAGGCCTGTAATTAACATTGAGATGAGACCCTGCTTATTACCTCACCAGAGAGAAGTTCTTACCTGTGCCCACGATGTAGTACGGGTTAGGGTCTTCTCCCAGTTTGCACGAGAGCAGGCTCATTCCGTACTCTTGATGCATGAGCTGGTGTGCATGGAGGACCTCGAATGTGTTCTGATCAATGATGAGAAGGTTGTAAACCTACAGGAGTAAAAAAGGGTTCTCATGAATACGGTAAAATATTACTCCCTGTCTCGAGAATCTTAGATGGACTTTGCTAATCATGGCCAGGCATGACAACCACTGGACGGACTTTTGATGAAATGGTCAACTGAATTACTCAGCTGTTAATGTAATCGACAAAGGCTCTTCCAAAGGGGTCACCACCAACTTGTACTACTGACATGCACATAAATTCACTGCCATGAAATTCACTTGGTAGGTTGGAAGGTAAATTCACTTACCTCTTGCTCTTGCCCATAGTCGACGCCGGCAGCGATCCCAGCTCCCTCGTCACCCCCGCCGATTGGACGCTGCGCCAAAGATCCTACTGAGCTGCTGGAGGTAGAGGCCGCTACTTGGGTGCTGGCGCTTGGTCGGGCAGGCACCAACCCGTTTTTACCGTAAATATCCTGCCGCATTGTTATCACGCCAAACGTCTGGAGAAGTTGAGAGCAAATTTTCACCATTGGCTTTCCCTTTGTCTTCAGCATGTCAGATAATCTTACCTGAGTCTCTTCTTGATACGCAATCCTCCTTGGCGTTTCTCCCAGAGGCACCGTGCGAATGTGGAGCTTCTGAATCTCGTCAATGGTGCCAATCGTCACGGTTGTATCAGTGGCAAGAGCAAGGCTAACAGAGGAATCAGTACTGTCTTCATAACGAGTACCAATAAAGTTATTCACCTGTCTGGATAGGCCTCTGCATTAAGGGGGCACATGTGTTTGACCTCTTTCAAATTCACGTTGGAGAACACGAGCTTCTGCGTAGACGAATAAATTACGGTGGGTCTGTCAGAACAGGCAAACACATTTGTGGTTGCCTGCGTCCTACGAAAGAAGGAAAACTTGCATGACTGCAAACAGTGGAAGCTGATACCATACCTGAACTTCCTAAGGATAGTTGGCTGAGTCCCCAACGTGACCTTCTTTTTGTCTGCAAGGCCCTGTGATGTCATGACGAAGTAAATGAGTGATCCGTCACCAAGCGCACAAAGAAGGTAGTTGGTGTTCTCAAACTGAGCCATCAGAATAGAACGGGGGATAATGTCTGAGGATAAATAATCACTTGAAAATTGATCAACGCAGAGGATGCAGCATTTTTGTACAAGCTCACCCCCTCCAAGAGCTTCCTTGCTTATCTGATCCAGCGTTGGGATCTTGAGCACTCGCACGGTGATGTCCGTCCAAAGCCCCACAGCCACAATCTCTGACCTCTGTTGACGGTCATCGCCGCCCAAGGGAGTAATGTCAATGCAGGCCACCTCGTACTCCAAAGTCACTTCTCCGCACTGGGTGAGGACCCCCGGGCCGATCTCGAGGTAGAAAAGATGAGGTCCGGAGGCACACACAACCTGACGATAGTTGCACCCACAGACGCTGATGACTCGGCCTGACGGAGGCTTCCACTCTCTGAGCAGATGGGGACATGACAATTGCTATCACCATAACACAACGTGCAACGAGCACTCACTGCACAAATTCCTTCGTCTCCGCATTGGCCAGCCGGATGCACGACGGAGTAACTTGCAAGATTTGCCCTTCGACCACGTTCCCAGCAAAGAACGTCTGCTGGTCGGACAAGAAGCCAGCGATCTCAGTCTCCTCCACTTCATCGCCGGTCAGCGTCAGGATCCTAGGATCATGTGGGTAAGCGGGACAACTGAACGTTAGTGCTGAACTGATGAGTATACCTGGTCTGTTCTACAAATGTCAGGAGTAATGTATTGTCTTTTTGCTTGCTTCCTTCTGTTTTCTCTGGTTCACACTTTTCACCGCATTTCAGCGGCCACATGCCCTTGATGTTGGCCAGATCGATGGAGGCGAGCTCATGAATGCCGATCCCGTTACGGATGATGCGCAAGGAGCCCTCTTTGTAGGCTCCGGAACACGTCACCAGTTGGCCTTGACCCTGCGTGCATAACGGCAGACAGTGCGTAATGTGTACTAAGGAAAGTCGCTTGTATATACACTAAGGTATCCCCCGCTGCACTTTTTTTTTCACACACGGTACACAAGAAGTAACATTGAGTCCATAATGACATTTGCATTGTATTGCATAGTACCTGTCGTTCCAGGTCGACGACTACCATGTCCACGATGGGCCCCAAGTTAGTGTAGGCATCGACGATGGTCACGTAGCAGTAATTTTCGTCAGGCTCGGCATTCAGTCTTACCAGCTGCGAATCTCCCAATCGAGAGCCAATGTAGACATAGCCGTTGTCCAGATAAGTCATGGACTCCGCTATGGTGGTTTCGCCTAGGTGCTCTAGCTTGAGATCCTTTACAAGAGGACCATACATGTAGCTGGAGGTGGAACTGCTTGTACCCTCGCAATAGCGATCGTCGTCGCGGATGAGAAGTAGCATGTACAAATGTCCGGCCATGTCTCCCAATAAGTAGCGAGAGCCTAAATCAACCGTTGTTACGCTAATGGTAGCGCACCTTTTTATCATTTATCTACACTCACCGTCTGGATCAATCTGGCAGTTTGCCACAATGGTTGACGACTGCATCCTGGGAGGAGCGATGGCCTGGTAGTAGTTGCCATTGTGGTAGACAATGGATTCGGCGCCAATAATGATGCAGCCGCCCAGTGGTGCCGGGACCGGAATGAGCATGGACGCCTCGCGTTCGACATTGTCTTGTTTCCAGGCAACCTTCACGAATTCCTTGTCTTTCAGGGAGATCTCCCGAGCCTTGATGTGCCTTCCGTGGACGTCCTGATGGAGAAGGACGATGGTTGGCTGATGGCAACAGTGCAGAAACTCAAAGTCGTACACCAACAGCTCATCCATCCTAAAAGAAAAAAAATATCTCTAAGGTGGTGATGTGTTGGACTGTCTTCATCTTTACCTGATGTTGTAAGCCCTAAGTTCGCTTTGGTCTTGTTCCAATGGTATGACTTTGAAGTGAGCGTCGTAGATCCTAAGCCCGATCATCCGGGCCTGCGGATCGATGGCCGCTAAGGTTCCTGTCTCGGCCTTCTTGCCGATCCTGTCGCTGACGTCCCCATGGGCTCGGGTCATGATCTCCATAGAAGGACCGCTGCCCTCGACCTCAAGGATCATTGCGTGGTGTCGTGCCGTCACGATGAACAGACGGTCTTTACTCATGCCCTGAAGTAAAAACGATCATGACACTGGAGGAGTCACAGGACACATGAGGAGAGTGAGAAAAGACACCAGCTTTGGTGCGAATAAGCCGCGAAAGCCAACTGGCCTACATGAAGTTGAACGGAGAGTCGGTGGTTAACTCCTGTATCTCAGTCCTCACCTGCGGCCTGAAGAATTTGAGCACGTCCACTTTGCCGTTGATGCGGAAATTTTTTACGGCTCTGAGACCCTCCGGGGTCACGCTTAAGATCTCCACCACGTTATTCTTGGCGATGACCAGGTTCAAGTCGTCGGGAGAGACAAAGTTGCCTGACGACGGAGAAACACACCGATGCCACTAACAACTAACCCTTCCAAATCTGTTGCTCTTACCCGTGGCACAGGCGTCGACCGCCGTGGGCGGGTGCGCCGTCACCAAGTAGTTGTGCGCCATCCTGAAGAAGCCGCCGAAGTTTTGTTTGCGCCAAAGGCAGGCGACGACGCTTTTTCTCTTCTTACTTCTTTTGCGCTGGTGATGGGGGACGAGCCGGCTCGACTCATTTTGAGCTCTGTTTCGAATCTGCTGGCTCGTGATTTGGCTTGACTTGGTCCTTGCTTGTCCTTAAACACAAGCACGATCAGTCTCCGAGTAGCTCGGGACTTTGAGAAGGCTGAAACCGAAATTTTGCTTCCTAGGTTCACAGAATATAGTCAATTGTAACCAAAATGTGTCACTTTTAGATGAAGTCGTTATTGCCTCAACCTTTCTGCTCTTCTTTTTCTCAACAAAAACTTAAAATGATAATATCCCTAATATCCCTCAAGACGGTCTTTAACCAATGCCATACCCTACGCGTTCATAAGATAAGATTGGCGTTAAAAGCTATGCGCAACATAATTAGGCATTTCAGACCTTCCTTTTGTATCGGTTCATTTCATTTTGTAACAGTTCGTTTTCAGCTCGGGATGTAGTTAAGTTCCCGGAGGGATTTTCTTTATGTCTCAATACATGGGCTCGAGCCCGTTCGGTTGCCACCCCTATTTTACAGAATACCCAGCAACATAGAAGGGGAAATTCGGCCGGAATATTACACGGTTGCCACATGGCGGATTTTTCTGCCAAAGTCCAAGAAATTGGCACTTGCTTAACCCTCTACCCAGATTTTATTTATCCTTATCTCCGTCCCTTATTGGTCAGATTTGGGAACTTTTTAAATGGGAACGGTGGACATTTCGACGAGCAATAGTACACCAGTTCGGCCACTTGAGTCCGTCACAGTGTTCATCAACTCAACATCAATGAAACCGACCGTCACCGTCGTAGTGATGGGTCGGGTCGAGGAGTTTCGAATCTGGTACAGTCTCGGGTTCGCGGCTTTTGGATCCGGGTCAGGTTGGGTCAGGCAACCCAAAACGTCAGTCCAATCGGGATCAAATCCGGATCGAGTCAAAAACCAACATTTTCAGGTCTGTTGCACTGCATAAAGGAAAAGTCTATGCTATAGTCAACCACTTGTTTTCAGGGACAGCCAAAGCAAGAGCAGTGGTCGACACTGTATATGAATATACAGTGTGCGATAGCAAATCGGTTACAAATCGGTACATTTGAACATGTGCAACTTGGGCAAGATCTATAAGAAGTGCAAGGCTGAAACTTTGTGGGTTAATATATAAGTGTCCTTTCTTTTACTTCTCAAAATGGCCACCCTCTGAGATCACCATGGCCTCGACCCTGGGCCTGAAGGTGTGGCAGACCTTGATGATGTGGGACTTGGGCATGGCGGCCCACTCCTGCTCGATGAAGGACTTCAGGTCGTTGACACTGGCATGGGGTTTGGCACAGGCCTTGCTGTCCACGCAGCCTCAGATGCCATAGTCCAGAGGTGCTGCATCAGGGGAAGATGGTGGCCAGAAGTTGGCTGGCCAGAAGTCTGCCAAGTTCTCCTTGCACCACTGTTGGACCATGCGGGCTTTGTGGCCCGGTGCACCATCTTGTTGCCAGCAGTAGTTCCCCTCAGGGTTCTGCTGGTCGAGCCATGGCTCAACCACAGTCTCCAGGACCTCAAGGTACTCCTTGGCCCCCACCCTGAGGCCATGCGTGAACCAGAAGGGCGGCATCCTCTTGCCATCACTGGCCACGACACCCAGCATCATGGCGGATGCTGGGTGTTTTGTCTGGTTGATGGCTGGCACTTCGTCCCGAGAGAAGGCCAGATAGCGGTCATTCCTGGCATTTCTGCTCTGGTCAACCATCCAGTTTTTCTTGTCAGAGAATACCAGAACAACTGATGAGGGCTTCTTCTTTAGCCAGTTAATGATCTTCTTGCCACGCTCCACCCTAATGTTATTGGTGGACTTGGACAAGAGTTGGCGTCTCCTCCTCACATATGAGTGCAGGCCGAGCTGTCCCACGGCCTTCCTGATGGTGAACTCACTCACGCTGAGGTCCTTTGACATTTTTCTCATGGACCTGGTGGGGTCGGCTTCAATCTCAACAGCCAGATGCAAAAGGAAGTCCTGATCAATGATCTTGTTCTTTCCGCCGCTGCCAGGCTTCCGGGCAAGGCTCTCTCCAGCCTTCTTCTTTTTCCTGATGCGGTAGACAACCTGCTTGGAGCATTTCACAATGTCCACAATCTCCAGGATGGGCACTTGGGCATCGAGCAAATCAGACACTCGTTGCCTTTTGTCCAGCATTTTGGCGGTTACTGATCACACAGCAGGCAGCTCATTTGAAAGATAAAATGGTAAAGAATTACTGGATAAGCACTAAACCTCGAGATCTGGCCTTATAATGATGTTATATGCATCCAGAGATTTGTAACCGATTTGCTATCGCACACTGTATCTAGATCTCCCTGCTTGCTTTACTTTCCCACTTTGAGAGCTGACAAGGTCGGATTATTGCGGTTGCTCCTTTCCTCCTATTGGGTCACTTCCGATGGGTGGCTGGCCGCTACCCCTATTGCCTGTTCTCCACCAGCATCACCAAGGTATTTGCCATACGAATCTCCAAGGCAGAGGTTGATCTCACAGGTTGGTGTTATGAAGACGAAGAAGGTAGTACAAGACAGACAAGCGCGATGGAGGCCAACTTCTATGATAAGGTAGTGCCGAAGAAGTTCAGGAAACGTTCCTCTGAATTGTCCTGCCCCAAATGTGGTGCGAGTGCAACCAGTGACTGAGCAAAGAATGAATGCTGGAGATCGATCCCAAGAATCATCAAGGAGTTCATTCACTACATTCAATGAAACCACATGAAATGATGGCTCTGTGGAGGACCGGTGTTGACGAACATGACAGACAACTTGGTTGAGCTCTGCACTAGTTTCACATATAAACAAAAGCAAAAAAGGTTGCGTTGCTAAAAAAAAATGGTATTACTGTTCTCATAACTTTTCCAAGACTTTTGAGCCAGCTCCGTTCAAGCTTATGGCATGCCCGAGATTGAAAATAGCTGGGTTCCGCTTAAAAAGCTCGAATACAAACCCTATTGCCCAAACCGATCTATCTTGCTTGTGGAGGTGCATTTTTTCCCGAGACGTCGAGTTCGAGCCGAATTCCACTTTGTCACATATTGAGCCAGACATGTTCGAAACAGTTCCCTGTGCAACACAGAAAAACGCTCAATTGACTGCTCAGGAAATGCCCAAACTTTAATAAGTTGTTGTTTTGGGTAGAACTTAGACTGGACCCCTCTGCATGTTCATTTCACTATCACTATGGGGCACTTGGGGGCTCTTTCGAAATGCTTGTGCACCCCCTCCATCTATCAAACGTCAATCTAGTCGAGTTGATCAGTCAGGGCGACAACTCCGAAGAAGCTCAAGTCTTATGAGAAGCTCGAGCTCAGCTCTAACTTCGGACCGGTTAAAACACACCGCTACTTGATGGATATTCAGTGCTTCCTTTGCCCAGGCAGCCGCAGCTGAGCTGACTAGCAGAAGGCTGCGTGAGTGCAGCAACGTAGCCATGCTTTCCTTAGTGCAAGATCCGACTGAGCACCTAAAACAACAGTCTATTCTTGTACCTCCTTAACCTAGAACGCCAAATGGGAACTCTGTGAGTTGCCACCATAGATAGCAAACATACCGCTCGACCCTACCGGGCCCGAAGAGTATAAAGATTCTCTTTGACCGTGCCTAGGCTGGCTATCAGTTGCCGGAGTCTTCCCAAAAGTCTGGCAAGACAATCGTTGCTGAGGAGAAAATAGCTACATAAGTAGACTGGGAGCGGCGACGGAATAAGGGTGCCAGGCTTACGGAAGAGAGGCACAGCTGTTACGAATTAGGACTGTGTCGAAGAAAGAAATCTCGAGCCGACCGGGTTGCCATCGAGCCTCGAGGGAACTCGAGCTCCGACTCAAGCCTACTTCTCAAACCGAGTTGCCAACTCTGCCAGGAAAATATGGCAAATTTTCGTCTCTAAAACCAACTTGCTACATTTTACTCACTGAACTACTTTCCAAATATGGCAGCCTCTACTAAATCGGAATGTTAATTAAAAATTGCCTTGTACGTATAAAGATATCATATGTTTAGATATGTCTATGTTGAGACTATGTAAGCGACTGGTTCCATTTGGCATCGTTTTACACGCGTTGGTGCAAGTCCGTTTCAGCCAGCGGCTCGAAAACTGGGAGCTCAAGTGAAAAATATTCGAGTCAAGCCGAGCTTGTGCTAAAACCTCCGGGACGGACGGTCGAACCGAGCCCAACCGATCTTAGGCTCGATACAGCCCTATCATCAATATGCCTCGGTGTCTTTACTCGTTTGGTAACTCTGCCAGTTCTCTATGTTACCACCTCCTTCTGTCAGAGGTTGCGTGACCCCCAAGTTGCAGCAGCAGCCAAAGCTACACCTAGTGGAGCTCCCGCCGTGTTCTGCGCTCCGTTCGTCGCGCGCTCTCATATAACGTAAACTGACGGAGGCGTGACGTGTGTGATTGAAGCCCCCCTTTGTCAGGAGGGACAACTGGAGAACTGAGACGGGAAGAACCACGAACAGCGCGGCTCGCGCCAGCGAAAGCGGCCTCGTGACCTCGCGCACAGCGGCGGCGGCGGCGGCGGCGGCGGCGGCGGCGGCGGCGGCGGCGGCGGCGGCGGCGGGGAGACTGTAGCTCTGACACCCGCACCTGCCCATCACGTCGAACAATGGACCGTGTTGCTGTGTGTAAGCGAATCTTAAGTCATGTCGGATCATTATCGGTTGTCATCAGTAGTGTGACTTTATGTCACCTTCCACAAACAAATGCCTTGATGACAGAACAAATACCAGATGTGACGGCCTCTGAAGAGACTCTTGATTCTGTCTTGGACCAACAAAGGAGTCCGAGTATCAAGGAAGAGGAGACACGGTCAAGCCTGATATCATCAGGTTACAATGATTGTGATAATTAGCGATGTCAATTAGCTACGTAGGTCTGTGATTCCTCGTGAGCTCGTTGGACTGTGAGGCAGCTCTTGCGCCATGGAACTGAGTGGGTCTATAGCAGATATCACCTGTGTGCGAGTATGAATCTTATCTGCTATTTATAGATAGGCACGAGACATAACAAGAGACAGCATTGGCACAAATAACTTCTACGTCACTGCTAGAAATGACAGGAAGGTAAGGTTTGTTGGATGTGCTACGCTACTACTACCGCACTCCAACCTCGAAACGGGGGCCGAAACCACCAACCAGAATGTCCACGCAACCTCGAAAAGAGGATCAAGTCTTTATTGGATGCGATTGAACCACAGAAGTGTTAAATATCATATTATTATACGGTACGTAACATATTAAATATGATTTCTGTGGATTGAACTCATACTTGTAGGCATCATTGAGCTTACGCACCACGTGAAGTGCAGCAAAGGCAACTTAACTGATAGGGAAGAAATAACATTGTAAGAAGCATCACACGCCGTGAGAGCGAGAGAGACAGGAAAAGCGATAAGCACATGACAGTCCAAAAGTTGTACCAGTAATAATAATTCAATAGAAACTTGTGTAGAAAAACGCCTGGTATCTTACTAACTACTGTTGAGTAGTACTTTCGAAACTTTGCTAGACACTCATTCGTTCTCTTCATTTGCCTTTGTACTGCCTCATTTCGTCGTAATCATTGGCCCGTCGTTTAGGTTGATTTTTGAGTCTTGTCGGTTGTTCATCATAGGATCGATCATTTTCAATAATTTTGTGTGGTAAGGTAGTCGGCCATCTTCTCGACGATGCTGGCGGCCTGGCCCGGTTGCATGGTTTCGTCGTAGATGCCGAGCACAAGTGCTGCAAGAGTGAAGTTGTGATTTTCCTCTTTTAAATAGCAAATGAGCTCTACACACTTACTTTGTTTACTCTTTGCTGCGTGAACTCCCCCGGTTTTCCACTTGCCTCGACAGATGCTTTCGGTTCCTGAGATGTACCTGAAGAGGACGCAGAAGTGGCAGAAAGCAAAAGAATCTGAATTGGACGAAAACTTTACCCACAGGTTTGACTCGACCAAGATTCGCAGAGACCGCCTCAATGTCTTCTTTAACTTTTTGACCGCGCCTAACTTAAACTTTGTGTTTGAATCAAACTTGGTCATTCTTGGCGCATTTGCAGTGGGTAAATTTTTCGTCCGCACCCTGTACTTTTTCATACATGTATTTCATATTGCCCAGTCTGATCCCGTTGCACGCCAGCAGCTCCTCCTTGCCGATGTTTTGTAGGAACGTCTTGAGCTCATCCTGAGTGATCTGAAGAGAGAGATAAAGAGCTTCTCACTGTTCTGTTAGCTGACTCGCATAAACTTGATAAAGGACAGTTCTTCAGTCCACACATGTAGCACGTTTGATCACCAACAACCCGGTCCCTTCCTCTTTCTTTTTTACTGTATGTGCGGGGCTCCAGCATGTTGTTACAATGATAGTCATCATGCATTGCGGGATAAGCCAAGCCTACCCCACCTTTATCTCATTCGCCATCACCTCGAGTGTGTGCGCGCGCAAATCGATTTCGACTGCCTTGAGTCACGCCATGCCCGAATACATATAAATATTTAACGTCACTGATGCTGGACTGGCGAAGCTCAGCGAAATATGCTAATTTTGGTTGCACGATTTCATCTCGGTCAATTGCATTATGGACCTATGAGAGTAAACAGCCGACGTTGCACTTGGTACCATTATTCGGGTTTTCAAAGGCACCAGAGCTTGCCTGTCTGTTCTGTATGTTCTGCGCTTACCTACAGGGTGGCCATCAACTTCTGCTCAAAAGGTTTCACCGGAGCTTCATACCCACATTGCTTCAAAGTGGCCTCTATGACTTGGTGGCAGGCCTTGCAGGAATGTCAATTTCACAGTCTCCAAGCTGTGGTGCAGCTTTGCAAGCGTGATGCAAGCATGAATTTTGAATGTTTCGTTTGAATGTCTTAATGTTGAATAAATGTCACTCTTTGTTGGCCACCCTGTCGTGCAAGCAGCAGCAGCAGCAGCAAGACTGGGAGGAGTGGCGGTGTCGCTCACTCTCAGGCGGAATTTGGAGACAGCCCGTCTGAGTTGTTGGAGATATCCATGGACCGCTAAGCTCAGGACGCGACGCAACGTCCAGTTCATGAAAACTTTCTCCTGGGACAGGCACAAGCACTGTAAGAACTGCCCGTATGATCGTGCTCTCTACACTAACTCTTGGCACTCTCAGTAGTGTCATTGCACCAGGTTGTAGCTTGCGTCGTAGCCCAAGGACCAACCATCCATCTCGTCCCATCGCTTCGCCGTGACAGATTCTATTCGGCCGAGACCCCCAGGATTGATTCAACATTGGTGATGGGGCAAGAACGGCCAAATTTTACCTAATCTGGCACGGACGCACTGAGCGGAAGAGGCGACATCCCTGCACTTTCCATTGAGCCGCGCATTAAGACCACGCGCCATCTGTCATTGCGTCCGGCGGTCCTTCAGCGTTCGCCCCGGGCTCTCGACGAGACGGGGAGACTCGACGAGACTAAAGCTCACGTAACAATGCCCGTATATTGGCAGTTCGAGCCGAACAGCGGTGTGCATTTTGGCTGCGACAAGAGAGGACGTCGACGGTATGTTGACGCTCCGACTTGATGCCGGCCTTAAAGAAACTACTGGCTGGACAATAGCTGACAGTGCATGTTGACCCTATTCGCAACAACACCCTTGGAGTCTGCTGGGGTCGAAAGAGTCACAGGGGTGCCCGTGAGCTGCGGCTACTGGGTGTCGTCGTCTTTGTCCGCGTGTCCAAATATATATACCAAATCGATCAGTTCAGTCACGGCATCAGAACGTCGATGTTTGATAAGTCCTGGTGCAGAACTGCGGGATGAAGACTATCCGATAGCGCAGCATTGGGTCGATTTCATTGCTTCACTCAGCACACATAACTTATCTGCTCCCTTCCCTTTGACCCGGTCTTGTACCATCGTGTCTCTCCCACTCACCCTCGTGACCTCGTACTTGTCCCTCTCCCTCCCGCCCATGTTCGACCCCTGCCTCCCTTTTTTGCACGTGATGGATTGATTACGATTTGCGCGCAGCTGCCTGCATATGGAGTTTCCTCCAACGCACACACACAAAGCTCTCTTTATCTTCTCATTTTCTCCATATTGTGTCTGTAAAAACATCCCTCAACAACTCACCACTCGAGAAAAAGCACGAGCAACTGCTGCGCTTTTTGTATGTCCTATTGCCAGTGGTGGTTGCTTTTTTCAAAATGTCGTCATCGTCCCAAGAGACCCAGTTGAAAGTTCAGAGAGAAGAAGAAGAAATGATGACTACCACGGATGCTTTTTCTCGTGTACTTTTGTATCATTTGGGTGAATCTTGAAACATTGCACACTAAAAACAAATGTCAGTATGCACGTCAACTGCACCTTAGCGAACAAAAAGCATTTTCTCTACTACAAACAGCTGTTCTGCTGGCATAAGAAGCACTAAAGTATCATCATTTCTCGCTTCCTCTTTCACGTGCTCCATTTAGCTCACACTATGTGTGGCCTTTATCCTCTTCCCCTGGCTGTTCTGCCTGGACTTTAGGCGAAAATGTGATAGGAGGGGAGAGCAAGAGCATTGAGTGACACACACAGAGTGCAAGAGAGTAAAGAGGAAGAGTTCTACTTATTCTTAGAGGTCGGATGCCATTTCTTCCAGGGGCAACACGCAAATAAATCACACTTTACTTATCAAGAGGAAGAAGTGGGTGGCAACGTTGCTGCTACCATTAATCTTGGCTGCGGAGAAAGGAAGTGATGTGAAATATTGTTGTTGGTAGACCCCTCGCGTCCAATCATTGTATGAGTCATGTTGTTCCCTGCCCCTGCCAATCATACTCTTTTTATGGGAGAGCAACACACTTGACTCAATCAGACAAGTGGTGCACACACGTACACACCAACTGGGGGTCAGTTTCACGGAGTAAACATGGCATTTGTTACCTAAGGACGCCAATGATAATGTAGTCAAAAGAAGTTGAATCTAACCTCGTCCCACAAGTGTTAAAGGTTTCTTCATCGAGTTGACTGCAGCTGCTCCAAGTGGACACAAAACATACAAATGTCTACACATACAGATCATTCTGCTTTCTTGTGGGTAATTCCTATTAATTGAGTCATCATCATCTAGCCAACCCTACTACAAGAGTGCATCCACCAAAACACAGCCCTGAGTGGGATGATCAGATGCGTAAAACCTTAAAAGCTGTGGGCCAGGCATTCAACGACTTTTTCTTTTACAGTCAGTGGACAACAGGGTCTTAATGTGATATGTACGTAGTAAATAAATAATTCATGCCCTCCTCCAATTTCCGACCTGACCTAATCCAGACGCATTCATGCCGCTAGGGTAGGTCAACCTTATTGATCCTTATTGGAACCTTCTACTTCTTTTTTATACCATGACTCACAGTCATTGTGCCTGCTCTTTGCATAGCAAGCTTATTCGACTCATATCCATTAGTCGCATCTCAAGATAGTGAAGCAGAGAGCTCTATCTGACCGATGTCGTATGTGAAGCGCTTGCTTCGATAGGCAAAACCTAACCTAGCCCAAAGATAGCCAATCCAAATGAATTAACCACGACGAGTTTCTTACGTTCGATCCTTCGGAGACCTGGATCCACGAGGCGTTGTCTGAGCCGCAGATGGCCGCGTGCTTCAGGCCATCCTTCTTCATTCTGGTCAGGTACTCGCCCCAAGACATTATGCTTGATTGCTGTTTATTGCTGTTTTTGTTTTACACGCCGAGCAGAAGAAATCTGACCCCTGAGAGCTGGAATATGCGACTAAAGAGAGCAGCAGCAGCAGCTCGCTCTCTCTCTCTCTTTTCGCAAACTCAGGCTCTGCCTTCTCTGCCTTTGTTCTCGCTCTCTCCACGTGTGCGAAAAACGCCGGCTTGAGCAGGGACGCGCACGCGGGTGTCAAGTCCGGAGTGAGCGCGCTCGCCTTCATGGAGAGCGCTCGCTCAGCCTTCTTCGATGCTTTCACCAGACTAGGGGAGAGCTCCAGGAATGCATGGCTGTGCTCTGTAGCACTACTTGGACAGTTCCACCGAACAACCCTCTCTCGCTCACTAGGAGGCTTTTCCCCAACCAAAAAGCTGCCACCCCGATTCAGCAGCTGCGACGTGCGCGTGAGCTCTCGCGTGTGTGCACGTGTGTGTGTGTGTGTGTGTGTGTGTGTGTGTGTCTGGGTGGGTGGGTGTGCCCGCGCTCGTGTGCGTGAGACAGAGAGGAGGAGTTTCCTTAAACTCCTACACCCTGCTGCGGCAACGCCCGAATTCTCTCTTTCTGTGTGTGTCACTGCTTACACTTGACTATGCTGAGCAGTGTATGTACAGCGTGCGTTTTTCCCTGGCCTGCCTTCTTCGCTTAACGCTGAGCCGCACTTTCAGTGCATGACACAAATTTATCTTTCATATCATATTGAAAGCAAATCTTGTGCCCCACGAGGTTCTTGTCAAAGTTATTTCAGAAAGTACCTTGCTAACAAAACAGAGAAAGTGAGCAAGGCAGAAATTGTCTACACGCACGATCCAAGAAGGAAGTGCGAACAAAAAACACTCTTCTTTTCTCGCTAAAATCAGTGGAAGTGACATTATGACATCTTCGTGCATATTTCCAGCCATCAATCAGAGTTGACAATTCACTTTTTTGAACAGGAGTCACCATCAGCCACTGGGTCGTGACGTAGTTAGGACGATCAACTTTATTTGTTATATACCTTAAGACTTACACGTCAAAAGGTTGCGTGACGAAAAGTCAGGCAGTTGCACTGGCATTTTAAGATTTCTCTCAACTAATATATACTCTTGGACACAATGGTGAAGAAAGTAGGTATCAGTGAAACTTTGAATGTCTGCATGTGCATCAGTATCAATTCTTGTAGTACGTGAACAATAAGCAGAAAGTCGAATCGAAATGCAGCTACAGATAGTCTTTTCTTCAAGTGCTTTTGAATCACTCATGAATCTGTTATTCGTAAGTGAAACATTAATAGAGTTTAGACGAAGGTGTCTAGTTTCTGTCATGTTTCTCTTGAGGCATACACTATGTCTGGAAAGGCTGCGGAAAATTTGACTCATAATATGGAAATGCATGTAAAACAAGACACTTTATACGGCATATGGAAATTTTATTGATCATATTTGATCACATACATACAGAGATTGTTTCTTTTCAAATATGCCACCATCAGCAGCAATGCAGCACTCGAGCCTAGACCTGAACCTGCTGCAGACAGACTTCAGGATGTTGGCATCCAAGTTGGCCCACTCATTATTCACAGAGGACTTTAGGGCATCAATACTACCATGATAGGCAGCACAAGCCTTTTTCTCCAGAGTGCTCCATACCCAGTAGTCCAAGGGATTCAGGTTCGGAGAGTATGGGGGCCAAAGCTCCTTGGACCAGAATCCCTTGGACCCCAGCTTTTTGCTGATGTAAATCTGGGTGACCTTGGAGGTATGAGCAGGGGCCCCATCTTGGGTCCAGGTCCATTTCCCAACACTGTAGGTCCTGTCCAAAGCTGGGAAGACCTTGTTGGCAATCAAGTACTTGTACTAGCCTGTATCCATCATACCTTTGACCCAGTAAGGTGGAAAGGCTTTTCCATCTGATCTGATGACTCCCAGCATCATGGCACTGGCCGGGTGCTTGGTCTTGCCCAAGCACTTGACTTATGGGGACACGTCCTCTGACCTCTTGGCAATGTATCAGGTGGCCCTGCTGTTGCTGATGGCATCCACAGTAAAAATTTTTTCATCAGAAAAGATGAGCACTTGGTCATTGCCTTTTTTTAATTTGTTCAGGAGCTTCCTGCATTGGTCCAGCCTCTTCTCCCTCTGCAGAGCTGTCAGACCTTGAACTTTGGTGTAGGCCCTCGACTTCAGGTCCAATCCTTCCTCAAAATTGTAGATACAGCTGTTTTGTTGAGGTTCAGCTCCCTGGCGAGCTTCCAGATATCATTTCACAGTTTTTCCTTGATGGCATCCTTCACAGCCTTGATGTTCTCTCTGGTGCAGGCGGAATGTGGCCTTCTGCTCCTGGGTCCATCTGAGAAGTCCTTGGACATGTTGCAGATAGTCTTCACTTTGTACACTGCGCTCTTTGAAACTATAAGAAAGATGCTGCAGAGCGCAGCAGCAGATTAGTCGCTGGTAGTCACTCCTTGTCTCTTGCTTAGGGATGGAACAGAGTGGAAGAAGTCGGGCTCTTAGGTCACAAAAGCCTTACCTAAATCCTCGGACTTTGGGGCTAGAGCACATAGGCCAATTTGGGGTCGCCCGGAGGAATCTGTCAACGTGGATGGAGGGGGATATTTTGACTTGTAATATCAAGGTGAAGCAAATGGAGGGTGAGGGGAAACTTGCTACTTAGGTTTTTTGGATGGTCCGATGAGGAAGCATTCACGAAGACTCTCATGTGAAGGAGCGACACCAAAATATGATGCCATGTATATAAGAGAGGTTAGAACTAGCTTATGGCATACCTACATAGACAGAGCATAGTGCATACCTCCGCAGACATATTCTTTGATTTACCGGGGCGAATTGCGATGAGAGCAAGACTTTCCGCCATCTTTGTTCGTGTTGGAGCCATTGGTTTATTCCATG
>JAAUXU010016482.1_pt1 | contig 18650 bp, 17 predicted proteins | sample 7278151 | NCBI WGS metagenome assembly JAAUXU01 (sample SAMN14350113, study PRJNA611818) | marine sediment metagenome | isolation source: surface marine sediment (1.8m) | place: French Polynesia: Moorea | collected 2018-08 | reverse complement strand
CCTGAGGTTACACTGTGTACACATTTGGTTGTCTTACGACGGGTACGATTGCAAGCATAATCAACTTCAGAGACTCCTCGAGTGCTGTTGGGTTAAAAAAAATCTCAGCAGGAAGTCTGAGAGATGAGGGAAGGCCGCAGCGACTTTTCTTGGCTGATTTCGAACCTTGGCTGAAGTAGATAAATTGTCCAATATTGACACTTCAAGCGAGACTGCGTAATGCTCAGCGGAGGCCATGAAAATCTCGTCAGACCGAATCGTCTCAGCTGAGTTGGAGAAAGAAGACTTGGAAGACGGAAGGAGTGAAAATGGCACTTTTACTTCCAAACAAACGTGTTTTCGCTCACGTGCGTCCGCGACGAGTGTGAAAGGGTTAATTTTTGGGGGCTAGAGAAGGTGGGGGTGCCCAGGTCCTTGAAGACAACTCCTTGCGGGCGGAATTGGCCATACCCATCTTCATAAATCAAGCGGAGGGACCGAGAGAGCGAAGTAATCAAGGATGATGCCATTCCAAGTGCATAGGACGACAAGAAGGAGTGCTTGCACGCCCCATTAAGTCTGGGAATGGACTACAAAGAAGCAGTTGTCCGCCAAGAGGCAATTTGGCCGGGAGACTGCGCAGGAGCTACACGTACAGCGTTGCTGGAAACAAGAAGTTGTGTTTTTCTGACATATAAATAACCCGGCTGCATTGTTGTAATTTCTTCCTCATTAAAAGCCCCGAGTCAAACCTTGAAGAGCTCGGGTGTCCAATTAGCCGCCATTGTCAAAAGGCAGTTCTTTTTTTTTCTCCGGGCCCATGACTTTATTATGGTCGTCTTAGAAATGGTGGTACGTAACAGGCTTAGTACGTGTTGAATTATGAAGTAGAAGCAGAAGAAAAAGCGAAGCCTTAAAATTGAGAACCTTCGGGCAGACTTGAAAAGATCTTTTGTATCGGGATAGAAGGTTTCTTTTGTAATGACTACGAAGCAGGCATGCACAATAAGGCGACGAAAAATAACATGTGCGAATGTACATATGCACGGCGTTACTTATGTGGCAATAGCGAAAGGACAAGGACTTGGAGGATGCACTCGTGCATTAGGAAGCTCCTTATTTCCTTTCGAGTAAATCTAAAGGGTTTTTTTTGCACCTCTTATCGCAGAAAAATCGTGAATTCTTTTTGGTTTTCGTGGTAGCGGGCAATATTTTACCTGTTGTCCTCCACACACAATCTCCAACATGCCTGAGCCACCAAGGTTCGCAGATCACATTTTCGCCTTCTTTCCTCCATTCTCTGGTATTGTTTCTAGCACCTCTGTGGTGCTGTATTTCTTTTTTTTTCTTCACCATACACGAGGTCGCCTGCATGACTGGCGCAAAAGAAGGCTCCATTATGACGGCTCCAGTGAAAAGGCCTGACAATGTTTTCGCCATGCGGTTTTATGAAGTCAGTGGACGCATTTGCTGCTCGTTCACTTTTGTTTTCGCTCACTCCCTTTCTATTCTCTCCTAAGTGTTTTCTGTTCCACACAGGATTGCCTCAGCAGCTGCTTTGATAAGCGAAATGAGGCCTTGCCGGGCTTTGCCCGGCTTTGTTGATAATTTCCCATAGATTTACTGCAAGTGTGGTTATCTCATTTCTAATTATTTGTTTATACGAGGGCCACCTAGGTAGCAAAGCGTTCTAAAAAAAACCTCTTTGTGCTTTGCTTTGCTTCCCGCAACCCATTTTTCACGCTCGTGGCTCAGCAAATCTTTCGCGGAGGGAAAGTTTGTTATTTAGCAGGTGAGGGGGGGGGGCGAAAATGGGTTTTGCGAGAAGAGGGGAAAGAGGAAAAGCGTGATGAATATTTTTTGATAACGTCATGTTCAAAGAAAACTCCCGCTGTATGGCTTTTCACTTAGTGCGTACCTTCACGTCATTTCTTCCTCTCAAAGCCCTGACGTCACGATATGAGGGCTGTGGGATCTCTCAGTCTATCCCCTGCTTGCCTCTGCTCGTGATTATACCTTGTGCGGATATGTCAAGAAGATCATTTCAGTGTGCGCCTGTTCCATTCAAAAAGAAGGTCAGCCCTTTTTTTATTTCTATTTTCTTTTGAGTGTGAGCTCATCTGAGGCTTTGAAGCCGCACACCTGCAACTCATGCAACTTTTGGCCAAAGAATCTTGTCAGTGCAGGTGTGAATCAGAGCATCTCCTGTGGGGCCGAAAAAAAAAGGATGGCTCTCACTCAACTGCATTTGGGGCCTAATTCCACATCAGCTCCGGCGTTTGCATTCACAGTAGCACTCTCAGAAATGGCGTTGGAGTCTCTGGGCCGGTGGGAGGGCGAAACTTTATGAGCCCGCTGGCCTTTTCAGAGCAGTCCTGCGTGACTTCTTCAGGGGTCTTTGTGCACACAGTAGAGACAAAAGGGGAGGCACTTTTTCCTCGCTCGTTTTTTTGACTCTTCCCGTCCAATTGGCCGCCCACACGAGCAAATCCTCATTTTTCTTGCCGCCCAGTGCTTTTTTTTTGCTCCCCCCCCTCCGTACCTCGACTCAGGTGCAACACCTGACCTTTTTGCATAATTTCAAGCAGCGCTGAATTAAGTTTGGCTCTCAGATTAATCGCTTCGTGCGGCAGCAACAGTTTAAACGAGGCGAGAAGACGTTTTTGCTGTGATTCCTTCAAGGTACACGTACAACTATGCCCAGACATCATGACATCGTTGATTTTTTTTTACTCCGCCTGTCTCTCATCCTGCTCTTTGTAGGCACATGCGCCTAATCAATTTCCGTCCAGGCAAAGATGTTCATTGTGCCAACGTTGGCGCTGCCCGCAGGAGCAAACAAAGAGGAGATCTCGCTTTCCAAGCCAAGCAACAGCCCGGGATTAGAATTAAACTAACCCAGGCGTAAAGAAAAGGAGACGTGTTGAAAAAAAAAGTGGTGGGGCCTCCTCTAACCCTTTTACCATACCCTTCTGGCGATTTCTCACACCAAATCCGCGTGCCGAATCGTTGCGTGCGGCTGTTGCGGAATTCTGCTCACCCCGATCTCGATGCAGCAGAAAGTGCACTGTGACGAATCTCGTATGCTGCACGTGGTGGGTGAGATCTGATTCTTCTCCACGTCTGTCAGTGTTATTGGTGGGCGAAGATTCTTCGGGTGAAATCGCAACTGCCGCGCCTCTGTCGAGACTGACATTCCTGTACGTTAAAAGCAGAGGCATGTGGAATGGGCATAAACTGATTTTTACCCACTGCTACCTGCCTCTGGGACGGCCAGGTTTGGCAGTGGGATTATCTCCGAACCAGCCAAAGTCTTTTATGCCAATGTAACGTTATCGACTCAAGGGCTCGAGTTGAACGCGCTATTACTCATGGGTGAATTCCTTTATTGGATGAGCAATTGCTGCTGGAAGCGGTGTTGACGTCCTCGAACAATTGCTCATTGCGCTTCCTTCTTCCTAGAGGCACCGTGATGGTTATTCAATCCTGGAAGTGTAATCTTTTTTTTGTCTTCTGCCTTTGTGTGTACAGTATATGAAAGAGATTTTTGCCGCCTTCCCTACGCAACTAACTGACAGTTGTTCCCTCCCTTCTTTTAATGTCACGCGTTTCGCTCACTCGCCACACCTTCTTTCACGGTGCCAGTCAAATTCGCTGCCATTCATTGACGATTCGTTCGCGCATTCATTCGCAAATAATAAGGATATATTTCTTTGTGCTAGGCTTGAATCGTTGTAGCCAATTTTGTCGGGAGGGGGGGTGACTGTTTGTACTTGTCAGATCCCTCGTGGGGCGAAATGTTATGCATACATGTGTTACATGTGTGGGGATACATAATTTTTGGTTTTTTGGTCTACGTATATTAGGCCGAAACGAGCTAAGTGCGTCTTAGGTTTCTCAGCTGATGCCAAATGGTGAAAATGGCGTCAAATGGTAATTCTGACACCCCCTCTCTTGCAATAATCAAGCAATATTAAGAACAAGATCACGCTAAACACACTGTCTACTGGGCTACATTTTAGTTCACAGGAAAGTAAGTAAGCCAGCCTAATTTTATATGTTGATCTTGATGTATGCGGGGAGGGGACCCAAAAACTCATTAGGTCTTCGTTTTATTCGACAAGAATGGATGCAAATGAAGTCTTGCGGCAATTATAGCAAGAATGTAAAAAAGTGGTCTAGCTTAATGACACTTAGTACCATATATGGTGCCGTTTGACACCAACAGCTATCGCTTTTATTTACGTTACAAGAATTCCATAGTATATAAGTATTGTCTGATGAGATTTCAAGCAGAAAGATAATAAAAAGCTCGATGAGGGCGAAGCATTATGCATACCAATTGCCAAGAATATTTTGCCTGTTGCTCGGTTTGAGTGATGTAAGCTCAGAAGCATTGCAAACGTCTATTCCGTGTGCGAGCCCTCCTGATCTGATCTCGCTGACTCGTCCTTTGACTCCGGGTTCTTTTCTTCCTTCATTGGCTGCCTCTCAATCATCTCTCATCAATGAGGCAATTAAAACAGGAGTCCCCTGCTTAACGTTCAGTTGCCAGCGAAAGAGCCTTTTTTTCTCCCCCGATTAATAAGCACCCACGTAAGGTCATCTGATGCACTTTGCGATACGAGTTATCAGTTCGGAGCCCGGACGAACAATGAGCCGGGCTTAATTGGGCATGTAATGCGGGCGCAAACGTCCGTCCTCGCAGTGTGGTGAGGGCAGACAAGTTGCCCTGGGTCCTTCTCGCTGCATGATGTCAACCTGCTGTGATCTGATGGGATTTCATCCGTCTTGCCCACGATCTCGGGCCTCGCAGCCCTTCCAGGAAGGAAACCAAAACCTCGGCCCGAAATCAATTTTTATCCTCCTACCCTCACTGGTGCGGCCATGGAGCCGGAGCACGAGTTCAGCGTTCCCTCATTCGTGTGCACGGTTTCGAAGCGTGTCATTCTCGTTCGTTTCTGGAAGATGAAGCGATTCTGTCCGGTCGTCGTTGTCGCTCCTCTCACCGGTTGTAAATTGAAACCTGAGTAACGTAAGACAAAGACGGTCTTCGTTTCTCTTCTCGGTGATTTTGCGCAACGCCCAACATAATTTTCCAATTTTCGCGTGCTCGATCTAGTCTTTGTGTTCCCGCTGCTCGCGCACATGTTCCTATGCTTCTTTGGAGCTGGAGTCGGGGTCTAACGATGCTCCCTTGGTTGTTTATGGCTGACGGATGCGAAAAGGGCGGAAAAGTTCTTTTCGGCAGATGTGCTGCTTCTCGTGAGTTCGTTACTCTTATGTACGTGTCGTAATTGGCAGCCCGCGCAGCCTGTGCAAGTCTCGTTCAAGGGAGGAATTCGAGGTTTTGTGACAGAGAAGTGCGAAACTGATTGCATGTCAGCGTATAGCAGGATGGGTCAAGCCCTTGGCGTTTGACTGAGTGCAGCTGTTTGGGTTTCTTACCCAATGCCAAACAGTGAAGACGTGATCCATGTGGTTTTTGTGAGAACAAGTACAAGACACACGCTCTCTCTCGGGGTACTTTGCACCACGTACTCCAATCCTGCTGTTCCAAAGAACAGCACTCGCACTCGATGCATCAAGGACGAAAGGGGACACAGACAATGATCATTACTTGCATTGCTACAAGTGACTGCTCTAATTGATACAGCACACTACGCTGGATACCTGACGTGTGTTAACATGATGCTGAACGAAGCTTATCTGCCGAGAGAAGTTCACAAAGTTAGCACTGTCTTGTGTTATTAGCGAACATGAACTTTTTTTTTAAAATATGACTTCAGCAGAGGCAAAAGGTCCACTCAGCTGCCTCGTGTGTCTTTCCTGGGCCAGGTGACTCAGCCTTGTGTACTAATTGCTGTGGTGTGTAAAACGTGTTAGTTTAAGGGCTTGAGGTTTTGTCACAGCCGCTGGTGATTCGTTGGCATTTTAAGCTTGAAGAGACCTGAGTGGGCTTCAGGGCTTCCGAAATGCGTCAGCGCCTCCAGTTGAACTTTGCAAGCTCTGCTGCTGAGCAGTGAGTCAAGCCAAGCTTTTTGGCTGGAGCAAAACCCTGGCTGAGCCAAGCCCGAAGTTTGATTAGCCGATCAGTCGAACCTAAAGCCTGGGTCACGCCTGACCCGGAATCCGCACTTGCCCTGCACAGTTCATTGCTCAGCTTCGTACGGTTCTTGTGTGTCCCAATGCTTTAGCTCGAGCGCGCTAGCGTGCAGAGCGTCCGTCACTTTCACACTGGTAGCGGGTGCCGCTGCACTTTTTCCTCGAGTTGCTCTGGATTTGTAAACCAACGGGGTTATCACTATCGAAGGAGAAGAACTCTCAGTTCAGTATGTGGGCGCACAAATGAAATCGGGACCCGCCTGCTCTTTCGGCCTACTTACAACCACAGTCTTACCCCCTCCACCCTCCCTCGAAGCAACAACATGCCTCCGATAAGGGTGGAGATTGCATAAATTGTGAAATCACTTCGCCACAAGTTCTTCAGGTTCTGCGGAGGGCGGAATAAAGGCGGAATGTTCAGTAACTCGTGTTCCTCGGCAAGTTCCGGCACAGACTGGACCACGTGGTGGTGGCCATGTTGAGGGTTGACGTCAAGCTCGCTCAAAGGAACAAAAGTGCCGTGATGTAGTGTATCATGAGCCCAACTTACATGCGAACAAGTATTTATATCCTTATCCTATCCAGTCTGTTACACACTGAGTGTTTTTTGCACTTGATCCATCTATTCCGTCAGAACCTTCGGTATAGTGAAGAATCTCGGCAGGAAAAAAGTCTAGAGGTCAGCTGAACGTCTGCGATGGAGCAGCCAAAAGTCATCTTTCTGGCACCACCACCGATGTAATTATACTAATATTGTGCTATAAATTTTGAAGTTCACGCTGTACTACCATGTCCTAATATTGGTACTGCCCCATCTCTCTTTTTCTAAAAGTGTATGCAGATCAGCCGCTAACGCCAAGATCTCCGACTGTTACGAACACTTTTGAGTCTGGCTGTGCAGCGTGCACATATGCGTGTGCACTGTGCACTGCGCACTGCTGTCTTACAGGAACAAACGTCAGCTAAGTAAATTTTTATCATCTTCCTCCATGGGTGGCCTCAGCTGAAGAGAGTCAACACAAGGAAGAAGGAAGTGACAGAAGTGGGAGAGAATTTGCTAAGGAGACGGAACAAAAATTATTCTTTCTTCCTTTCTTCATCGTCGTCACGCCTATCGAAAAAAAATATCTCTGGCGAAGGAGGAGGGGGAAGGGAGGGAAGCCCACGCCCCTAATCGTCTTTGCAGGGGGGAGGGAAAAACACCTGGTTTGGGTGAAAAATAAAGGTGAGGGAGGGAGAGCAGGCGTGAAACAGGAATTCGAACCAAGAAAAAAAAAGAAATAAGATCCACCCGATCGATTCCTTCGACCTGATTTATGCATCAGAGTTTCTTTTCGAATCTGATTGAGATCTGATCAGAGAGAGAGAGAAGGGGGAATTATAAACCAGTCTCCATCGCTACTGGGGCTGCAGTGACTTTGGGCTGGTCCAAAGACCTCAGGAAAAATGTGAACTCTTGCTGAAGATCACAATTTATGCAGGGTTACGATCGTTTCTCAAGGTCTTCCATTCAGTATTGAGCTCTGTGGGGGGATTTGCATTTAGATGATCACTTTAGGCTTCTTATCTTCACCTCCAATCTCTCTTTCTCTCCGGTTTACTACTTACTAATGGAAAAATACGTGTATCATGACATAATCTTTGGCCTAAAGCCATGCCTAACTGACGGTTCATTTTCCGGTGGAAAAAAGGCACAAAACGTGCTCTGTATCACGGCAGCCTTAAGGCAAATGAGTTGACTGCAACGACTGACGTCCCACCGTGTTGTGCTGCGTTGCAGTCACTTTTTCTTTTATGACTGCCAATGTTCCGGTATGAAAAAAACTCGTAGTTCAAGGCACTGTTTTTCTCTACTAGCAATATCTATTAACCCTAGGCTATTATTTGCAATCAGTGTCTCATTTTTAAGCCCTGTTTCTTCCTCTGCTCTTTGCAAGGTCTCTCGTCATCATTTATAGGTTCTCAACAGCAACGTCTTCGTCTCGTTATCCCCTCCCATGATTACTCTTAGTGTTATTAGGGGTCTGCTCGAGCCCCTTCAACTTGCTTGACGGATCATCTAATACCCATATTTCTGCCTAATTATTATAATTATTGACCTGTTGTCTCTTTTTTTCCCTAGCAGGACCCAAGATGCCTTGTGAGATGATTATGCTCCAGCTGGGGCAGTGTGGAAACCAGATCGGCTTCGAGTTCTGGAAGAAGCTCTGCAAGGAGCACGGAATCTCACCCGAGGGAATCCTCGAAGAGCACGCTACTGAGGGACTCGACAGGAAAGATGTCTTCTTCTACCAGGTACGCGAAAAAAAATAACCCTCCCTCCAATTGGGGCGACCAAGTGTACTTACTCAGGATCGCTGCACTCGCGGGGCACCCCAAGAAGCAAATTAACGAACAATGCTCACACACATGGGTTGGGCCTGCAGGAGATGTGATGAAACCAGACCTTGGTGCTCCACCTTTTCCACCCATACATAAATCTTGCAAATTTATCGCAGCAAGAGGGTTTGTTTGATGCTCTTTAAACCTTTCAGTGAGGATCGGCGCTACAGTAACTAATTGCTCACAGATGCCGGATAGCAGAATTGCTCCGCTTCATCGCCGGGTTCAGGTTTCTGAGCTTTTGCGTGCACGTGAACACATTCTTTTGCGACCAGGCAATCATTCGTTTACCCCGACCGTGAAAGTGAAAAATTGAACAGGTTGCAGATTGATTGGGAGATACGCACGTCGTCGAATGGGGAAGTCGGCGGAGAAGCAAAAACAACTTAATTAGCACCACTGCTTGACCGCATGCACGGTGAAGTCGTTGAAATCTTAAATGCTCTCTGCATGGGCCCAAAAAAGGAGGTGATTACGTGGAGGTAGCGACTGAAGTGTTATTTATTGCGATTCACTGGTAAGAGTTGTAGCATTATATCATGTCTGAGCTGGATGCTGGAATTTACGAGTGGCTGAAATGTTTATGGCGAGATTTGGCGGTGGAAATATAATCTCCTTTATTAATTTATTGAGCCGGTGATACTAATTGGTGGGTAGGGGAACAGGTTTTGCTGATACTCCATGCAATTCTGTGCCTTCCGGCTCTCTTACTCTAAGTATGACTTTGGGCGATGTCATAACTCCGAAGACATATGGCGACAAACAAACATACGTCACGTATTGAGTATGCAGGTACAAGGACGTCTGCTTCCTTTTCTGACAGGCTGACGATGAACACTACATTCCGCGATCTGTGCTTCTTGACCTTGAGCCTCGTGTTATCAACAACATAATGAACTCAGAGTACAAGAAGCTCTACAACCCTGAAAACGTCTACCTAGCCAAGGACGGCGGCGGCGCCGGCAACAACTGGGCCAGCGGATACTCCCAGGGAAAGATGCTCTACGAGGAGGTGCTGATCAGCCACGCTTTCTTCAACTTGTCGCCACTAAAGTTGGTTCTTTTCCCAGGTATTCGACATCATCGACAGAGAGGCCGATGGCAGTGACTCCTTGGAGGGATTCGTACTTGCCCACTCCATCGCTGGCGGCACAGGATCCGGAATGGGATCCTACATCCTGGAGAGGCTGGCAGAGAGGTTGGTAATTGCACGCAAGTTGAACCGGGCTCAGATGTCTCACGGTTGGTTAAAATTTAACCTAAATCGATGGAGACAAATTGCCTCCTCTGCTTCCCGGAGCCTCCCAAGAGCAATTAAGAGCACGGTAGCTGGAGCTCGCATAATTGGACAAGGCTTTGAGGCCTTTGCCCTCCTCTCTCTTCGTGTCAGCGCCCAAACGGACGCAGCCCTCCTTATTTCTCGCCCATCCAAGAGTAATTGCGAGCTCCATCTCAGGCAGTAATAATTATGGCCCACTGTTTCGGGGAAAATATCCGTGTTCTACTCATGGCAGACCTTTCGTCATGCAGGTCGGATAAGAACGAAGGAATGCATGATCACTTCCACGAACGTCGAGGTGACCTCGGCATTGAACCTCGTGGGCAGATGATTCTTCTCAGTTTTGCCCAAGAATCGACACAAATAACCTTAGACGAGTTCGAAAGCACCTTGCGGCCGAGCACGCATGCGTACGTGCAAGTACAGTTTCTCCTCTCGCGTGCAGGTATCCCAAGAAATTGGTACAGACGTACAGCGTATTCCCGAACCAGGAGACGAACAGCTTCTCCTCGACTGATGTGTTGTCCACCATCGGCGTAAGCGATGTCGTCGTGCAGCCATACAACTCAATGCTGACGCTCAAGCGCCTGACGCAGAGCGCTGATTGTGTCGTCGTCCTGGACAACACGGCGCTCAACAGGATCGCCACCGACAGGCTGCACATCACCAATCCAACCTTTTCACAGGTCAGCCCCATTTTTGGAGGAGTATTAAAAACGCGATCTTTGACTATAATCAGTTGTGCAGATCAATGAGCTGGTGTCCACCATTATGTCTACATCAACGGCCACCTTGCGCTACCCGTCATACATGAATAACGACTTGATCGGCCTCATCGCTCCTCTCATCCCCACCCCCAATTTGCACTTCCTGATGACCGGATACACGCCCCTGGCGACCGAAGGAATTCACGGCGTGTCCGCTGCGACGAACGTGGCATCCGGATCAGCAGCTGGAGCTTCAGCCGCAGGAGGTGCGGTGAGAAAGACAACGGTGCTGGACGTGATGAGGCGGCTGTTGCAGCCCAAGAATATGATGGTGTCGACCTCGGCGGACAAGAACATCACGCATTGCTACATCTCCATCCTCAACATCATCCAGGGCGAGGTCGATCCCACGCAGGTAAGCACCCTGAAGTAACAACAGGGGCCACCTCTTACGTACTCACTCACCTGCTGATGGGGGATTTTTATCTTGGCTAAGAGCACTTTTCGTCGAGCTCAGTGGTTTTTTTTTTCTCATGCAAGAAAGACCTGCTCATCGAATCATCAATCATTGCAAATTTTTCGCCTCAGCTGATTCCTCTGCTGGCTTCTCACATCTGTTACGGGGCCTCGGCGTTCTTAACCCATGCAGGACGTCTGCCTGTAGCCGGCCTTACTGATCTCGAGGCCCCTCCCTCCCTCCATCACCAGGCATTTCCTTTCGCTCTCTTTCGCTCTCGCTCCTGCGCCAAACATAGCTGCTGCCGCCGCAATGCGTGTTGCACCTCCTACTGTACTTCGGTGTTGGCCCATTGCACAATGAGCACCTCTTAAGATGCGACACCCGTTGATGATGGAAGTGGCCAGAGCAAAGTCCACTTCGACACTGGCACAAGTCAGGGCGTTGCAGTGGCTGGAGGTTACGCTGGCACCACTGTCCGTGTGTACTGTACAATGTGTACATGTGAGAGGGGAGGGAAAAGTGAACGTGTACGTTGCTCTGCTTTCCATGGGACGACAGTGAGTAAGTGAGCGAGAAAGAGCAGGGGTCCCAGTAGCAGCTGGCTCCCCTCCTGTTCTTTCCCCCTGCCGCCAAAGTACGTTTGTTTGAGCCAGCAATTTCTTTGTTCGATAGACTTGGGGACCCCCAGCTGGGAGGAGAGGAAGAAGAGGTTGCTGTTGCTGTTGCTCTACACTGTAGTCGTAGTACGATGTAGCTGTTGTACGTTATAGCTGCTGTGGCGCGACAGGCCTACTGGGTAGGCCGTAGGCCTAACTTGACATGGGAAGTCGACTTGGCGCAATATGGAAGCGGATTTTTTGTTCCATTTCCTCTGTACTTGCGGGCTTTCTTCTTATGAAGCACATAGTCATCATCCATCCCTACGAGATGTCGGGTGCGGAGTACGACGAGGGCTTCTCTGTATGTACACGCAGGCTACTTGTACGCCACGCTGAAGCTGCACTTGCTCTCTGCGTCGTACACGCTGTCTTTGTTTTTTTTTCCCCCATCTGGCGTAGCGTGCGTGTGCGCGTGTCCCCTCTTTTTCTCTCTCTCGCTCTCTTTCACTCACACACTCGCCCACCCTCTCTCCCTCGCCAGTCCCCCCACATCTTGTTCCTGCGCGCGTGTCGAGCTCCACACTCGCTCTGCTCTCCTGACGCCGCATCCAATTGACGGGCGTCCTAGACAAAGCGGTGACGCCTGTTGCACGCCAGCCGCTGGCGTCCCACCGAGGAGAGCGAGAGGAATTTCCGCCCCGAAGAAGACTCCGCAGACACGCACATGTGCAACTGGGAGAGCGAGGGTGCTGGCTGCAAGAGTTGCTGCTTGCGTGGCACCTCTCTCACCTTTGGGGACGGGTACAAACGCCAGCTTGTAGTTTTCGGCCGCCGTCGTCGCCCCCTCCGTCCCTCTCTCTCTCTCTCTCCCTCCCCGTGCACGCTGCTCACGTGGGCTGGGTCGTCGGGCCGGGCCGGCCCTCCTGCCCGCTCTGGGTGACGAGGCGGAGCTGTCCTGACCCAAGTCCCGCCTCCAGGTCTGGGCTCCCGCTGGCTTCTGCGATCCTGTCAGTAGGTCTAACAGTGTTGGTTTGCTTGTCACTCTGGGGTAGCGGTGAATGTTCCGCGAATGCTACGATAGGAGGAGTCTTCCTAGCCCTTCTTCTCCCCCTCTACCGCGGCGAACGGCGCCTCGGCGAACGGCGCCTCGGCGAGCGGAGATCCGTTCAACGTCAGTCGGTGTCCGCTATTCGCCGGCGAGGCGGCGACGTCTTCCATCCGCTCGGTTCGCCGCGGAGGCCAGCGCGCGATTGTCGTGCGCGTCAGTGCAGTTAGGCCCTCCTCGGTCTCTCTGTGCTCGTTCGTTCCGTCCGTGTTCTCGCCTCCTGTCCGAGAACGTACATTTTTTGGAGAATTTCCCTCCTCGGTCTTTCTCCTCCTCTTTCTCTCCCACTTCCCCCCCTCCCCCCGTGCATTCATTTCCCCCGGATTTTCCTCCTCCTCTTCTTCTTTCTCCACAGGTCCACAAGTCGCTGCAGAGGATCCGCGAGCGCAAGCTGGCGGGCTTCATACCTTGGGGCCCGGCCAGCATCCAGGTGGCCCTGTCGCGCAAGTCTCCCTACGTGCCCACCGCCCACCGCGTGTCCGGGCTCATGTTGGCCAACCACACGTCGATCTCATCACTCTTCCAACGCGCACTGAGGGATTACGACAAACTCAGGAAGAGGCATGCCTTCATCGATCAGGTTGGTGTAATGGACGGTGCTGTTCAGGGTAGCAAAAGAAATGCTGAGGCGCTATCTTTGAGGCGCTCCAGGCGGATGTTTCTCGTGTGGGACCAGAACTTTCAGTGTACACATGTTGAACAGCGCCCGCAGAGCTTCCTGTTGTTATTGCTGAATCACCCTGTGTCCTCGTTGCAGTTCAAGAAAGAGGAAATGTTTGCCGACAGCTTGGACGAAATGGACGACTCTCGAGAGGTGGTTCAGCGATTGGTGGACGAGTACGTGGCTGCCACTAAGCCGGACTACCTCACGTGGGGCATGCAGCAGCAAAAGTGAAGAAAAAACAGCATGTATACGTAGATGTATGATGCACACATGATATGAGTACATTTTAAATTCGTCTCTGAGGTTGACGTTACATGACTGACCGAGTTCTCGTCAGTTACGGAGAATAAACACTCTTCTTACAATCACTACTGGGTCCTTTCTCGGCCAGATGTTGACTCGAGTTGCCGCTAGGTGGCGCTCCCGGTACGAGTATACGCTCCCACCTCCTTCACACCAGTCAAGTGTAGCCATCTGGTGGTCGAAGTGATCCCCCATGAGCCAGACGATGTTTTATCGATGGCTGAGCCATGGGGTCTTTTATTCGAGCATTTTGCTCGGTAGGCCCACCCAAGAGAGAAAGAGCGCTCCAGGCCCATCTCGGTAGCTGCAACTGTCGAGCGCATCAAACATGTCATCCGTGCAGAAAGAGTTGGCCGACGAAGGCGAGGACGACTTCGAGCCTGAAGTGGAGGCCATTGATAAAAAAGTGACCTCTAAGGACAACCACACCAGTTGCGTCAGCGACAAGATAGACGCGGTGCTTGAGGTCTTTGACGAAAAGACTTGCCTAGATCTACTGACCAACTACTACAAAGTATTGAGTGAGTGATTAGATTTAAGCGCCTGTTCTATTTGCTACGAGCGTGTGGTCAGGTAGCCCTTTACAGCACGGAGCTGGATCAGGTGGTAAAGTAGCGTCTGGATTTTGACAAGTCCATTATCGCGTGTCACGTGTTGCTTTACGAAAACGATATGTATTAACTTAGTATTAGCGACGCATGATGTAGTTCGTACATAAGGGTACACGTTATGCATCGTTACTTTGTAATTTAACGCTCGATTCTCGGAATAGTGGCATTTGTCCATTTCAAAACAAACTTTCAAAAAGGTGAAATACCAATTTGGAATCACAATATGTCCCTGTGGAGGCGCCCTACAGGGACATATAGTTCAAGAATATGTCCCTCTAGAGAGTAAATAAACGGGGAAATCTTCCGAAAACTGGGCGTTGAATTACCGCCGTGCGGGGGAGAACGATCGATACTCGAGTTTTGCAATGTCACTTAGTGCAGAAACCTTGATTTTTGGTGAGACTTTGTTGAGACTGAACTTTTATTAGGGGACCGACCTTCAATTCTTTTTTTTATTTTTTTGCAAAACTCGGTTTTTCCCGGCCCACTGACCCTGTGCGAAAATTGGACGTGTACTATACTGCGGAAGATAAGCGTAACACTATGGTACGGGCAGCAAATTGAAACTGTACTTCCAGCGAATTTCAATGAAATTCAGGGAATGTAGCCCAAGGGTTGCAGCGGCCTCGGTAGAGTCTATGATAAGATGTGACACATTTTGATGAGGACGTTGGCACAGGCCCAACTGCGCACACCACGAGCTGTAAAGGTGTACCAGGTTGGCTGCGCTGAGCAGGGCTTCACTGACCCTACACTCAAAGCTTTGCTGGGAAACTGGGACATCATTTTGGGAAAATCCCGGGAAGTCCAAGCCAAATGAGCTATCCACAAGACCATCCGTAGACATGTCTTTTCTCCACTTCGGTCTTCTTGTCTGTTTGGTCTTCTTGCAGGGTGGACAAGAGAAAGTGCCAGGCCATCACAAACTCAAATAGTTCACTCAGGTTTCATGATACCGACTTCTCCCAGCAGCGTTTGACAGCTTCATTTAACCTTTAGTTGCCATTTCCACTTCAAAACATCAAAATTGGCCCCGAGATGAGTCAGCGGGAGCTAAGAATCTGGGTATTTATTGGCTTTACTCTATGCTGGTCTGCCTTTCCTCCTGTCATTTGCTCTGTTGTCTCCAGTAAGAAAGTGTCTCAAATATGATCTCAGTCAATCAGAAGTTTTCAATCAGTCTGGTTAAAAACATATGAGTCTTGTAAAGCGCGTTCATGGGACATCCCCATTTGAACTTGATGGTATTGACGCTGTCTGCTATAAGTCTATACTTATAGCACTGCCAATAATCAGCTTCATCAGCATTTTTCGGGCATATGTCCTAGAATGGTTGAATTTTTCGCCAAAACAAAAGGATCGGAAGAAACTTTAGAGAATGAACTAACCCCAACTACGTAAAAAAAAAAACTTGAAAAACTTCATCTGCAAGTATTTGTGACTGCTCGCCACACTGAGCTTTTACACAGTGTGGTAACAGGTAAGGGATTTTTCGTGCAAAAAATAAAGTGTCTCTCACAAGTTTTAAAACAAGTTGTTGCTTGGTGTCCCAGATTGCGCGTTCCGGATCACTGTGGTAAGATGGAAAGCTAATTTTTGGCAGTGCGGAAATCCTCATGAAAGTTTTTCATACTTTGTCGGGAAATTTCCCCGCCTCAAAAAAGGAGAATTTGCCGGGAATTCCCACAAAATATTTCCCCGGGTTCCTAGTCGGGACCCCTCCTGCGATGGCAGTCGAAGTTTGCACTAATTGAGCTGTAACCCACCAGAGGAGGTGACTCTTCCACCCGACGCGCGTTGTTCCATTTCCGGGTGCGAGTACGACTACAGCAGCAACACGTACCGGCTCATGGTCGTCATCAGCGCAGCCAGCGTCAACATCGCAGAGAACTTCCTCATTGTCAAAATCGACAGCAGCACCGGATATCCCAAGATTCTTTCTGTCAGATAATGAATAAAGAAACAGTTTCATTCGTCAGTTTTTGCTGTATTCATTACCAAGAGCGCCGATATCGCGTCTTCTTCGTTTCGTGCAGTTCTGGCAAAATCAACACGAGTGCTGTCGATCACACCGAGTGTCTGCTTGAAGACCACGAGATTAGGAGAGTTCTTTAAATTTTCTTGCACAAAAAATACTGCGCTCGAGAGCTCAAGTTGAGAAAAAAATGATTCATGTTTCGTGGGCAATATTAAAAATGAGATTTCGAAAGTAAATTTCATTGTACCTTTCAACTTTCCCCCCCGTCCGCAGCGACAACGGCCTCCACCCATTGGCAGAACGTGTCAGCACAGGCATTCCTCACGTTGGCCTCGGTGACGTCGGCCCACACGCATGGCCGACAGAGGCCTTGAGGGAGACGACGGAAGGGGTAGCGTCTGCATTGTGTGTGTCTCTCAGTAATCCCAATGGCACTGCCAGAAGTTGGTCTATCTATCGAGCCTGCAGTGTGTACGCAATGGAAGGCGAGATGTCAGCTGAGGTCGTCATGATTTTCAATGTTGAATCGACGGAGGGCCCTCGAGGCCTACGTACAAGGCCTTTGCCAGACAGTCTGAGCCACCATGACCTCTTCACCACTTTAGACGAGTAGGCAATGGGCGTGACAACGTTGAGGGAAATTTTCCCTCGACTGCACTCCGAATAGCGGACAGCATACAGGCACTTGGAGGACTCCATTAGGGCCAGGGTCAAGCAATGCTCTTAAGGGTGTCTCTCCAGGGGCAGTTCTCCACCCCCTTCTTCATGAGGATCCTCGTCTATGCAGTCTGCCGCGAGATGAGATTTCTCACCCACCCTCCGACGGGCAGAAGAAGGAGTGTTCGAGAATGGTGGGAACTTCATCAATCGAACATCTCCCCTGACTTCACCATCATATGGATCACACCTTTACGCTCGAGCTCAAAAGGTCAGCTGTCCAATGCCTACCTGTGCTCCCCTCTCAAGAAGACCAAGGCCTTGTGCAGCCGAAGTAAATTGATGCTGATTCTTTAAAATTTTTCTTCTGATCGTCCAAAGTCCCATCCTCCGTTGGAGGACCTTTTGCACAGGCCTGCGCGTCACGTTTCAAATCTCTTGGGGTCAGGACGACTGAGCAGATCAGGCCCTGCGCATCATGGAGCATCTTGGTCAAGGGTGCGGAAGAATACAGCGCCTGACATTTCAAAGTACCTCCTTAATTTCCCTCATCAAAGCCCTCTTAATCATCTGCGTTATTCGTACTCGCATCAGATTGGTCACTACTTCAGCCTTTCCTACGCAGCTGAGGGAGACGCCAAAAATCTCATCATCCGCCCCACAATCATTCGCCAATAGTGACTTTCGATGTAGAAAGCTTCGCCGCCCACTTAAAGGCCTTCCTGACCTACACGTGCATGTCTTTTACGCTTGAGTAGTCTTGCAGGCGCCGGCGCGCTCGCTCCGCGTGCTCCGGTTGCTCCGCTTGCTCCGCTTGCTCCGGTTGCTCCGCTTGCTCGCTCGCTCACTCCCTCATTCCTCCTCGCCTTCGCCTCCTTGTTCTCGACGCATGCGCGCTTGCCGTCCTCCTCCTCTCTCCTGCTCTTGTTCGCCAACGACGCGCTGCTGTCGTTCGTCGACGCGCATGCGCACTCCGTCGACCGCTCGACGTCCCCCTGGCGGCGGAGCGCGACTAATCAGAAGTTCGCCAAGCTGGAGCGGACACCATGGCTGTTCTGCGCGCCGAATATTTGCCTGGCCGCTTTCATACAACTTGTATGTGGATCACTCTTCATTTTCGGCAGAAAAAGGAACTGAGGCACTATTTTCTGTACCGCGAAGAAAATCCCAGGGAGAGCGTTCAAATTCCCTTGCACATTTACAAATCCTCTTCCTCCTCAGCCTCACCTATCTATCGAGCCGTAATCCCTCTCTTGGCCGCGCTCTCGCTTTCCTCGGAGGGGACGACGCGCACTTTGTCCCCCATTGGCCTGTTCCCGGGCCCAATCCCACATTGGTGACGTCGGCGACAGCGCCCGAGAAAGAAAGTTTTCCCATAGGGCCGACAGGAGCGCAGACGAGCGAGGGCGGACGGGCGAGGCGCCCTCCACCGTCGTGGGCGGCGGGCGGCAGCTACAGCTCCAGGGTGTCCCCCACCTTCACTCCACTGCTGCGGACGCGAGCTAAGTGTACTGTGGCCGCACGGCTGGCGGAACAGCCTCGGAGCACGCACGCCCGGCAGGACGTTGGCAATTTTTTTGTCCACGTCACGCAGGAGGGCAGCAGGACCGAGAACAAAGAAGGCACCGAGGGGGACGGCAAACCGAGGGACGATCGTACAGACGGGCGACCAGAACAGGCGGGGAGGACGGACGCGGGGGGGCCGTGGCAATGAGGCAGAACACATCGGGAGCCGGGGCGGCGAGGGAGGGAAGGAGGGAGGGAGGGGGAGGAGGAGGGGAGGGGAGGGGGCGAGGGGGGGGGAGGGGACGGGAGGGGAGG
>JAAUXU010171600.1_pt1 | contig 18652 bp, 18 predicted proteins | sample 7278151 | NCBI WGS metagenome assembly JAAUXU01 (sample SAMN14350113, study PRJNA611818) | marine sediment metagenome | isolation source: surface marine sediment (1.8m) | place: French Polynesia: Moorea | collected 2018-08 | reverse complement strand
ACTTCCTAGACCACATGTATATAAACTCCTGATGCCAAATACAAACCATCCAGTCTAGAATTAGACACTGCCTCAGCCTCAACTCTATACACGTGGCAAAAACGCTACACTTTGGAAAGCGTGAGTGAGAGTGCAGGTGCAAGTGCCGATGGGTCCCTGGTAAGTACGAACGTGTACATAGTGCAGGAACACTTTGGGGACACATTATCGACGAGCCTGGTACACATTGCAACGAAGCAGTGACCACCAGACAGATCACCAAATTTGATAAAAAAAATCACCAAATTGGGTAAAAAAAACACCAACTGAAAGGGAAAACCACCAAACTTTGACCAGTTCGGCTTAAAATTCAGTCACCCGGTCTTTCTTTGACTCCAAGACCTCTCTCTAGGTAGATGACACGGCACACAATCTTTCTAAGAACTTGAGGCTGCTGCACAAAAAAGATATTGCTACTATGCTGCTCACGTAGACGTGGTGATGAAACTGATAAATATCCGCTATCCACTACATTACCCCACGCGAGAGCCGTTGACAGACATCAGTTAAAGATGCGTGGCATAACGATTCATGAATGCTGCTGTGTTTATTTTTAAGGACATTCGCATCATTCAAACTATGATGTCCATGACTCGTACGATCCCCTTTAACGTGTCCTCGTCTTCTATTCTTTCAAAATTGCCGCGAATTGTGGCTGTGGTGAATCTTCTGCTGCTCGTCTTGATCTTGGACGTGTGTCTCATCGGAGCAGGATGAATTATTACTGAGAACAGAGCCCCATTGAACAGTTCTAACGAGCGCTGGCAATCTACGCGCATGTTGACATTGAAAATTCATTAAGATACCTCTTAGAGCTGTGCCAAGTACAATATTGGATGTTTGAGATCACTGAGACCAGAACCAGTTGCTGTCCATGTCCGTAATGGGATATGGACGGCATAAATGAAGGTTGCCACTGACTCGCTTTTTCAATGAGGAGGATTCATAAGAATCAAAGATTTTGACCAATGATCCATGGCAAATCCCCTTTTGGGTACAAACCTGCATACCTAAGGATTGATGAATCTTTTTCCATCCAGCTCTTTGCGTCGGTAATTCTGGGCTTAACGCTAATCGTGAAGCTTTCAACTCGACACCTTCGCCTGAGTATCAGTAAAACTTGATAACAATTTTTCGTGATATTTTTCTCTCTCAAGGTAGCAACGTCAAAGAAGAGGGTAATTTCCGGCTGACCACTCATGCAGTGCACACTGTGGGACTCAATTCAGCGTCCAGGTACAAAAAGCGCACAAAATAGCACCCACTTTGATACCAAAGGTTCATTTTCTTGCCAAGAAAGACTTCGCTGACAATGTCATCGAAACCAAGGCTGACGTTAACACTACTCATCCGTGTCGTAAAGGCTGTGACGGGGGCATGGAGTACACAAGAGAAGCAATCTCGGATAAATGGGACAAATCTGTCTTCCGTGGTCCCCCTACTCGTATATATGCCTTGTCATGTCCTCCTATATGGCAGCATTCAGTTCAGCAAAAAAAAAAGAAATCCCTCCCCATATCCAATGGCGTTTCACAAGTATTTGGAGACAAGGCCACAGTCAGAGAATTGGACCACGCATAGACAACCCTCTTATTACAGCTTCGGATATAAGAGAATATCGTTTTTACAGAGCGCGTAAAGATTGACTAGCTTTCGACTTGCGCAACTTCAACTGCTTCTAGCACTGATGAATTGGGTACGGCTACAACGGGGTCAACGTAAGTAGACCCTAGAGACTCATGCTCGTAGGAAGTTTTACTTCAAAACATAACTTCATGAGTAACTTTAAAGCTCTTTGAAAAGAATGACTGAGGCTGATCTGAAGCAGGGGTTACCAGCTTCTTTCTACCCCTAATGGATACAGTCGTAGACGTGACAACTTGAAAGGTGGATGTAAAGGCTGAAAACTTTACTTTCATCAACTTTTTAAGTGCTCTACTTAAAAAGTATTTATTAAAAGACACTCTAAGAGGTCAGTGCCACAGCTTCATTTTTCAAGTATGACTCTCTCGTTTGAGACCTACATAAGCGCAGGGATATAGAGAGTAGTGCTCCTTACAGTACGTAGGTATCACTGCATCAGCCTGGAAGCTGACCAGGACATAATCCTTGGGCAGAGCAACTGCTTCACTTTCTCTGTTTTTTGCAACCTCTCACTCTGATGCACACAGGCGCTGTTGCATTGCGCCCGCGCAGGAGGTGAAAAACGTTGACTTGTTTTTTGTCTCTTCCTTACTGTTGTGACCAGGCACTTTTTTCGTTATAGACCTTCACTGTAAAAAAATTGGCTTTTTTTTCTATTGGTACCAATATCAGATGATGAATAAACAGCAAAGCTACACAGAACTTTCCATGTGATGCTGATTCCAAAGACATAAGGAGACCCCGCTCAGGGAGCCGCCCTGGGCGTTTAGCTGAGGGTCTCCCTGCCGATTCAGCCCCATCGCCCGAGGTCTTCATTTTCCCCGACAAACCACAAAAACCAAAGTATACACACATTAGAGAACGAAAGAAGGGGATAGGGAAGACCCTGCCCGAGAAACGATCACGGCAGATTTCGCCGAAAGGATCGAGTTGCCAACATATACAAGTACATGTAATTCATCCTTCCAAATCAAGTGATGGTTGGATGATCATTAACACCCATAAATTATGCCAAAAGGGAACCTTGCACTGGTGTTTTATTTACCATTTTTGTCCCAACGACATCTTTCTAAAGGCAGCCTCATCAGCGGTTGGACTGACTTTCCTGTTGGTGGGGACGGAAGAAGGACTCCTCCTCGGCCTCCTCTGCACCCTCGACTCCTAACACGCAGTCGCATCTTCTTCACCCCCAAGTCTCTGATACCCTTCTTCTCATCGTCAGATTCAATCGACCCAAGTGTAAAGCATGACATGCTGACTGCGGCAACAAGTGCCCGCCAATCTAATCTGTAAAGCGCGAGAACTTTGTGCAGTCTGTCTGCGTCTGTGTGTGGGGGGGAGGGGGGGGGGTCCGCGATCGATTTCTAGCCGGCCTGATTTTCGCGGCTGATTCTGAGCATTTTTGCGGCTTCAGCCGTTTCCCAGTTTTCCAGCTTTTGCGGAGTCGCTTTCCACTAATCTGCCACTTGAGACATCAGCTTTGGATGGCCCATGACGTGCTTGCATGCCTTCTTGCATGGCTGCAGAGTTGTGATCAGCTCCTAGGGGAGCTCATTTTCATCCAAGGGAATAGCTGGACCCTGTAGACAATGAACTCTGCGACAGCATTGTCGACCTGGTGCTGCACTGCCTGTAGGAAAGTTTTAGATCCGACTCTGTTCATGGTGTCATGAACAAGAATCCTCTGGTGGTGAGAACTTGACTTACGTGGCCCAAGAAGGACACCATTGAAGTTTGATACTGTGCCTTCCCACCTTGTTGCCTGTGCTTTGTCAAGATCTCTTCAAAGTCCTCGAGTGGTAATGGGTGCTTGTGGTCCAGGTGCTTCTTCTTCGAGTTGGCGTAGGAGTTGGGCTGAGCACTCAGCACACTAGTACTCCCAAGGCAATGCTTGCATTAGAACTTCATGTTAAAGTTCTTCTTGGCTCCACTCTGATCAGCGGATCCCTTGACCACCGAAAGACATTTCCTCAAGAAAAGGTCAGGGATTCAGAATTGAACCACTTGTCTCCTCAACCTATCCTGAGATTGCGACTGTAGTTGCTGCTACGAGCACGGTTGCCGAGAAAATTTAGAAATCATTGTGATAGTAATACTTTGGGTTACAAAAAATTGTATTCCATTTGCGACATAACACTATTTCACCCTCCAGTGCAATGTATTGCGTAAGGACCCGTGAATGTCTCTAAAATATGCATCTTGATGCAATGAATTACAGCACATGTGGTTCATATGAATAGCATGATAGTCACCCCATGGCTGTCAGTTCTTTGATACCACAGTTTTCTTCACAGTCGTGTCTTATTTACAGTGAGCTCCAACATATAAAACCACATTATGATTTCCAGAACCTGAAAGTACACTTTATTTTTGCCCAAATCGGGAAACATACTGTATTTCCCGACACTGGGGTGAAAATACATTTTATTTCCCAGTTTTTTGCACTGCTCTGCACAGAGCTGAGCTGTGCTGCTCCCTCCAGCTACTGATGGATGACTGTGGAAAGAATAAAGTCTGGCGTCAAGCTACGAAGATTCTCATAATTTGAGATGTCCTTGGCCTTGTATGTTTCTCAGACCCCCTCTTTCCCGCCACCACACTCCTGCCCTCAGATGAGAGACGGTCCGTGATCAATTTCCAGGTTCCATATGACAAGACGTGGCAAGCCTTGAAATCATTAACTAAGAAATATGTAACACAGTGCATACAGGACATGCAATTGGCTCCCACTTTTGTTACATCAACTTTTCAATGACTCAAAACAACTTCTCACATGCGAGGGCTCATGTCCAACCCAGCTGCCCTTTCATGCAGGCAACCAACGGTTGCTGAGATATGAGAATAGAGGCCTACTTTCCAGTGACACCATATACAGTTAGTACATCTAACTCTTCGGAGAGTCCTTAACGAACTACTTGAGTGACGAGGTGCAATGCGACTAATCATAGAGAATAGAACCAAGAAGAAGACGATCTAACTGGAAGCTTGTCAATAGCTGGCTTGCTACGTATTCAACGTACCTTTTCCAGACGAACAACTGACGATTCGGGATTGAGTCAGTCTATACAAAGTGCAGAGCACTTACTCGCGGTGCAGCGCTCACTTTAGTCTCTTTCGTATGTCTGCACGAGTGCACGGTAATTGCAATTATGATCTGCACGAGAAGTTCTCACTTTCGACAAGTTCAGCCCATTACCAGTCTAGGAAAGCAGGGGAGAAGCTGTGCATTACCAGTGCATCCACAGTATGTGGACAGGGTCGTTAATGGCCTTGAGCGGAGAACGACCAGCGGCTCTTTCAAAAACCTCCCTCATTGCGAAGTCCATCGGGTTCAAACCCGGTGGGCCTGGAGACCAGGAATCCATGCCCAGACAGCTGGCAAAAATATCCTTATAATACTAGGGGACCTCCTCGTGGGTATGAGACTGTGCTCCATCCTGCTGGAAGCAGAGATCACCAAACGAACACTGTGACGTGAATACGGTTCTCCGGCAAGCAGGTGCCGTCCTCCATGCCGAATACAGTATACCCCGCTTATAGTGACTCGATTGGGGCAGGGCCAAAATGTTTCTATATAAATGAAACTAATATAATTAGGCTATCTAACATTGGCTATAACATTGGAATGCTGGGTATGTACAACAATTGCACTCTGCAGCACTTGTGCTGCAATCTGAGCGCTCTAGGATCAAAATGGGCAACCATTAAGTCCCTCAAGATGCAGCATCTTGTCGAGCACTATCAGAATGACTGATTTCCGGTGAAGATTCTACCGCGTAAAATGTCAATGCGTCGTCGGGAGCCCAGTTTACTCACGGACATTACTTTTGCCAAACTCTACATGGGTATGCCCAAAAGGTTGTACACTTGTATTCAGTAAAGAGATTGGAAAATTGGTGATTTTGTCCCATTTCCTCGTGACGCATCACCTGAACTTATGACCAGATCACTTGATGTCGTGGCCAGATCACTGGGAGTTGTGACTTGCCAATGTGAGTCTGGAAATACCTTTAAGGGCTTCTATTTTATACCCCAACAGTGTGCAAGTATTTTGAGTCTTAGAGTTTTTCTCGCAGCCTCAGGTCCTGACAGTGTGGCAGCACTTCATTGCACTTCGTTTCAGGGTTGAGGTACGTCTCTTCCTACTCCACGCAGTACACAAAAAAGGATGAAGAGTACGCTTTATCGAAGCCCTCCTCCACCTCCGTTGGAAGTCTCTCTACACCTTAGGGAGAAAAAAGTAACGAAAATCACTGTGCACTAGGGAATGGTAACCAGCCGCCAGATCTGGCCCGAGCCGCAAACGGGCACGGGCCGGCTGAATGAGTGTTGGGATCAAGCTGACGAAATACTCGAATGAGACTACCTGCTGCAGAGGTCATCGAGCCTCGTTTTGATAGTATTCACAGATTGTTTAGAGGTTCGCGGCTGTGGGTTCGACTCGTTGCCTTACGAAATTTCAATAATTTCTACTCACCTGAAGTCACTTCAAAAAAATTATCGGCCCGCAGGTTGGCTCTTCACCATTCTCTACTATACACCTAACATTTTCCTTCATTGTACGCATATGATACCGCTCCCAAAACAAAAGTACCTTCATGTCTACTTCCAATCTTAATGTAAGCAGCATTAGCATATCTGGAACGGATTTCAAAAGCAAAGCTGGTCGAGCGCAGATTTGGTTTTTTTGCGTGTATATTTTCAGATGTTGGGCTGTACTTTAATGTAAGGCGGATACTATACTATGTCATTCATGAGAGACGGAACATTTTATTTGATAACTTTCTTTTTTCGCTCTTCCGGTGAAACTTGTCCCGACTTCTGTTCTATTTCCTATCACAATCTGGGTTGTTCAGTCTTCATTTTATCCTTTCCTCTAGGAACAATCTCAAGCTGTTCCAGGTGCCTGCAACAGAATGGAGATGCTATTGAATGATGGTGCAGTCGTGTATTAAGAAAACACCTCATTTTAATATTGTTTTTGTTTGTTTTTCCCAATTATGCCAAACAAGTTTCATGACCGCACTACGCAAGTCCTCGGCATCCCTGCCTGGTCACAAAAAAGGTGTAACTTCGCAAGACACGCAGTTCTTTGTTAGAGTGCCGTTGCGCACACGCATGAGTCACTAAACTGGGTTTTGGGGCGTACGTATGCAGAAGTATAAATTGTGGCTCAGTCTTTGGTGCATACGCATTCTTACAGCAACTTTTACTAATTCTTACTACTTTTACCTTAATTTCTCAGACCCCTCCCTCCTGAGAAAATGGATAATGAGCTTTCCATTCTTCACTGCTCTGAACAACCTTATGGCCTCTTCATGCGAAGATCCTTGTAGACAAGTTCCATTCACTGCAACAATTTCGTCGCCTGCAAAGACAAAAGTGCAGAACCACGTTAAATATGGGCGTGTTTCAGAGAACTCATTTGCAACAAGGTGTTTCGGGGGAATGCACACGGCACAAATAGTGTCTCCAGATCCTTGAGAGTACACTGGAGCCTCGATATCCGATAAAACAACCACTTACGTGCGTACAAAGAAAAGTTGAGACAAGGAAAGCTGCGTCGACCTGAAACGGGGGGAGGGGGAGCTAAATGGATCAACTATTACCTTCTTGTAGTGACCCCTCTTCAGCCGCTTGCCCGTTAGGAAAAATGGACTTTACAAAGATGCCCATTGCGCCCCTTGGCGAGTCCCTGCCGCCCACGACGCTGAACCCCAAGCCTTTGCGGCCGACGCCTTTCTCGTAACGGGCGCTCTGCAAGTTGGGGACGGTGGAGTCGACTTGAGGGCGGCGAAGAGGCAGGCGAGAATGAGAGGGGACCTCGGGCAACGTGCGTTGTTGCTGTTGCTGCTGGGCCGCGGCAGCCGCGCGCAGGTTGGACAGGGAGTTGGTGAGGCGAGGCCTCTCCTCCGTCTGTTGCTGCTGTCTTTGGCACACCTTGATGACCGTCTTCATGGCGGCCTGTTCGGTGGATAGGTCGAACACGTCCAGGACGGTATCGTCTCTGGCAGTGACACTGCTGACCGGCGAAGTAGGAGCCATCACCTTCTCACCGCTAAGTGGCGCTGATTTTGGTCGGTCGATTACCGGCAGTCGGCGCCGGCGTCTGCGGTTAGGTCCACCGCCACCTTTCGAACCATTGCCGGCGCTGACTTCTGGTGGCGCACGAGCCACAATAAAGTCAATGGTTGGCCCTCGGGCCCCTCTCAAGGCGTCCCTGGCCGCTTCCAAGCCCAATCCCCGGAGTGCCGTGCCATTCACGTTGACAATCTCGTCGCCCACGCTGAAGCGTCCGTCGCTGGCGATCAAACCTCCGGGCTCGATGTAAGCGATGATGTATCCTGCACTGTTACGCTCTCTGCTCACTTTCTTGGTTATGAGCATGCCTAAGTCTGTGTTCTTTGCAATGTTTGCTGCAGTTAGCGACCTTCGAAGGCGATACAGTCGAAACTGCTTGTCCACCAGAGTCGTGAGGGTGGGCGGCAACGAGTCTCCAAAGTCCACTGGGACTGAGGACCTCGATGATGCGTTCGTGGCCACGGACAAGTTGCTGCTCTCCGCTGGTCCTTCGTCGTCTTCATCGTTTTCAAGTCTCTTGGCCTCACCGGCCTCCTCGCCCAATATTGTTTCAAGTTCGTCCGAAGAATCAAGCGCGTCGCTCACACCTAAGTTTCTATTACACTTGTTCCATTCCACTTTGACATTAGTGACATTCGTGCAGTTATCCTGGATAGGTGTGGTGGAAAAGGCTCTTGGGGTTTCTCTCGTCCCAATGCTGGTGATTGGAACGGCATCACATATCACGTCATATACGTGAGTGGAACTATTGGCTTCATTGGTCTTACAAGTATCACTCTTGGTTTCACTTCTAGGAGTATCACACGCAATTTCTTTGCTATCTGTGGTACTTTTCATTGCTGCACTAGTGCTTTTACCATTTCCGGATAATCTCTGATCAATGCTGGTCTTAAGTGAAGTGTTCGTCTTGGAAGCGTTTCTGCTCTTTGAAGCAGTGCCCCTCTCAATATCATTGACTAGTTCCCTTACGCTCTTCTTGGCTGCCGGGATGGTTTTCAGAACTACTGATGGCGGCAGCGACAGCGGCTGCTGCTGTGGACTGTCGCAGCCTTTTTCATAAGGAATACTCATAGGACCAGAGGGAAGTGGACGTCTGAACCGGCCGAAGTCCCTCTCCACTCTGAAGTTGTCCGCTCTGAACGAATCCTCCTTCCTGAGCAGTGTGGTCGCACCATTTCTAGTCATGATAGACTCCAGACTCATGTCCTTCTCCGTGTCTGAATCTTGATCCTTGTCGTCCGCTGCCGCTGCCTCGGCTGCAGCAGCAGTTATTGTCTCCAGCTTGCTCGTTCTGCCCGACTCGGGAGAATCGGGATCCGAGGTGGACGCTGACCCTCTGACAGGAGTCTGATCTGAGTCGTACCCGGACTCCTCCTGGGTGGACACCGCGAGAAGGGGAGTTTCCGAGGTGGAGCCTGAATCTGCCGCAGTAGTGACTTTTGCTGCGGGAGCCGCTGAAGGAACTGATGAAGGAGCACCGACTACCACGGACTTGGTCAATTCTTCCTCACTAGAATCTTCTTTGGCGGAGGAGGCTATTTTAACGCCAGCAGACTTGGCCTTGTTGTTGCTGGTGGTGCCTTCAGCTCTATTTTTATTGGGATCCTTCAGTATCGAGTGGACTGGGGCGTTGTTGCCATTTGCCTTGTGATGCCTGCCTCGAGACCTCCCCCGATGCTTCTCAGGTTCCTCCTTAAATTTGACTATGCGATCCTCCTTAGGCTTGTCAGACAATCCGTCGTTGGCAAGCATTTCATTCAGATTTTCCAGGGAAGAGTTGCGACGTCGAAACCTTCGAAAAGAAGCAAAGTGTACTGACATACTATCAAACGTAGAGCTGTCACGCCAAAGAAACGTCGGACGACTAAATGACGTACAGAGTGCCCAAGAGTAAGTAGGTATGTACACACCTGAAGGATTCTTGTGGAAACGCTGGAATAACGTATCCCGCGGGTACCAAGTTGATTCTTTCGGAAGACTTTGCCCTCCTAGGAGGGTAGATGGCAGCCGCAGTAGGGTGTCTACATGAGCACTTAACTGCCTGAGGTGGCGGCGGCGGGGCGTAAAGGGTCTGATGTTCGACTAGCGCCGGCGGCGGGAGGCCTCCGTGGAGGAGGAAGTGCCGAATCGTCTCGACGCGGCTGGAGGAATCATCCCGTGTCGAGGTGGCCGTAGGGTTGGCGTTGGTGGGCCCGCGGCGTGTCCGGGATCGCGAACGACCGCGGCCCTTTGACTCTAGTTGAGGAGAAAATATGCAAGGCTGGAATGATTTCTCATGCAAAGCGTTGATCGCATGATATCTTGCGACTCATGAATGTTTGTTCGGCAAGGCATCTGGTGATCGATTGGACCAACACGATGCATGAGTGGAACACCTCGGGGAAGTATTGGATGCGCGTGAACTCTCATTGTTGGCGTTTGATTGTAAAGCGCCCCCCCCCCTTCCAGTTGGATGTACACAAGGGTTACACGCAGATATCGCGTGTACGTCCTGCGTCCGTGTGAGATTGGATGCCACGTAAAGAAATTGCCACGCACGACCATGACTGGATAAAGTTGCAGTTTCTCATGAATAAATAATCTCAATGGCGCCATAACGTTTAGCTCTGGCAATATTACAGGTAATTGTTACACGCCGCGTGGACGACTAAAGGAACATGCAACGAGGCAGCTTTTCCCCTAATTCGCCGAAAACAGGGGCTTCCGATGAAGCTTTATGCATTATGCAAGAGAGTGGGAAGAGCTCTCTCTTGAACTGTAAACACCTTTTGCCTCCTCCGCACTTCCATTGCTGTCCTGGTGCCACGGTACCATTGTTGCCGCCGCGGTCGTCGTCGGGAAGAACACCGAGTATCTGGAGTCCAGACTCCCGCCCTTGGTGTACCGTTGGGCCCGGCCTCCTTCCAGGGAGGGACTGATGCCGCCGCCTCCGCATTTGGCGAGCTGTCGCCGATGTCCAGTCTGTACGTCTTGACCCTTGCGGGGCCAAATCCGAATCATCTAAAAAGGGCAGGGAGAAATTTTTTAATACCGTACGAAATATTTTAAGCGCTTGAAAAAATCAACGAGTTTCTCGTTTGACTTTCAATGGAGTTTTTAAGCAAACAACACAGGATACAAATATGGCTTTCTGTTCTTCATGCTGGAATGATTTCTGTGAAAAGAGCAAAAAATAAATAGAGCAAGTTCGTCACGATGAAGAACAAGATCAATGTCGCGAGCAAGGTCACTCCCAAGTGTGCGTAGGGATGTGTGTTTGGGGGGGGAGGGGTTGTGCCCCCAACGACTTAAGTTAAAGTGCTTCAGCACGAACTACTGCTGCTTCATGATGGTCTGTTCCGGAATGTCTGTCTAATAGCTCCGTTGACTATTCCTTGGCCGTTTCAGATCTTATCTGTTCTTACAGAATTCAATAGTCAGGAACCGGATAAAGAGATTTCTGGACTGAGTTGTTAGACTTAATCCTGCAAGTGAGAGGACTCGATCCTCGGACATTTCTCTTTCTCGACACATCCGTCCCAATCCATACAAGAAAAATGAACATGATCCGTGATCTTCACCTCTAACGCTTGTCGAGCTTTTGTGTGCTAAAACATGTTATGACTCAATAAAGAAGATATTGAAAACATCTGGTCAATAATACGCTCTGCACACTTTAAGTTGGACAAAGTCACTGTTCATGCTAGTCTTGGCTGCGAAGAACATGAAGGGAGGAAAAACCTTCTATTCTGGCTTACTCGTGGCCTTCGCCTGCAGCCTTCCTGAACAACTGGCATACCCGCACAACAACGCGGACGCACATGACGCCTACTTCGCACACGACAACTTGCTGGTGCTGCAACCGCACGGATGCAAGGACAACGTGGAGTGCCCGCCTGGCAGCACTTGTCTCCACGGTCTGTGCTTCTGGTCGCACTGTCTGGCAACTTCAGTAGGACCGACATCTCCTCCGACTCCCACCACCACGATGTCGGCACCAAGGAGTTCATGTATGACGACACTTGGCGCATCAGTCTATACTATCCCTTGACACAGGGGTCCGTGACAACTGGGACACACAAGAATCCTCCACAATGCCCCGATCCAGCCTTTACCTTAATCTTGCTAGGCTAACCTAACTTACCCCGACCCAACCTAACAGGTGTCCCACATAGCTTAGTGTCCCAATTGTCGGACCTACGTAATACTTATCCTGTACTCTTTAGCTTCGAAGCCAACTTTTTGCTCCATTGGATTCTTCTTGATGACGCCTGGCCAGAGCGTGGACTGCCAAACAAAGGACTGCTCGAAATGCTTGTGCACTTGTTTGGCCTCTGGAAAGGTCGACATTGTAAGCTGTCGCACTTAGCGGCCTCCTTATAATTCTCATCAAGGAGACGTGTTTTTTAAGGACTGCCCGAGTCCTTGCAGTCGTTCAAATACACTGCCAACTACCCCGCCTGAAGTGTCCGAACCAGCAACAACAACAGTGTCAGCCGTAACCATCACCACCTTATCAATTCAAAATGAAGGCGGTAAGTTAGGGGACGCTCTGTTCCATTAGATGGCGAGAATGCGCGATATTATAAATAAATTGGTAGTGCCGTATTCGATGCATAGAAGTCAAGCATTGCAGTATTTGATACGGGTGCAACATGTGGAATGTCCAATCAACTATATATCGCAGGACAGGTCAAAGTAAAACTTTATTTTGCACATCGTTCGGACGAGATCAGGTCAAAGGCCGAGTTGGAACAATTTTCAAAAAAGGAGAAATTGTGCCTTTTTACTGTCCGGCAACTTGTAGGTCACCGTCAGTTTTTTCTCCCTCCAAAAAAATTCAGCAAAAAATTCTTGGAGTATCAGCACAGTTATATAGCGTCCTACACTGCCTAAAACATTCTGGTCGCTGGTGTGGCCAGAGCGATGTCGAACATGACAATGAAGTTTGACGCAAGGCTTTTCTATACTACCCTGTCCACATACTCTTGTGCGGGTGATACGCTATCACTTTATAGCACACTCGCAGAGAGCAAGTGAAAGAGCAGGATATAAAGTGGGGGCAGGCATGAAAGTAAGAAAAAGACCGGGATATTAAGTGAGAGCAAGTGCAAGAGTGAGCACACCAGCCCAGCCCAGGTCAGCCTACTAGTGGCCTTGCTGTCCACCCAACCCAGGTCAGCCAGTCCACCTGCTCAGGGTAACCCAGTGACAGCACTGAGGGATGGGCTAAACTGTAACTTTCTGACTAAAGAGGACAAAGATGTTTAAGAGATTTTGAAAGTATTCAAAAGGTGGTATCGGCCAAACCCTTTTGTCAAACTACAAATTACATCCTTGTTAAGTGTCCTATCAAAGTGACTACATGGGCTTAATGGCCCTCGGGCAGTTTGATTTCCCTTGTGCCATCAAGCCCATTTCGGGTCAATAAGGTGCTACTCGACAAGGAGGCAATATCTAACTAATATTTTACCTGAAGTACGGTCATGCCTGGTGAACAACGACGAACAATCCCTGCCAATCTATTCCACGGCCAAGATCTTCCTCGAGTGCCAGGAGTGTGACTGCACCTGTCTACCTGAAGATTCGCATCACAATCAAGGAGGTCTGATGCTTTCTTGCAAGTGCATCAATGCCGATGACGCATGCGAGAAGCCTCCTCGCAAGAAAGGTAGGCAATCCCGTAGTTGTACTTAATACCCACATTCATAAAGTACGTGCATAAGTACGTATCTGCGTTCCCAAGATCACTGCTTCATCGACGGCCAGCTGTACCAACCCGGCAAGAAGAAGGACTGCCTCTCTATCGACTGCAACCGGTGCGAGTGTGAGTGCCCCAGCGCCACCTCCGCCCAAGCTGGAGTATTTTTAGGCATCACCGAGTATCATTGTGGCCATGATCCATGTCCGCCTGCCTCCTCTGTCACCACTCCTCGTGTCCTGAACCCGCGCGAAGGAAGGGACAAGAGCTGTGTGCTCGGTGACCTCCGCCTGTCACGTGGAGAGAGCTCGAAGTGCCCGTCCGAGGACGGGTGCAACGAGTGCAAATGCGTGTGCTCAAACGGCGGCCGCATCAAGAGACGCCACTGCACCAACAGGGTCTGCCCGCAGCAGTCACCGTCGTCTTCGGAGACGGCTGTGGGTGCTACGGGGGGCGAGTGCACGGTTGACGGCAAATTCTTGGACCACGGTAACTACATCCAGTGCGAGGCCTTGGGCGCGGGCGACTGCAACGCGTGCATCTGCGTCTGTCACCAGGGACAGGTGTTGAGACACTGCACTGAGCTGCAGTGCGGAAACCTCAGGAACGACTTGGCCGCCTCTGGCCGTGGAGACTCCTGTCGCGTTGGCGGCCACAGGGTGGCTCACAGGTCGATCCACCCTTGTCCGAATGAAAAAGAGTGCAATCTGTGTATGTGCGAGTGCATTGATGGAGAGGTGACCAAGTCATGCACCAAGGCCGAGTGCTCCGCTCTCTCACTCCATATTCCTACAAGTGAGCTGCTTTTTTCTTTCTTTTTCTTGGCTCAGGTTGCATACCACGGACCTGGGTTCGAGAAGTTGTCGAGTTGAGTTGCCAGAGGGTGGCAAAGGAAATCGGGGATTCCAGTAGTTTCGAGCAGATTTAGACCTGCTTAGTTACTTAGTCAAAAACCATTTTTTGAGAAACCCTTCGACAAAATCTTCACTATTTGACATTAGACTGCAAACTTAGATGCACGCAGCAAAATTCCAATATTTCATTTTTGGTCTGCCCTTTTACTTATGCACTTAAAAGTTCTCGTGAACTGTATCCAATGTTTCTTCCTATGTTTACTATCTTTCTTTACTATGCTGCAGGGTGCTGGATGCAGCTTTTCTCCGCCTTTAGTGCCAGCTACAAGGTGACTTAATTCAGTTAACTGTGAAAAAAACTCCTTTTCCTTCTCCATGGACCCACAAACTTCTTGAAACATTGCCGTGCACACTCGTTTTGATCTCAATACAGTTTTCAGGTCTCAGGACCCACCTCTAACGTTGAAGTACAGGGTGACACACATGAGCGTCGTCACCCAAGCCAACCTAACTCAGCCTAACCCAATCTTTTCCCTAACATTTCTAGCTCACCCTTAGTATCATTCTCCTTGAACATTCAACCAAGAGAGCCTCCATGACTTTGAAAAGAGTCTTATTTTGCATCTATTTCTCAAAGTATGGGCCTTTCACACCTCTCTAGACGGCGGTGGAACTTTCTTGCAAAGTTGCAGTGGTGCGGAAATGATGTCACACATTCACTTCTGTCGTCACCCTGTATGAGCAGATCAACTCCTGTTGATGCCTTGCAGAGCCAATCGTCTTCGATTACGAATACAAAGGGGACATCTTGGACATTCTGAGTCCCGCCACCACAGCTGAGTGGTGTCAGAATGCATGTCAAGAGAAACAAGAGGTAGAAGAAAATGCTGCTCCAACAATTGGAGTTTCATGAGAATATGCGCAATTTTAAGGCATGCAGATACTGGAGCTTCTCTGGGTCGGTCGACGACGATGTCGAGTCTTCCTCCAGCAGCTGCACCTTGTTGTCCTCGGTCACTCATATTGCCTTCAAGTGTGGCGCCATTTCTGGCCGAAGAAACGGTGAGCATTTTGCTAGCTTCGAGTCAGAGCCAAGCTACATCAACCAATTCCCGTAGTATAAGAGGAAGGTGAAACATATTCCGAAACTTTCATTTTTTGGTCTAGCCTGAATATAAGTGTTCCTAACTTGTCAAAGAAGTCACCTACCATTTTCATGCCAATGCTTGATTTTTGGGCCAAGCTAGCGAGATTTGAACTGTTGCCATTGACGCGACAATGAGCACTTGATGCACACAAAAACTGCATTAAAATTTCTGACATTTTCTTTTATTTCAATTTTCTGAGAGTCTTCTTCAAACAAATAACCTCATTACCAGTCGATATAATCTACAAAGCCATGAGGAGTTGACAGCTTTATATCACTTAGCAGATCTGCAGTTTGAACTGCTCGTCCTCCATGCAGATCAGGTTGCTCCTCAGATTTGCTGTCATAAATGTGTCACCTTAGTTCTTTTTCACTCCTAGTCTTGATCTCAACTGCTTACCTCCCTGAAAAAAAACAAAGAATATCGAAGGAGAAAGCAAGTAATCCGCCGTGGCATTTGGCCATGAAAAGTTCTCCTAGTGTCTGAGTGAAGGAAATGCTTCTGAAGAAAGTTATATTGGCCTTATGCTGTTCTAGTGCCTTTAAGTTGGTGTTCATCATCACGTTAACTGCTGTTCAGCTCCGCGTTATAGACCAGCCTGCATGAACTTTTCAAGGCCTCATGAACTGCGACGTCTGGAGAGGCGCGATTGTGGTCGGTGGCTTTGAGAGGAACTACCTGCCCCAGAGACTTGTCACTGATCAGCCTTGTCAGGATGCCAACAGCCGTGAAGAATTCCTAGGTGAAGATGGTGAGGACGCAATTACGGTTATCTTACGGGGAAGCTATTGTAACTAAACAGTGGCCACCAGCCAAATCACCAAATTTGACTGGAAATTCGCCCAATTTGACAAGGCAATCACCTAATTTTTTCATCAAACTTGATGAGGAAACCATCAGATTCTGCCGCTGTCTCGCCAAATCTGTACCGCACTCGTTAGCTATGGGACCCTCGCCCTCATGGCTCTATCGTATGAAGTTTAATCCTGAGACAGGAGGATATCACACTATTAGCTACGTCCGTAGTTCTTATCACCGTAAGTTCAGGGTGATCTTGAAATACCTGCTCAATCCGTTTCTGGCCGCAGCTCAGTTTTTAGGTGAGCTCAACTTAAGGCACATAATGTACTTTCAGCTAGCGGCATTCCGGAGTTCCCCTTGAACATGACCATCTATGGAGGGGTGGCGTTCGGGACGATCGAAGTCTCCGACATAGGTGCTGATCAAACCAGTGGCAAATCTCTGCAAAATCGCCACTCTCTCCCTACTGCACAGGCACAATATCAATGGGTGTATGCGGAGGCTACTCTGGTGAATTTATTGGAACGGGGCCCAAATGTTTCGGCCTTTTGCTGCCCGTTCAGCGTGAGGAGAAGGCAAAATGGGTCGAGCTGGCACAAATGAGCAGCGGCATCATGGGTGCGGCTGCAGTCACGTTGGATGAGAAGGTCTGGGTTCTCGGTGGAAAAGTTGGCCATAATGGAAAGCCTTCAGGTATGTCTCCGATTGTAGACACGTTCAGGCTCGAACTCGAGCTCGTAGGCTCGAAGCCCCTCAGAGCATTTTTCTCAACGTGACCCGACCGGAGCTTGACAAAAGTCAGGCTCGATACATCCCCACCTACCCTCATGACAAGGCCTTAAGTGTACATTACTCATACGAATGTCACAGCTACATCTGAGGTGTACGACGGTAAACATTGGACCCAGGGCCCCGATGGGCCTAACCGTGATGGATATGAGGTCAATCACTGCATGGTGCAGCTGAGTCGCAGGAGAACTCTTCTCATTGGGGGCGAAGCTCGTCCCAAGGAGTCTTGGATCTACAATAGCCGACTCAAGAAGTGGAGAAGAACAGGTGTAGTACGAGTAAAGCACGGAGAAATCGGTGATTTTACGGTGGAATTCATTACGCACTGCCACAAGGCTGCGACCCATCAGCCCAATCATCAAATTTAATGTGACAGAGTCACTTAATCTGATCAAACTCCCTAAATCTGAGGGAAATCTCACTAAATTTGATGAGAAAACCACCAACTTTGACAGGGAAATCTACTGCTGTTTTGCCTACTCTGTAGTACGGGCATTGGCAATGGCGAGCGTCATCCTTGCTGCCGCTGCTGCGTATTGAGCTCAATTGTTAAGATAGCAGAAAAACCATCAGTTTTGGACTGATACCTAACTCTGCCCTGATCCGTAGGAGATTTAACCTACCCCCGGTCAAACAGTGCCTGCACAAGCTTGCCTGAACGCGCCGGCAGCGACCTTGTTGCCATTGTCGTCGGAGGGGAGGAGTCCAAGTTCTCCTCCGAGGTCTACCATGCAGCCAGAGGTATTTAAACTGCTCAATAGTGAAAGTACTGTTCGAAGACATCATGTTTAATCCTGTAGGCAAGTGGCTAGTGTTGGAACAACCTGGCAGAAGCTTAGAGGGACCCCGAGTCGGCCTCGTCGCCCCCTGCCTCGTCCGGATCGGCTGCAAGGTGCTACTGATCGGAGGCCTCCAGACTGATGGTGACGCTTCGGACAAAGTCTACGTCCTGAAGAGAAGTATGAGACCAAAGTCGACTTGGCCCTTCTTTTTCCTGCGCATGCATCTTTAATGTTCTGCTTCTGCTGCTCTTCCAGATGGGTTTTCGCTGTCTCACCGCTTCTCCTTGCACGTAGCCAACTACAAGATGATGTGCACAGCATTCGAGTCTCAGATCCACTGAAGACAACTAAAATTAATATGAAATTTACAAGTTGCCTTGGAATTAACTAAAAAGAAAGAAAAAACAAACATTTGTTCAGCGTCTGGATTCATGAAACTCCAATTCCTCCTTTCCCGATGAGAAGTATAACAAACGGCCTCAAATGACGAAAGTTTATGTGATGCACAAAATGTGCAGGAGCCACCCCAAAGCAACTGACATAAGAGGCACCAACCTCAACCATGACCAAGCGTTGGCCGCCACCAACGTCAACGGCATCGAGAACTTGACGTTGGATTCACAGGCGCTTAAACAGACGTACGTATGGGCCTCGTACTTTATTTAGACTAGTGCTTACGTGCTACTTGCTTCACTGGGTGGGAAGACTGGCAAATATACATATACACATAGCGAGAGAAGACAGTCCAGATCTTGACAGTCCAGCTGTAGCGAGAGAAGTCAGTCCAGTGCTTTGTAGACCAGACCGCCATCTTCTAAAGTATCAAGATGATGT
>JAAUXU010080040.1_pt1 | contig 18657 bp, 17 predicted proteins | sample 7278151 | NCBI WGS metagenome assembly JAAUXU01 (sample SAMN14350113, study PRJNA611818) | marine sediment metagenome | isolation source: surface marine sediment (1.8m) | place: French Polynesia: Moorea | collected 2018-08 | reverse complement strand
GTACACGTTCATGTTTCTACCATCTAAGTTACCTTAAGATTACTTTGATTTGTTCCAGAAGATGCCAATTATATCATATCTCTAGTATCTAAGAACGAGTGCAGTTTTAAGCTTAAGGTCAGCCACTACTCGAGCTCCGCGGCACGTAACTCTAAGACTTGGTGTAAGCGTACTTTGCTTGGGTTATGAGCACTTTGTCCTGGGTCGCTTACGCTGTATCGTTATCGTAAGGACATCTGATCCTCTCCAGAAGCTTAGACACTTTTTTTCACTTGTTCCTTGGTTATAAAAAGTGTTCACTCGAGATTCACTTTTGGCTGAATCAGTAAAATTTCATCATGAGAAAAAGTTTTCTTATTCTTCGTCAAACAATCACCTTGTCCCAGCGACCGAGAGCAAATAAAATGCCATGCGACATTTCCGCTCATCACTTCAATGGCACTGGCAATATTTCCTCACCTCGCTCACACCAATGTTTGGCTCCTCTTACCACATCTCAGTTGGATGAGCGGTCGAAACTGTTAGGGATGAGTTGAGCTCGGGTGCGCTGAGCTCGGTCAGAGATGCTGACGAGAGCCAGGAAGTGTGCAAGTGATCTCGGGCATTGCGCTGACCTCAAGCGTTGCATTGAGCATTAGGTTAGGTTAGGACAGACTTGGACCCCATCTACAGAGCATGATCTGATCGACTCAAAGCGTGCGGTGGATTTAGTACAAAAAATGTCTTATGCAGTAAGAAATTAAGAGTTAATTGAACTCGTCTCTTTCAAATTGCACCTGTCTACTCAGCTCAGCTTGGCTCGGCTTAACTCGACACTAGACATCACTAATTTACCAGGGCTCGTGAGGTCAAGTGGGAATTCATTCACACTTCCTCTTCGCATCAAGCTCTTATGAGCAGTGAGGAGGTGTTGCCACCCTCCCAAGGTGATCAAGAATGTCAAATGGAATAAAAAATAATGACATTTTGGATCCCCCGCCCCTCTGCATTCAAAGTTTTTTAGACACAGTACATAAGGATGTTAGGTCAACATCCCAATTTTGATGTGAGCCTGCTTAGTCACTTTCTAGATGCAAAACTGGAGCACTGCAGTCAAGTGAAAAAGGAATAAAGCGGTTGTCGCTTTATCCCAGGGCCGTCAAAATCTGAGCACCTTGTTACATACTGAACTTATGTAGCAAAAACCTTATTGCCATGGAGGGGTTCAAAAATTTCTTTTGAAAAAATTGACTTCATCTTCAACATTACTACTAGGTACTAGGTAACAAACCTAAGATGTACTCAATCAAATTCAAAAATTTTCAATTTTTGACCTAGCCTAATATGTATGCAACAGCAATTTTTGAGACAATTAGTCAACAACAACGCCAAAACAAGTGATCACTGAGACGTCAAGTGAGACCTAAGAAGTCTTCTTATGTGCTTGTTTCACAAGTACATAAGTGAAACATGCTGCCACCACAGGCGCTGCTCCGGGTTGCCAAAGACGGCTTGCACCCACTCTACATATTTTTTCTGATTGAGTGGCAACCTTGATCAGTACTGTGACTCAGTTCAAGATGAAGTTAACTACGCCAATGCCTCTTACCTTGAGCTGCTGTTGGTGGAACGGATTGTTTCTCCAGAATCCTCTCATTGAGTCGATAAACACATGCATGACTGCTCTTTCGTTCGATATCCTGGCCAGCCCCTCTGATACCGAGTCATACGCAGTGAGGTCCGGCTGTTCGTTGAACCGCTCCATCAATTCCAGGTACACGTCATCCCCCTTGTCAGCTCTGGCAGACAAGTGAATGACGTTGCCTGAAGCAAATCGAAGCTGATCCCTATAAATTTGGACGGTCCTTGACCGCCTTACCTCGTTGGAAGATGAAGTTCCACTCTGGATAGGCCGCAATCACCTCTCTCATGTTGTTGAATGGAATCGGCTCCTCAGTTATGAAGAACATGGTGAGGGCACCGCCATAGAAAGCGTTGAGCAGGACAAAGACGTACCACATGGTGAGGGAGGCTACTTTGAAGCTGGACGTGCCTGCGTACCACTGACCAAGGTAGTCTATGGCCATCAGGGTCAGGGCTATTGATGACACGGCACCTACAGCATGCCAGGATTTTCTGGTAAAAGGTCGGACAAACATCCCCATGTCCATGTTTTCAACTCGTGGAGTGAGGACGAGAACTTCGCCGTCCGTCATGAATGGCACAAAGTCCAGCACGCGCTGACGCTCGATGAAGAGGGACCACACGCTGGCACTCAGCGGGTAGTTGCCCATGATCACGTTGCCCATAATGCCGCCCCAGGTCCCGCTGAGGTTGAAGGGACCCTCGATGGGCACCATCCCCCAGTCTCCGTCCCGTTGTCGGACGTTGGTCACAGTGAAGTTGAACATTTTCGCTATCGCATCGCACATGTCGACTACCAGGCCGTAGGCGGTGCTACAGTCTCCCAAGTCGTTGCAGTCATCGAAGGTCAGCAACGGGGACCAGGACTCAGTGATGGACATGATGTTCATGCCTTGCAGATCGTATCTGTCCTTCATGAAGTAAGAGTTGTTCAAGAAGTCCACCTTGTCGATGACGGGCACGCTCTGGTTCCTCATCGAGATCACCCTGTAGAACGAGAGGGGAGACGACCTGCCCTGGGCTAGGAAGAAGTGAGAATTCATCCTCGCGCCAGAAAGTTCTTCTTCCAGACCTTTCCTATCACTTTGGGAGAGCGAAGGAAAGTACATCAGACTCGACCTGATCTTGCTGGCGCCGATCTTCCTGAGAATGTTGGGGACCTCTTCAGGCAGAGGATGATCCACCACAAAGAGCTCAGTGTCTGTCCTGACGATGTCATCGAGGTCCTGAGGAGGACCGACGATTAGTCGAGTCTGGACCAGAGACGTCATGGCCAGGAATCGGAACAGGTGGAGACACAACGGATTCAGCTGCGTGCAGGTCATAGTGAGCGGGTTGGCCAAGTTGCTTCTGAGGAAGAGCGTCAACTCCTGGGCGGCCGTGAGGTCACTGGCCGCTGCTTGGCCGTGTTGAACGCACCAGACCAGGATCAAAGTCCCAGCAGCAATTGACATTTCCGTCAAATATCTCACTAGGCTGCAATGGACGAGAGATCTCAGGCTAGACACATCAAGTCAGGGATGTGTCTTACTCAAGAGCAGATAAAACAAATGCGAAAAAGAGAAAAAGCCGTTTAACCTTTGAATACGACAGTAAGTATCAATAAGTAAGAGCTGCTGCATGCGGTGTCCGTCATATGTAACGTGTCCAAGGTGACCACGGGCGAGATAGTGGACGACGCCTGCCACAAGTGCCAGAGGGGTCAGGGAAAACAAGAGTTTTGAGAGGAGAGTGTGTTACTCGTTGTCTTGCCTGCGCGCGCGTTGCAAATACAGTAGAAACTCCATTTTGCAAAGTAGGCGAAAAGGTGACTAAATCTGTGCTTCTCCAAGAACGTAGTTCGACAGATGGGTTTATGACATTATCGGACATTATATTTTAATCCTCCTCAAAGAAATCCCTATTGACTTCTATTCTTTAGAGAGATCGGATGTCTGGTTCAATCGCCTTGAGATCGCCCCCCCCCCATCTTATTTCTTAGCACTGCTTATGTCACATTTGGCTCACATTGCATCAGTCATCAGTTCAGCTGCGGTTCCTCCATCGACCATTTGTAACCAGAACAAGCGCATTTTTAACTTTTACAACTTAACAAACAGTCATGCAAATGCCAAGCAAACCACGTTCTTTTTCTGTGTCCAACCCAACCTAGAAACCGAGATGAAAAACCGCACGGAAACTATCAATTTGATGTTGAGAGTTGCCACAACGTGGCTGTAAGTCAGCATCGTCACTCACCAGAGTCACCATCCAGGCCAATTATGGCCGTCAGATGGCGCTTTTGCTTAGTTTTGAGGTGCGACTTTGACAACAACTGAGCGTTGATGTACAGGGTGATGATATAAGTTTCTTACACGACTCTAGAAGCCCCCCCCTCGGTATTTCGTCCAGCTGCAGGTGAGGTCAGTCAGTACATAGGCAGGTAATATCTACTACGACTATTAGGGTTCTGAGTTGCCACCAGCTTGCTGGTGACTTTTGGCCAGGAGGAACCACGAGGAGGTGGCCGCAAAAACGCGCAAGAAGTCATTATATGTAACCATTGCTATGTCTTGCACATGTTTTGGCACACCCTGTACGGAATTAATATCCTACCACCAGTGTTGCGTAGATTGATGACTTAAACTATGAAAAATGAGCAAGTGAGCTTGGTGCCGGTGTCATATATTAGATCGTATATTAGGTCAACGACAATGATGACGCAAACATTTGTCTTCCTTTCAATTGTTCGCTCAACCGTCTACTCACATCGACGTTCACAGGTGTGTTATTTTGAACTGCTTCATGAAATACTAACCAAGTATATACTACTAACCATAAAATACTAGCCAAGGTATTGCTTGGTTCACGATAAAACTAAACTATAGTTTATGAGTCCAAGAGCTTCTGTCAGTCCATGAGCCTTTCCCAGTCCATGTGCTTCGTATCATTCATGCACTCCACGCCTGTTAACTGCCACTCCAACCAATTGAGACCCCCAAGACCTTGACCTTGATTGGTGACCCCAGGTCAAGTCTGGTCTCATCGAACCCCCCCCCCCCCATTTTCTGGGTTACTTCAGGAGATCCCTTAATCATTTCTTTCATGCAAAGCCTCTTCACCCCAAAATGACTGTTTTTGGATCTCTTGTACCAAAGGAACTCCTTCATGATCCTCCAGGGTCCCGGCTATCCTAGCATGACCTGATCCTGGTAAAATGCTGGGCCCAGCCCAGAGGTGTACTGTAAACTGTTTCTACAGATAAACATGAAGTTGTCATTGATGATTGTCCTCTGGAGGTAAGAATTGGCACTGAGTGCCAACTCAGTTGACCCAGTTGAATTGCTAAAAAAAACTTATACCAATGCTATAATCTTATCTCTAGGAGCATTGAACCTGTTAATTTGACTAGGGAGGGACGCTCATGCAGCTTATCGCATAAGAGATGTCGATTGACAATGATGTAAAAAAACCGATATAGAAGAATCAAGTATCCCTGAAGAATCCAAGCTGCTTGAGCACCATGTTTGTCCTTTCCATGACCTGGTCCCTGTACTTCCAGATCGTCTTGTCAAAGACGCTTTCATTTCTGTACTTCTCGTTGCACACCTTCTTCAGCTCCTTGACGCAGTCCTTCCGATAGTGTTGGAGCTGGCCCACTGTCTGGTTGACGTTTCTATACTTGCAGCGGTCGTTCAAGCAGCTAAGGGGGAGGTGGTTGTGCAGGGTGAGCACATCGCCGACCGTGTGAAAGCATTTGGAGTAGAAACCGGGCTTGCTGAAGGTGGCGGATCTCCGCAAGTGACGCATCATGTGGAAGTAGGACGGGACCTGTTCCACCGAGGTGTCAATGACCATGTCGTCCATGAAGTAGACGTTGGGGAAGCAATAGGAGGAGGCGGGAGACTTGACCAGGGAGGCGGACATGGTGAACCACTTGTTGCTCTCCACTGGCACGATCATCTCGTCGATGTCGAGCAGGACGATGAACATGAATCGACCGAGGTTCCGGTAAAGGCAGTCGTTGTACGGAATCACCTCACTCTGGCGTTTTTGCACCACCTAAAGGATTGACGATTAAGAAATGTTAAATGAAGGCATTAGTAAACTAGGCTACCTGTGAAGAAAACTCTTGAACCAAACGTAACCTGTCGCTCTCAAGTGATGAGGTGCTACAGAAGACATTGGATTCTTACAGCTTTAATCTAGATGCAAACAAGAAATCTAGATTTTTCGAAAATCGAATATGTACTGTAAATGACATAAATAGGGTGTTGAAGCATGACTTTTTTTGCTATCAATATTGATCATCAGCACCTTGTATTTGATATAGAGGTGTTGCATGATTCGGGTGTTTGGCCTCGGTCCAGGCAACCTCAGCTTGACGAGATCCACAAACCCGTCCCTGACATAGTGGTCGAGGACCTTAGAGACATTTGGGTGCACAGACATCTCGTACAGGAAGACCTGGTCAGCTCCAACTGCCCTCAGTGTCTCCAGCCACTCAATCAGCCTCCCTGAAAGGTCACTAGTGGGAAAGCTGAGGCCCTTGACACAAACCCCAAAGATTTTGCGGCTCTCCAGTGGTAACATCTACAAGAAGAAGACGTTGTCATCCTGGTCACGTGTTGACCAGTCCAATGAAAAATATTCAGTCCTGAAGGTTAACCCCACCCTAACGATCCTAGAACAGAACAGAGCAGAATGGCCTGGCTTGACTGACCCAACCTTAACCAACCAAGGCCTTAGGGCCTTTTTTCCTACAGTGCTCTCCGCTTAATCTGTGCATATACACACTTTCTGAAAGTCCTGAATCCAAGTTTAGTAATTTTCTCGGTATCATCGTAAAATTCTCTGCTCAATTGCACATTTTCTTCAAAGCTTTCACCCCAACTTTACACACTTTTCTGACAAGTCAAAGTAATAATTTAAAATTCTCACAATTTTCTGAAAGGATTATTTTCTCAAAAGAAAACGACAATTTGCTGTTGCCATTCCTTGCTATTGTAGATTGAAATTGCCTTGGGTATCTCCCAAAAAGGGGGCTCCGGATGATTGCACACTCCGTTTAACAGCATAGTTTTGTCGATGTTGGGCCATTAAGCAAAGAGCACTGTACACTTGTAGCTTTCTACAATTCTACATCATTTATAGATCGTGTACAATTTGAAAGTTTTTTAACTTTTTTTAACCTTTAGCTATCCCCTGAGATGGTTGGCAACTGGTGTGACTCGTAAAAATGGTTGTAGCGACAAACCTCTGAAGGATTTGACCTTAACCCGTTGTCAATAAATCCGAAAGCATTGAGGGGTTTGTCACAAGGCTTTGCAACCAGGCTGACCATGACGGGTGTGTCATTTCGTGCTTCCTTGGGCAGCTTCTCGGGGATTGGACAGGTGAACAGGTAGGGCAGGAGCTCGCCTTCCTTGTAGTTGCCCCACTTGGCGACCCAGATCATCCTGGACTCGGTCACAGTTGTCAACACGGGATCATTCAGGGACGGAAACCAGACCTAAGTGTTATCAAGACACACACGCTTAATTCCTACAAGCATTCTTGAAGATGTCACATGCATAGAGAAGATATGCTGACTGACTCGACCTGGCAGTGGACGGGGTCGACGGGCTGCTGGTTGTCGAACATGCCCAGTATTCTGATCAGTTGCGTCCCATTCTGCCTGTTGTCGTAGTAGGCCCTGTAGATGTAGTAGGTTCCGTCTTGCGCCTTGAACTCCTGCCAGTCCATGTTGATGTACTTGAGCTCGTACAGGTTGGGAAACTTAGTGCAGACGCGGTTGCGACGATATTTCCAGTTGTTGTCCTGCAAAGTAGATGTTTTTTCTCCTCCTGAGAACTGGACCCTTTTTTGTTATAGTTTTACACATCTTATTTCATTCAAAGTTTGACATTTGCTGCTCTTCACCTGTCCATGAAGAATGAAGCTGACTGGCAGATGTGGCAGCTCTTCCAGGATGACTTTTTTCTTCAGGTCATCGTCATCCAGCTGATTTTTATCCACCAGCAGAGACATTTTGGTACCAAGACGACCTGTAAAATTTTAGTCGTCAGCTGTCCTTGGGCAAATATACAAATGCCGAAGTAAAACCGTTCCAAAAGGCCAGCTGAAGTTAACTTGCGAACATGGGATGTTTTTAGGTTTCTTAAGTGAGCACGTTCATTCCAAGTACCATGTACAGAAAAGTACCATCAAAGTAAGGACTTCTCAGAAGGAGAAACAGACAAGACCATCTGTGGACCTCCCCACGAATGCCCTCAAAAACGCGTCTTCTATGGACTTTTTCCTCAAAAAAGACTTTTCTTCCTGACCCTTCAAATGTGTGAGGACATGAACTAAAGATGCTGAGCGAGCAGAATAAGTGGAAAAAAGAACTTTTTTCCGTGTATTTTGCTTCTTCCACGCATCCTTGAAGTCGTTGTCTCTCGAGACACTCATAACGATCCTGATCTCTTGGGAATTGCAGAGCTGCACTGAAAGTTTATTATGTCCGCTATAAAAGTGGATGCGCAAAAGTTAAGGTTAAACATCAACAAAAACTTAAGACTGCATTTCACATCGGAGTTCACCAGTGCAGCTTTGGTTCCGTTTCCTTCCACTTGAGCTTGGCAATCGTGGCACAAAATAAAAATGAAGCTCCACTTCAGAAAACCAGTGCGAGAAAATGGTATGACTTTTTTTCAAAAAATCAATAAATTTGACTGGTTTTGCAGTGGGATTTGGCATCTTCTCCCGAAGCAAAGTTGCACGGTAAAGTGATGTAAAGTGTTACAGATACGCCTATGTGGTGGTCTATGCAGTTCTTGATAGAAAGAATTACGGTCAGAAATACACTGCGGGTTTTTTTGCACTGAAATGTGTTTTTTCGCCAGTTTTTCTGACGCTGTTGGTCAGTCACATGGTCAGCCATAATAAGGTGGGCAAGATTGGTATTACTCAATAGGAGCTTGATCACTCTAACTGCGCGAGAAATCAGGAAGTTGGCGCGTTCAGCGCGCCCCGAGAGCGTCCGGGTGGGTTTTCCTGCCCGAAGAGGGCTGGTCGGGAGGGGGCTGACGACACCTCCGAAATTTTCAGCAATCTTTACCTAAAACGTGGTCGAATATGACCCAAAATGTCCACTTTTGCTCGTGTCCCCTACAACACACTTTTAGCGATCGACAACAAATGAGCAGTCACAATCTGTCCTAGTGGACTTGTGCTTACATCTAAAAGTCTAAACCCTCAATTTTAGGAGAAAAAGTGCAGCACATGCAGCGCATTTCTGCCCTGCCATGCACAGCACTAAGGCTACAGGTGATTTTTCTTACTTGTTCCGCAAGATTCACTGCGTGAGAGTGATGTCAGGCAAGCAAAGGCCATATTTGTATAAAACATTAATTATACTGGTTTCCATGTACTACGAGTAAGGGCCATGGGTGTGCTACAAAAGGGCCTTGGTGATTTTGATACGTTTGAGCAAATAAAGACTTTCTGGTGCTGGTCTTACTATATAGAAGCATTCCATGGAGATTTGTCAGACCCAAAAGTGGAAGGAAGGGTAGAAAGGGTTCATCATCACCACGTCCATCATGGTGGAGACCAGAGAGCTCAGCATAGTCATGAGAGAGTGCAGTGTCACTAAGAGGGGCTCTGACCAAGGTTGCCCAGCCACCTTCAAGGCCCTCGATGCTCCTGTATCAGCAGTCAGGAACTTCCTGAGGGAGATCAAGGAGCACTATACTAAGGAGAGGAGGAGGAGGCCGAGGATAGCCCTGCTGTCGGAGCACAAGCTCATGCAGCTTGTCCACAACAGTTCCGGACTGAACTGAGCGTCGATGTCCTTCATGATATTTCAAGAACTTTTAGAAGAAGTGAGTCAATTGCAATGCATCAGACGTCTGTGTGCAGTCTTCCATGTCGAAGATTGACATCGCTTCTGCTATGAAGTGTGTGTACTACAGACTCTCTTTGATAAGGTGTTGAACAAAGCTTTGACTGATGGTTATAATCGAGGGAGTTGATGACATCAATGACATCGCTGGCAATGACATCGCTATCAACGACATCGCTATCAACGACATCGCTATCAATGACATCGCTATCAATGACATCGCTATCAACGACATCGCTATCAATGACATCGCTATCAATGACATCGCTATCAATGACATTGTATTGCTTTGTTCAATGATCAGAGTGCCGGCGAACCATTGGTTTCTTCATGTGACGGAAGTATTGACTTTGGTGAGTGGCCTTTGGTGACTGGACTAATAGTTTGGTCACTCAAGCATTGCACTTGGCGACTCAAAGTGTCTTCCCTTAAGAGATAACTTAGGTTTTTGATTGATCTTTTGAATTTACTTTGGTCATTTTGAGTAACTTTAGTTGCTTAAGTAACTTTGGTCCTCCTACAAATAGCTCTTTCTTATGCTGAGTGCTGATCTGTCCACTTCTACCTGCTCTTGCCGCCGATCCGTTCGTGCTCTTTTGGGTGCTGTTGCCGTTGACGATCAGCGCGATGGAGCTCCATTGGCTCGAAGAACTAAGGATAATCCATGGCCATGAAAAACAGCGGTCACTTTTTCCTCACAAAAGTTGCACCTGAGTAACTGCGAGCTGATGAACAACGAGGGGAGGCCGCACACCAACAGGCACATGAGGCAGCAGTTGATGAAGGGCCTGCTGAGCTTCAATTTGCGCGACACACTTTTCCTGCACTTTTTTGCCAACATTGCCAAGGACATTTGAGATAGCTTCTTCTGCATCATCTTCTGCTTGCTGTGGTTGCTGGAGCTAATAATTGCAACAAGCTTTCATGACAGCTTTGTCACATGTGCATTTCTTCTTCTTTTTTGTCGTTTTATCTATCAAAATTGTGCACACACCTTCTTCTTATGCTCGAAGGATCCATTTAGACAGTTGGATTTTGCTGCTGCAGAAGTGCTGCACGCACATGTGCACAGTGAAAGAGAAAATTCTGCCCGTTCAATGTCCTCCACTGAGATGTTTGCTTTCTCTGATCAATCTTGAGCACTTTTCCCTGGGCTGAACAGATATTTGCTACTGTGGGTGTGTGTTTGAGTGCGTGTGCGCGCGTGTGCTAGACGTGGAGAGAGCTTTGTGCAGCCAAATGAGGCAGTAATGACCAGTTTCTTTTACCTGCTGTCCGACCTGAGTCAGGTCTCCATATGAATGTTCAATGTTCTTGTCAGGGTTAAGTGTCGAAACCTCTTTTTTAGGATCATTAGTTGACGTTGAATGGTGCTAGAAAATGTACGTAACATCAAAGGTGCATTTGTGCACGTGTCGACATCACATTTGCTTCCGGATCTTTAGTGCATGCTTTGAGCTTGCGCGGAGGTTGCGATAGCCTTCAAGCTTTGCTGTTCAAACGTTTTGCTGGGGATTAAGACTACTTTATACTGGATCTCGCAGCTACAAGTGCATGAGAGATCTCGCGGAATCAATTTTAGTTTCTTGAGGCGGAAAATTGGATTAAGACACAGTTGTAGCTGGTGCAAGTCTCACTTTTTGACGAAAGATCTTCTCCATGTTTCACTTGCAACCTAGTTGTCAACTGTATGTTTAAAGTGCAGCAGAAACTTCTTTTTTTCAACCATAATTTTGATTCAATAGAGCTACCCAGGATTGAGGACTGAGGACCACTCACTTTTCCACAATATGGGATGTAGGATATAGCAGTGTTCAACCTATCAGTACTGCTTAATCATAACCTGCAGACTGATCTGACTTGGTACAGGTCCCCCAATTATGAGTTGGACGCAAAAACTTAAACAATCTTTACTGTACAATCAATGCTGTCTTTCAGGTACTTGTTTAAGTAAAATAGCACTTGCTAGTTAAGTGGCATTGATAGAGAACAAGTTGCAAATCCAAGTGGTCAACAATTCCATACATTTGTTATCTCGAACGAGGGCTTTTCAGCTTAAAAAATAACCAAAGACACTCTCGGCTTCGGACACTGACACTTTTTTTTACACAAACGAATTAATCACGAGTAAGACTGATTGTCAAAAAGTCATTGAAAATGACTAAAAGCAAAATTTGCTTTTCCCACAACGAGAATAATGGGAATAAAAAGTGCGTCCTTTGCGGATCTCATTATTCAATCGATTTCCCTTCTAAATGCACGTCTAAATGGAGCAATGGAAGATTCTTAATTACCCATTTATCATGGGGCTGCTCTGACGTGCAATTGTTCGCTTTTTTCTGCAAAAATGCTGGAGGTCTCTGAACACACTTCTCTGCTTGTTCTAGAAATTGGGCCCTCGTAAGTCGACTCATAATGAAAGAAAGTTAGCACTGTAATGAGCAGGAGCAGCAACAGTAAAGGGCTCTTCTATGCCTCTAGAATGGAAAGTGTGAGCACATGTGAAAGGTTGATTAAACGGGTGTTACAAGCGCTTCAAAGGGGTCAGGGGGTGGTCTTAGAAACCCCCCTCGTTGTCAACGTTTCACAGCAGTCACGCTGTTGAGTGCATTGGGTCTCTGACGTCATTCTGTTTGTGGTGCGATTAATGTAGGATAAGTAAGTAGTGATGAGACGAGCCCCCGAGGCCTTTGAAAGCAAGCTCGAGCCAGCCCTTTTTGTGGGATCGACCTCCCTGCAAGCATCTTATGCCCAGCTTGTTTGTTGGGCAAAATTGACCGCCCTTGGAAAATCGCGAAGAAAAGGCCTACGCGGCTTATGAAACGATTGCTTTTTTGCGAAAAAAAATTGAGAAAGAAAAGGCCCATTTTGAATGCACAGCAGAGAAGGGAAGGGTTAAACCTTAAATCTCGCAATCTTTTACTCGACGGTGCGTAACAATTCATTGGCCCCGAAGGCATGATCGAGCCGGGCTCAAACTTTTCTTAGGCAAATTTATCTGCTAATGTTCATTGTAGGAATTGTTGACAATGTCAACTTGAACAGAGTAGTGAAGAAGCCAGACGACCCCTGCGGTCGAGCATGCTTTGCCATCACTTGTCGACCGGCTGCGGGGGCCGCCAAAGATCACGTGGGCGTCGGGAGGATGGTGCAGAAGACCCCCACCTTGTCCGTGAAGGCTGGAGCCTCCTCGCTCCTGCAGACTCTCTCATGTACACCGACAAGGAGAGAAAACCCTGCGTCATTGGGGCATTTTAAGAAAGAAAAGTACAAACCGAAAAAATACATATCTGCTTAAGTGACTGCAGGAAAGTACCTATAGGAGTAGCTCTTTATGTCCACTAAACTGAGCCTCAGGTCGCTACGCAAGCAGCCCTTTTAGCGGTCAATGCAATCACCTGAGCAGTCTATGACATGGAGGAGGTCACCACTAAGTCATCCAGATCCCTCACTCAGGAGGTATTATGAGACAGCACCACAAGATGAGATTCCTTTTTGACCGCACTCAAAGCAAACCAATGAGCTCTACCCATCTTGACTTATGACCTGCCTAATGCAATCCATATCACAGATCCTAAGTCAGGGTTTTTTTTTAGGCCAGGCTGGAGCAAACAGAATGCATCCATCCAATGCTGGGCATTCGCACACGCAGAACTCGTCCAGTTCTTTCTTATAGAAATGATAACATTGTGTCTGTGACCTGTACGAGAGGCAGCTCAGGTAGTCATGACCTGTGGAGGCCTACATGACTCAGGGTTCTGGGGAGGCATACAGCTCATTCTGCCAGCAGTTCAGGGGTGTTCAGCTTGAACTTTGTTTGGCAACATGCATAGAACCCATTGCTTAAGGTGTACATCTTGTGAGGCCCGCACTATAAGAGTTGTTGGGGTTGGGGTATATTATTATGCTTACAATTGATTAAAATCGATCTGATCGATTACTTCGGCCTCAACCGTAGAAAAATCAGGTCAGTTATGTCATGCCTTAGTGCGGAGTGCATGAACAAGGCCGAAAGCGCGGGCAATATGGGGCCTGAGACTTTCGTCTCGCTTTGTTTCTTGCCTTTTAATTTTGTCTTTAAGTCCAGGTAACGCGAGTCACCTCCACAAGTCCGTCTGCTGTGTCGTACATTGGGCTCGCCAGTCCCAAAACTGCTCAGCTCGCAACGTTTCTACTATATACAGTGACAAATTTGAACTGTGGAGAAGGAGTTGCAAGGGGGGAAATTTGCGACAAATTTGGCACGTGTACACGTGTGTTATGGCTGCTCTGTGCAATGCCCCATTTTGTCAGCTGATTTTTGACGAGTAGTCATGACATAATTGTCATTGCGGCTACCAAAACATACGCACGCATACGTTATGCAGACACGGGCACGCACGCTCACACCCATGAGCACGCGCCTGTGACTTTCTAATGCGACCCAGGGCTGAGGGTGGAACAATAAGAGCTAAAAGCTTTTTTAATGCAAACAATATGATAGAGGGCAATTTCGTATATTTCCCGCTAATCAATGATATCACCACGTACGACGGAGGCATACAAACATAAGGGTCAACAAAATATGGCTAATTCACTCATGTTCTACCGTCACAATCTGACCGTTCTACTAGAGGTGAGTGTTGCAAAACATTTTAGAGTTGGTCTCAGGAGTGTCACCATGGTTCCATCCTGTGTCTGGCAGGATTCAACCATGTTCGGCGTCACCAGGCCAAGTGACATCAGCCCAAAATAGGTCCAAAACCATGTCCCTGTCATTTTTCGGCACAAGCCTCGATTGTGTGCGTATTTGTGTACGTGTGGGTGTGTTTGGGGAAATCACCAGGGACAGCAAAGGTGCCCATTTTGAGCCCCAAAAATGACCCTCCAAAAAACACCGCCATGGTCTGTAAAGCTAATGCATTATCTGTGTCGCGTACGAGAAAAAAGCACAACTGTCCTTGACAGTAGAGTAGCAATATGTTGGTGTTGCGCATGTCTTGACCTCGAAATTGATTCAGAAATTGAGCCACCCCATAAGGGGGGGGATGACTGTGGAAGACAGCCAAGGATGTGTCCCCGCTCACAGAAATTACCACACACAGACATTTGCACTTCCGTATGCAACATCCTTGACTGTGAAGGCAGTTAATGTACCCTTTTCATTGGTTTAACCAATGACACATGACAAAAAGCAACACATCACTTTCTGAGTTTTGACCGAGGCGACTTGACCTGTCGTCGGCCTCATTAAATACGAGGCCGATGACAGATCAAATCACCCACAAGCACCAGACCAAGGGTGCACTGCATGCTCAAGCACCAGACCAAGGGTGCACTGCATGCTCAAGCACCAGACCAAGGGTGCACTGCACCCACAAGCACCAGACCAAGGGTGCACTGCACCCACAAGCACCAGACCAAGGGTGCACTGCATGCTCAAGCACTCGTGGGCAGAGTTTGGCTGTTTTCCACAAGGCCATTGTCAAGATGGACGAGATCAAAATTTGTTTCAAAAGAAGAGTTCACTGACCCCTGGACAATCATTTAGTCATGGCAATTGTGCGCAAATTTCTACAGATCTTGTCAAGCTCTTTGTCAGTTCCTTTGTAGGAATGAAGTAGCAGATATCAATCATGTAAAGTTTCAGGTAGGACGTATGGAAATTCTCATTTTATTTCCACTGGTACATTCGTCTTATCGCTAACAGTTTGTAGGTGTCATACTTTATGGCCAAGTATGAGTGACTTTTTCATTGAGGTAGGGTGAAAAAGAACAGACCAAGCTAGCAGTAAATCCAGTCCTTGTGGTTCTTGGGTCTACACTTGATGGGACACTCGCTGCCCTGGACGAACTTGAGGGTGGCGTTGAGACTGACCACGCTACCCACGTAATTGCCGACACCCTCCACTCTCTGCGTGGGGAAGGGTGAGGTGTAGGAATACTTCTTGCACAGATAGGAGTCGTGAGTCATGGTCAAGCGCTTCGCCCAGGGCCACACCATGGAGCTTAGGCACAACTGGTCGTAGCCTCCAAGGTGTCGAGGAGCATAAGCGATTCCATCCTAGGTGAGAAAAAGTGTTATTTGTGTGCACTGCTCGGCCAGACATGAAGTCATTCCTTGAGGTACTCTAGTACTAATTGCTTTTGTCTAGAGGAACTGAAAGTGATGAAACTCCTCCTCGATTAAGATGAATGAGAGTTCGGTTGGGTTTGAATGAGAGTAAGTTAGGCTGGAGTAACGTTGGGGTGGAGTTGAGTTAGTGATGAGTTGAGTTAATATATTTAGGTTAGTTTGAGGTTGGAGCAGCGTCAATTAAGCTTGTCAACCAAAGGTTTGTGATCACTGGAGATGTTAAGGATTTTCTTTCATACGTTCATTTTTTGACCCCTGAAAAGGTGTGCAAAAGTAAAAACTGTGAAGAAAATATGCTGAATGACCAAGTGTACGTAAATGAATTACTTTTTTAGCACTGAAACCTTAATCATATTGTTCCTAGGAAATACTTATACTTGGGCAACCACTTGAGCATGAATGTTGCCCCCTCGAGTGAGGATCAATTTTTGTGATCACACCTGTGTCAGGTAGCAGGACTTTGTCTCCGTGCGTGTCACATGTGTGACACGAATGAGCATCAACGTTTGTGATCGAGAGCCCCGAGCCTCACCTTAAACATGTTCTTGAAGGACTTGAGGAACTGCTTCCTGGTCTCGTTGACCTTGGCTCCCCACATGCCTCCCATCATGTAGGCCACGTGCGCGGGGTGATCTCTCATCACGTGGACGGACTTGTCCGAGGACAGGAACTCTCTGACGGCGGCCACCTCACGGTGATTGATCCGGGAGTCCAGATCACGGGAGAAGAAGGTGTCGACCTGGAGAAATACGAGATATTTTATGCCGTTCTCCCACCCCGGGTCTTTCCCAGCATGCACAGAGAAGACTTTCAACTCACTTTTTTCTCTCCCTTGAAAGATTTTTCCTTCAGAGGGTTTCTTTTGGGATCGAACCATGGTAAATTTTCCATCACAAAATTTGCCAAGAAACACTTCATAAAGCCTTTTTTCCTTCATGGACTCAGTCAATGAAAAGAAGTTGCTTCCTGTGCACAGAGCAAAGACGTCTAAAGCATTTGTTAAGATCATTCACTCCATTCCTGCGTGATTGCAAATGAAACTGCTTATTTTGAGGTATAACGGACTCAAGCTCACTACTGACTCACCCTGTGCATGCGCTTTTATGCTGACATCTATTTACCATTAAAGTTATACAGACAGTGGGGAAATATGTTTTGACAACGCCAAATATACCTCTATCACTTTCTGTTTCTAGCTTGGGCAACACATGATCTGCAAAATTATCATGGTTTTCGATTATTTTTCCCAACATTATACGCGAAATGCGTTTTCTCTCCTGCTACATACGTACAAGCCACTTACCTGAATGTCCATGGCTGGCAAGAACCTCCAAAGCAGCGGGTAGAGGATGGAGGCGTTGCCCAAGCGCGCGTTGTGCGAAGCCTCGCACAGGTCAAACATCGGCTCCGAGCAAGCAATCTGGCAAAGCTGGGACATGACGAAGGCGCCGTCGCCGTCGTCATCGTCCTTGTTGCCCACGTCGTAGTACAGCCTCATGATCCACCCGGGGTAGAACTCCTGAATGAGGCGGAGGTTCTCGCGAATGCCCTGACCCGAACGAAAAAAAAAGTATAGTATACTTATATAGATTAGTTTGGGGTCAGCTCTGAATGAAAATAACTGACATCTCGTGCTCAGCATTAACACTATCGACTTTGCAAAGTTCAGCGTCAATGATTAAGCACAGCCAGACGTTTACAATCGCACAAAAACCTTTTCTAATCCATCATCTCAAGTGCGGATCAATTCGAATATTTGAAATTTGTATCCATTCCATTACTTCCATTTCAATCTTTCGAGTATGTCAGTGCTGCAGCCGCTGCTGCTGTTGCAACTCACGTTGGCGTCGCTGATCGCAGTGTGTTTGCTTGACTTTTGCCTGTCCATGCGGGATAGCGCAGTGAAATCCCAATAGAAGCATTTGTCCTTGCCCAAGATTGCTTAGATCCGTACAGTGCTCCCAATGATGCCTGACAGGATCAAAGAGCCTCTCCTATCTCTGTGGGGAGAGGGTTTTGCTGGGCAGACCTGCGATCCACAAGTGACATCGCCAAAGAATTCAGGGCAACGAAGATATTTGGCAACGCGATGTCTCAATAGAAGAGTCATCCTGTCTTTTTGAAGGTCACCCAACATCGCCTCCATCCTTAGCTTCGTTGCTTTCGTCCGCATGGTTCAGTCTAACAAAAGCCTCCGCAGTGACTTTTATCAACTTTTGGCTCATACGTGGATTCAGCTGAAGCTTCTCTTCTCTGAATCCACTGATACCAGCAATGAGCATGTGTGACTGTTGGAGACCATGATGCAGGTGAGTTTCAGGCTCTGGGACGGACGGACTGAAGCGAAACACATGTGAGATAAGAGCAGCGTCCGGCTTGAGCTCGGCTTGAGCCTGTATTTGTGGCTCAACCCACAGGTCAAGTTACCGATCAATCGTTATGATTGATACCTTTAATATGTCTTTGCCATATAAAAGGTCTTTCATATTTAGTTAGCCTTGAAATAGTATGCACATCTCCATCACTCAAAGAAGTGAAGAATGAACTAAAAGTCAACCCTAAAATTGGAGGAGGTTGCAAGACAAGCAGGAGAAATTGTTGCGCTCTGAAGACGACTCGCAGAGCTTAAAAGTGAAGGGTTGTGACCCCCCAACATGAAGCAGTTGCTCTGACATTCGACAATGTCTTGTAAATGACGCTTTTCTTAAGAAAGTTTCCCTAGAAGGGAGGCAGACACTAAAATTTCGAACCTTTAATTTTGACTTGTACTCTTTCTCCTGCATCCACACAGAAATGACTGAAATCGCAGTTGTTGGCAGTATGTCGTGGATCATAGGTCAGAGTGCTTTAATGAAATACAATTTAAATTAATAAGTATATTCGGGATCCCAATGGCTAATTCAGCTGTCGACACGCAACAGTGGCTGGCGAAATCCTCCTCTGCAGCTTCTGCATCTGGGGCAGCTCGTACAGATCATGGAGACTTTTGGAGCAGAAAGTGCATCACTGTTCCATGCTCCACATTTGAAAGGTTCCATTTGTCACCACTTGG
>JAAUXU010010969.1_pt1 | contig 18662 bp, 16 predicted proteins | sample 7278151 | NCBI WGS metagenome assembly JAAUXU01 (sample SAMN14350113, study PRJNA611818) | marine sediment metagenome | isolation source: surface marine sediment (1.8m) | place: French Polynesia: Moorea | collected 2018-08 | reverse complement strand
TCCTCACTTTGCTCCTTGTACTGGTCTCCCGTCTGTCGAGTTAGTGACCTCCCCGGTGATTCCCCTCTGCGCCTGCTCGACGTAGGTGAAGATGCTGTCCCGGTTGAACTCCCACTCCCGGAGGAGCCTGGACGGGTGCGGGTGCTTGCAGCAGGAGACCTCTACCGTGACCTCCATGGTGCCGGCGAACAGGTAGTTGAAGTCCTGCATGCCGCCAAAGACCGGGTACCAGTCTGCGCCGTTGGTGACCCCGTCCTTGAAGGCGCCCCACTGGCGGCAGGCCGCCCGCGTGTCGTTCATGTGCGGGTGGGCGAAGGAGTAGGCCGTTGCCACCGAGTAGAACTCGTCGTGGTCCGGGGTTTCGAACACGCCGCTCAGGCCCTTGATGCCGTGGTAGTTGTCCCACTGTTGGAGAAGACCAAACGGGCATTTTGTAAAAAAAAATATTTGACAAGTCACAAATCTCAAACTGACATAATTTCCCTTCACAAAAAAAGTTGAAATAAAAATAGATTTCAATTAAATAAAAATAGATTTGAAATTTACCGGATAGTTCACGAGGACGGCCCCGTCGTGGAAGTTTGCCGAGAGGACGAAGGTGTTGGAGAGTATCCAGCTCATGAGGTGGCTGGTCTCCTTCTGCCTGCCCTCGTAGAGGTCCCTCTCGTCGTAGTTTACCTCCTCCCTCAGCTTCTTGTACTCAAAGTAGTCTGGGAAGTCCCTGTTGAGGTCCACCCTACCCTCGTTCAGCCTCCCCGCGGTGTATGACCCGCCGCTGCACTGTCCCTCCTGCTTGTCAGCGCGGTTGAAGCCGTCAGGGTTCATTGTCGGGAGGATGTACAAATCGGTCGTGTCCAGCAGACGGGAAGACCTGAACAAAAGACAAACAGGATAAGAAAATCGCTAATTTTTTAGACACGAAACTCATTTACCGTTCGTCCGATCCCCTCCTATCCGCCTCCAGCACGTGCCTGGCCAGCCTGAGCAGCAGCTCCCTCCCCACCGGCTCGTTCCCGTGCATGTTCCCCACCAGCTTTACCCTGGGCCTCCTTCGCAGCGCCCCTGAGCGGACGCGGCCAGACTCCAGATCCGCCAGGTCCCTGGAGATCCTGAGTCCCACCAGCGGGCGCTCCTGGCGCGAGTCGCCCAGGTAGATGATGACTGCGTGGCGGGGGAACTTGGTGGCCAGGTCTGACAGGTCCGCCTCCAGCTCGTCGTGGTCGTGGTAGGCGGTCAGCGGGCACACCAGGGGGCCGCAGCTCGAGCAGCAAGGCTTCCATTCGACGGGCTAGGGATGGAGAAAAGTTAATGTGGAAGACAATCGATAACGAAATGATGGGTCTCGCTCACCCTGAGCGACCTCCTGTCGACCTTTGTCGGGCAGAACGAGTCGAATCTGTCCTCCGCTACGTCCGGCGGAACGTCTCTGGTGCAAAGGAAGGATAGGGTTCCGTCCTGCGCGCGGAAGGGGAATTGGCAGGCCTCGCCCTCTTTGGTGGTGCAAGGTCCTGAGGAGAGATAGATGGCAAGAGAATGGTTTGTCACTTGCGTGTGTAGAATGAAATAATCATGATGTATTGCATGCAAAATCGGATATACACTTTGTGAAGAAACAGATCGAGGAAGAAATTACGAAGAAGAAGTCCGATCTCGTCAGATTATGGCAAAAATATAGGTTGTACTGTAACTGTACTCTAGCTGCAAATTTTGTTTACTCAAAACCGCCGAACCCATGCTGCAAACTGAAGACACCTATTTCACCAACTACTGTACGTACGGATAAGTGTATGGATACTGCGCCTTGACCTTTCTTTGAAATGGCTCTGAAAAGATTCTGGTGGAGCAAGATCTCTCGATCTCGCATTTCCTCCTCGTCCTTCGTCGACCTCCGTCTTCTGCTGGGAACGGGGGATTGAGGGAGGGGGAGGGAAGAAGAGGGAGGGACGAAGGTTCCTGCATTTCGGGCACCAAGGCGGAGAGGGGAGGACAAAAATACAAAGGTTTGTGAACTTGTGAAATCGTGACCGTACTTCCACAGCACTAGCTCAAGGACACGATAATGGAGTTCAGCAAAAAAACCCATTTTCTGACCTGGCTTTGGCTTTTCCTTGGGTTTTACATCCTCCACCTCCTCGGTTTCTCCAGGGGAAAACTGCGGCGGAGGCGGAGTAGAAGTAGTGGTAGTGGTAGTCGTAGGAGAGGTGGCTGCGACAGGCTCTTCAGTCGCCGGCCTCGCTTCTACCACTTGGTCGTCTCCCGGCGGCGGCAGCTGCGGTTCAGAGGCCTCGACTACCCCTTTTAAAGGTGTGCACACCTGCTCCCCCTTCCTCCCGCCCCTCCTCTCCAGCTTGAACCCCTCGTTGCACCAGCAGATCAATCCCAGCGGGTCGCAGTCGCCGTTCTCCAGTCGGTTGTTGCCCTTCCCTCCAGCGCCGACGCCGCCCTCTTCGCCAGTCAGGATTCTGTCGCCGTCCTCCTCGTTCTCCTCGACGTCCTGTCCAATGGAGTCTACCCCGGCCGCGGCCGCTATAACGACATTTTCCTCCTCTTCCACTACATCTCCTTCCTCTCCCTCTTTGAGTAGGACTCCCGGATCTTCCTCCTCCTCCTTATCGTGCTCGGGATTCTGTGGCACTTCCTTGGATGAGCCGGGGAAGTGGAAGCCAGCTCTTTCGAAAAGTTCCCCCTCCTCTCCCTCGGACTGGCCGCTGTCTACAGAGGAAATCTTTTCCTCCTCCTCATTCTCCGCCTCCTCCTCTACTTCCGGCCTGACCCTGCTGGGCGAGAACGTGGGGCGGACGCTTTCGTCGTCGACCGCCCTCAACAGGAGACCGTCATCATCCTCCTCCTCCTCCTCCTCCTCGTTGACTTCCGTTTGTCGGTGGCGCTTCTCGGCAATCCTCACTTGCTGCCTGTAAAAAAGATAGACCGTAAAATTAATTTTAAAAACCCGAATATTTTCAATCATATGTTAGACCTAATTTCCTCCAGCACGAGCGGCGATGACACCGGCACGAACCTCCACGCGCCCCTCTGGTTCCTGCACCCTCCTGCCTCCTCCGCCGGCTCCAGGCTGAGACCAGCCAGGTAGAACCTCTTCTCCTCGAAGAATCTGAATACATCGGCTTTCTGGACCAGAGGGAAGCCGCTGACGCCGGAGGACGGGTACGGGGAGGCGCCGCAGCCGGGGACGAAGGCGGGGGATACGCAAATTTCGGCGTCCTGAGGGAGGAAAAGAGAGCTGCGGCACAAAGACTTGGAGAAGATCGATCTTCTTCTGATGATCAGCAGCAACAACCACAGCAAAAACAACAAAGGGAACAACAGCTACAGGAGCAACTGAAGCAAAAGTAGTGTAGTGTACTGTAATAGCAGCGGCAACAACAACAACAACAGCAGCAGCAGCAGCAGGTCTGTAGAAAAACTATTCGAACCTCTCTGCATGCCGTCTCTCCCGGCAGGTCCCCCAACAGCGGCCCGACCTGCTCGTCTATCATGGGCGGTAGGATGCAGATGGGGCTAAGGAGGGAGAATGGTGGGGTCGAGGAGAGTAGGCCATCGCTGAGGGGCCGCTCAAGGGCCAGGATGAGGAGAGAGGAGGTGGAGGACGGGGAGGAGGTGATGGGGCCGACGATGTGCACGCTGCCGTCCGCAAGGCGAACAGAGATGTCCGGCTGCTCCTCGCCCTCCTGGGAGGCAGTCCTGGGAAGAGAGAAACGCAATTTTGACAATGTTCCTAATAGTTATCAAATGTATTATTACCTTCTTGCTCTCGCCGTGAGCACTTTTCTCACGCACTGGCTGGTGGCCACAACGGCGGAGGGGCTGACCAGCGCTCCAAGGCACATCACAGTCTGAGGGGAGTCAGGGTGGAGCAGGCGAACGATCCATCCCCCTATCATAACAATAGGAAAAAGCTCATCTGCAGATATCTTAATTACATTAAGATGTATGGCTCACCTTCTCTGTCCGGGTTCCCGCACCCGTCGGGGCTCGTCCAGTGTTCCTCGGGGTCGGTCTGGATGGCGGAGGAATACGCGACCACTGTGAAGAATAATATGAGAGCAGCGGAGAGGCGACGACATTCCTCCGCCATTGTGTAAATTTTTGTGGCAATGCAACACACAGCGCCGACGATATGCCGCGGAGGGGAAAGGAGGAGCGGTGGCGGCGGATAAAACGGAAGTCGACAGACAAAAAGAGTTCTTTTCTATCTCGTCCGTTCCACCGTCGCCGCAGTCCGTCGTCGTCCCTCCGTCCGTCGCTGGGTTTTGCCTCTCTTTCGTCCGCTCTTTCCCCTGTGACTAATTCAGGCCCGGTCGGTGGTGCTGTTGTTGTTCTTCTCGGTGCGACGGTTCACTGGAACGAAAAAGTTTGGAGGCTCTGGGATTGGGGGGGAATTCCATTTAGGAGTTCAGTGTTCTTACGTACAGAAAGACGCGAAAGGGTAGGAAGGCGGTTCCTCTTAAAAGATATCGCGCCTCGCTGGGCATGGGATGAGGAGGTACGTAGAAGAAGGAAAGCAAAATTTTACTTTCTTCTTATCGTCGGAGGAGGAGCAAAGGGGACCAAGGATTTCCTCCTCCTCCGTCGGCCGTGAACAATGATGTTCCCCTTTGCGTCTACGTAGGTGCTAGCAAAATAATTCTGCTGTTGCTAGCCGGGTTTCATTTTTTAGCAAAGAACCGGACAGGATCTCGCAAAATATCCAATGGTGACGGAAAAGGAGTCCGAAAAACAGGAGCCGTCTCTTACTCTTTAACCGTCTTGGAAAGAAAGAAGTTTACACAACTGAATGACACTTTGTTTGCCGTGGTTATTGACGTGTGCTCACTGGAGTTTTGTACGGTAGATAAGAAAGAAAGAAAGGGCTTTTGGTCGTCCGCTTGACACAAAGGATGGTAAGGTTAGGCAGGGTTTGCACTGATAGGAGAGGGATGGAGAGAGTGGTCACTGGATGACGGTGGGCGGCGGTGTCGCGTGTAACGTAACGATATCTCCCTCCAACCAATCCAATGGTTTTTGTGCTGTGCGAAAGGTGCAGTGGACCGTTACGAAACGAACGAGAAAATTCTGGATGGAATCAATTCCAACGCGAGGAGGAATCTATGGAAACTTGGACTTAGTATGTTCAAAATAGGAAAATATCGCAGGCCAATTAAAGTCCTTTTTCCTGTAACGGATCGCTCGACAAAATAGAAAAAATATGACTAGCTACGTCTGCAAGAAGGATTGAAGAGTCAAGTTCTTTTTCCCATGTACCATGATACCCATATGTACACGTAACATGGACTGAACATAGTGAACAAGTAAGTAAGCAAGACACAAGTCGACCAGTTTCGAGCGGGGAAGGCCCCGAAGATTTTCGGTTCCGTCCGGTTCGTTCGGATATCATTCTTCTAAACGGGGAATCCCCTAAAAGTAAAAGGGAAGGAACGGTTTTCCTCCGATTTTCGTGAAAGTAAAATTCCATTAGCTGTAGTGATGGGTCGAGTCCACTTTTTGCGAGTACGAGTCGAGTACGAGTCTGAAGGTGTCGAATACGGACCGAGTACGAGTCTTCGAGTCTCTCGGGACTCACTTCCAAAAAAGTTTGTTCGAGTCTGATTTTACTAATAAAAAGTTAGAATTTTCGAGTCTTAGCTCATTCTTGCTAGACTCGTTTTCAACCTCCTAGACTCGCGAGTCTGTCAAGTCTGCCAAAAAGTGGCTCGAGTACAAGTCTTTCGAGTACGAGTCTATAGACTCGACCCATCCCTAATTAGCTGTCTTTTTGCAGGTAAATATTTTATTGCAAGTACTAGCAGGTACCCTCCAGTTTTATTTCAGGTGCAAATAATTGGCCGGATCATTTTCCACCCAGCTTCCTTCCCGGCCCCCACCGGCGACCGCGTAGGCAAAACCCAACATCTGGAAAACTGCTTCCGACTCTGGCGCTGCCTGAGCCCGCCACCATATGGTTATTGGGGAACCACTCATAGAGCAAAGCCGGGGTGGCCAGCAGCCGTGGACCATTGAAGTCGTCAGGGTAGCGGTGGCGCAGGAAATAGTATGCGTGGCCGACCAAAATGCCGACTAGCTCTGACATCCCGCTGCCGGTGGTTATGGTGTTGAGGGCAAGGAGGGCCCAGGGAAGGTAGACTGCCCTGAAGCTGCCGCCGAACCAGTGGGTGACCAGCGAGTCTCGGTTGAGCTGGCACCAGATGTAGAGGACGCTCAACACCATGGGTTCCATGACGGAGAGGAGGGAAGTGCCCAGGCCAACTGCCACGCAGCACGCCCAGTTGAAGAGGAGCATGAAGAAGTAGTCAGCGGGGCGTCCGGCAAAATCACCAGTCTCCAGCTGTGATGAGTAGTGGTACAGCAGGTACAGGCTGGAGAGGAATCGGAAGCCAGTCTGGGGCGTCAACGGGAAGTAGAAGAGGGCAGTGACGGGGCGCCAGAAGTTGAACTTGTGCAACACCTCGCCGGCGGCCAGCACCAGCCACTGGGAGGAAGGGATGCCCAGCCTGCCCAAGAACGTGAGGGCAATTGTCGCCAGCAGCCAGCAGCGGGTGAAGGGTGGAAGCGCCATCACGAAGTCCAATCCGCGTCGTAAATCGCCGTAATCTTGTATTCCAGGCATTTTTCTTCCTTTTTTAAAGTTGAACGTGAATTTTCAAAACAAATTTAAAACCAAATTGATTTTCCCTTCAGTAATATCCCCTTATTTAAATATTGTAGCTATACCGTAGAGTTGCAGATGAAGACAGATAAAGAATACATAATCTTGCTGGAAAAAGCATAAGGGATACCATGGTCAAAATCAAATTAATATATTATCTGTTTTAGCTGTAATCTGTACTTGTCACTCATATATATCTTTCCGCAGTGAAGGAAACCCTTCTCACTCTCAAGCCCGTCACCGTCACATCAACTCTTCACTAGATTTCCTCTTGGTGCCCCTCATCCGCGGGCTGCCTGCGTCCCCCCCTCCATGGCATATTTTCGAGTGGTCTCCCTGGCCTTGGTCCTGGAAGAGGGGGGATCTTTGTACACCAGCTATTCTCACTTGCGGCACAAATATTACCTGAACGTCTCCGGCATGTTCTGGCACTCGCTGGCGATCTCCGCCACCAGTGCGTCGGACGGGTTGGGCTCACCCATCAGCACGCGGAGGGAGGTCAGCACAGAGTGAAGGTTGCAACTGGGCTTCCACACGCCCTTTCGTGAAGCAAAATGTGAGTAAACACGGTGCTAATGTTTACCAAAAAACGTGCTGTGAACGGGAGGGGGTCAATATGGCGAATTTCTGGCCAGTCAATTTGGCGAATTGGCCAAATTGGACAAAGTGGAAAATTTTTCTGAGGGATGTCAAAGTGGCGACAGTTAAAGTAGACAAAGTGGCAAATATTTTGAGGTAGCAACATAACAATAGAACAAGAACAAACTTTGTTAAAGGAAATTGTTTTAACCTGTGTTTAAGAACAAAAAGTCTAAAAAGTTTGAAGTACCTAACAGTGCTGTAAGCAAGTGGTTTCAATCATGTGGATCTCTGTGTAAAAGTGGATCAAAAAAAGCTAAGGCGCTGGGGCGACACTTACTGCCATTTTTTAAAAATCTGACATTTTAGTCTTTATTTACTTTTTTGTAACACCTCCAACCAGAATTTTTTAAAAGTGGTCCAATACCTAACCACTCATGGATTCGCCACATTGTCTCCCCCTCTCAAAAATATTCACCAAATTGACTGGGGGTAGTGTCGCCACTTTGACTAACTTTGTCGATTCGCCAAATTGACATCTGCCCGCTGTGAACACATGGGCGAGGGGGGGGGGGTTTGCCTCTTCCCTAGCTTCTAAAAGCCTATCATCTACCCTAGAGCCGAAAATCAGGAACCTTAAAAAATATGGCCAGGAAAAGGGGGTAAAATTGCTGTTTACATTTTTTTTCTTTACTTTCGTAGTTATTGAAGTGAAGAGCTTTTTTGTTGAAGAAAACTTGCGTTTCTTTTTCTCTTATTTTCACACTTTTCCCAGTTTCCTTTAAAAAATGGTTTCCCCCCCTTCCCCCCCCCCCTCTACCCCTCTCCTAGTACTGCAAAAGGCATTCCCTCCCCTTGAGTCGTTTTGGGGGATATCAAAGTTTTTGAGCCATTCTTCCCCACCTCTAGAGGAAGTCCGGAAACGTTAAGGAGTACCAAAAAAAAGTCATCACCCGTGTGTGGCTGTGCCTCACCTTGGGCAGAGGCTTAAGGATGTCCAGGCAGATCCTGCCCTCACCGTCAATGTTGGGGTGGTAGATCTTGGTGACGAAGTTGACTGACGAGGAACAAAAGGATAAATGAAACAATCAGCAACTTGCTATATTGCATTTCCTCTCCCTCACCCTGCGGTGGCTCGAAAGGGTACCTGTCTGGCACCGAGATGGCCAGCCTGAATGTGCCTCCCTGGTAGGGCGAGTCCTCCGGCCCAGTGACCGCGGCGCACAGCCTGTCCAGGCGCTCCTGTCCGCTCCCCTCCTTGTCGTTGGCCTCCTGCTGCCAGACCGTCGCCCCCGGCGGTGGCGAGGTCATCAGTCGAGACACCTCCTTGCGCAACCGGAGGTTCTTCTGGGAGGCCATCGCAGCTGTCACGCTACCACACGCAAGAGGAATATTGTTTTGCCGGTCATCACGCAGATAATAGTAATGCTGACTAATGATTACTGACGTATTTTTAAAAAGGGCCTTTGAGACTTTCACCTTTCCTAGTTTCTTTTCTGGCCTGGCCGTTTGCTTTTTGCTTTTTGTTTTGGCGCCCAAAAACAGCTGATCGCCTGATCCTTCCTAATATCGTACGAAAAGAAGGAAATGTACAAAAGGTTACAAAACTGATTTTATTCAATTTCAACATCGAGTAGAGTACGGTATAGAGGTGGTAACGGGCCGGGCCCGCGGCCCGCGGCCTGCCGGCCCGCAGCCGATTTTCACGACCCGAGGGCCGGGTTTCTGGCCCGCGGGCCAAAGTACATAAGTAAATAAATATAAAAAATGTCATAAAACAGAAAAAAAAAGCATCGAAAAATACTACGAAAAACCTTTTTGAGGCTTAAATCTTTTTACTCTTTTTTTAAAAGTATACTAATTTCCAGGTCCGCGAAATTTGTTGTTAATACAAATGCTTTAAAATGAGAAGTTGTGAGAATAAGGTGATAGATCTCTTGCGCTGGCGATGACGACACATGTGCAGCGTTGCCAGACTGGCGAAATGGTAAAATTGCGAAATTTTAAAGGCCCTGGCGAAATTTTAAAGACACTGGCGAAATTTTAAATTTGAGTGAAATTTGAAAAAAGTCAATTTTTTACATTTCTATGTAGTAAACAGAAAATTTTTCACGCATTTTTCATTTTTAAAAGCAAAAAACATGTTTTGACTCCGGGTTTGGATTTTTTCTAAAATGTTTTTTTAATAAAAAAGGCATAAAAACACTTTACGAGCTTGACGAAATTTGGCGAATTTTTTTAATAGTGAACTTGTCAACTTGACAAAATTTCGACTTTGGCTATCCGGCAACCCTGCACATGTGCAAAACAGAGCCCGATTTTCATGCACTATCGATTCGTTGAGCAAAAAGAAGTCAAGGAGGCCGGAGGACGTTGTTTTGTGCGTGACCTGAGGTCAAAGGAAAGCCTTTTCCCTCATGTCTTCCGACTCCAAGGGCGTCAAGGCGGCCCTCAAGGAGGCCAGGGAGAAGATCGACGCGAAGGACTTCAAGTGAGTCTCTTGCTTTAAGTCATGGTATTTCAACGCATGACCTCCGTTAAATTGTTCCAGGTCCGCCCTGAAATGTTGCCGCCGCGCCCTCAATGTCGACCCCAACCACTTCCTTGCGCTCGTCTTTGCCGGACTGTGCCAGGGAGAGACAGGGCAATACCAGCAGGCAGTAGAAGTAAGTTGAGACCAATTACCTGTTGATGCTCATCGGAAAATAATGGTTTGGCCTTGCCTCTTCCAGAGCTACCACAAGGCCATGTCCAAGGACCCCTCCCAGCTGGTGGCCTGGCAAGGCCTGGCCTCATTCTACGAGAAACACTCCTCCAAGATGGGGGAGGATGGGCGGGCGGAGCGGGTGGAGGACCTGGCCAGGACGTACTGCGGTCTGGCAGAGAGGCAGCTGGGGGCGGGGAGCGTGGCGAAGTACATGGAGACCTCGGAGAAGCTCAGGAGGACGGCAATGGAGTCTGGGGATGTGGAGGGAGCAGTGGCGGCGCTGGTGGACATGCTACGGGTGGCGGAGGGGGCGGAGGAGGGGGCCGGCAGCAAGGAAGATCGCAGGAGGTGGAAGAGGGAGGCCAGGGGAGGGATCATTGAGGTCCTCAGCAAGCAGCAGGACATGAGAGACGAGCAAAACAAGCTTTTTGCTGATGTGAGTTTGTCAGTGACGATTGAGCCAAAACTATTTTATATTCATTTTCTTCTTGTTATGTTTTGCAGGTTCTTCAGGCCGCTTTGGCCGAGGGCAGGGGGGACCAGTCCATTCAGAGTATGGAAAATGCAAAGCTCCTCATCAAGCATCACTACAAGTAAGTCCTGTGGAAACAGTTTGCAATTTAAGCTCTTAATACCCATCTGCCCCTTCTTCAGACTCCGCAACATGACTGATCTTCTGTCCGCAGCGCTGTCCATGACCAAGACGTTCCCTTCTCACATCTATCCGCTGGAGTGGATCTGTAAGGTCCACCTGGAGTGGGCCACAGGAACCTTAGACTTCCAAAGCGCTGATCTTGAGAACGAAGGTGTCCGCCCGCATGTGAACCGCCTCCTAGAGCTCAGCCCTCGCTCCGCCCTGGGCCGCCTCAGCTGCGGGGTGCTGGCATGGAGGGACGGCAAACTCAAAGAGGCCAGGGAGATGCTAGAGGTTGCACTGAAGGCCTCTGCCGCCAACCCCAACTTCTACGGTTCTTACGCCCTGTGCTCCTGTTTGTTCGAGCTGGGAGACTTCCCTGCGGTGGAGACGGCAGTGGCATTGTGTAGGAGGCTCCTGGACGCAAAGGTGAAGGAGGAGGAGACAAGATCGGTGGTCAGGACCAGGCTGGCCTCGCTTCTAGTCAGGAGCCTGTACCGACAGGGAGATCTGGCCAGGGCGAGGGGCGCCCTGGAGGAGCTGGGCGATGAAAGAGCGGGCAGAGATAAGGAGCTGGCGCTCATTAGGATCAAGGTGAGGGCGGCATACTGCCAGGGCGAAGGTCAAGAAGCTGAGGAGATTGAGCAGGAGATTGATGAGCTGGAAGCCATCCCGGAGCACGAGGTCAGCGTGCTGAAAGCAACGCTTTGCAAGTCGTTGGGGAAGATGGAGGAGGCAAAGAGGCATCTGGAGGAGGCGCTGCAGACAAGGAAAGAATGCTTTGAGGCACTGCTACTCATGGGGAAAATTCTCTATGAGCAAAAGTCAGATCAGGTACGGTGACAGAAAAGGAGAGTAATTTATTTGGTATTGAAATCTTTTTCATTCACCTTCATTGCAGGCCCTCCCTTTTCTTTTGCGAGCCGCCAAGGCTGACCCAAAGAGCCCGGAACCTTTCCTCCTTCTCGGGCACCTGTACTTTGGTCGTTGGAAGAAAGACCGTTCCTCGGAGGCAGACCTGGACAAGGCCAGGAAGTGTCTCCAGAAGGCCTTCTCCTTGGCTGGCGGGAGGACTGACGTAAAGGAGGCAGAAGAGGCGGGTTCGGCGCTCAGCGATATCTACAGAGAATTGGTGCGAGAAATTGCAAAAAAAATGGATGCCAACTGATAAGATGAACATTGATTTCAGGGTGCCACTGATAGCAACATGACCTTCCTGATGTCTGTGACCAAGCAGAGCACGGCCAGCTCTGGGAAGGCCACGTGGGCATTCCTCCGCCTTGGCATGCTGTACCTGGAGAAGGCAAGACATTGTTTGCAGATGAAATTATAGTGAAAATATTGTATTGTTTTTGTTCTTTGCAGGACGACTCTACAAACTCCATCCAGAGCCTGCAGTCGGCCCTGCGCGGAGATCCCAAGAGCCTGACTGCCTGGGAGTGCCTGGCCGACGCATACAAGGCCAGGGGATCCTACACTGCCTCTGCAAAGGCTTATGAGCAGGTTCTCAAGCTGGACCCTGACTCCTGCTATGCCGAGCTCCAGCTTGGGTCCCTCCAACTCCTTCTCGGCCACCTGGATGAAGCCGATGCCTCTTTCCGTCGGGTGCTGGAGAAGTGCAGCGGTGACTCCCCTCTGATGGTGCCCGGACTGAAGGGGCTGGCAGAGTGCCTTGTACAGTCAGCCAAAGTGGCCCTGGACGAGTTTGTCGACGCCAGGGCAGTGCGGTGCTGCCAAGAGGCGCTGTCGCTTTTGGCCAGGGCAGCCAGGGCAGATCCTGCAGTCTCATGCCTGTGGAAGCTCATGGGAGAGGCCTGTATCCTGTTGAGAGAATTGCCCGAGGAAACCGTCGAGGGAATCAAAAGTGCGGGAGAAAATCATTAATTTTCTTGCTCAGAAATGATTGCTTTTCCTAAGAAACAAATTTGATTTCAGTCCCTGATGTGCTTCTTTCTCCCAATCCTGGTGACGTGTCTGCTTCCTCACCCTGCAACAAGCACAGACTCCTGGAGGTTGGCAGCAGGTGCCTCCTGCGCGCCACCAAGTGTGATCCAGGCTTGGCTTCTGCCTGGCGGGATCTGGCCGTTTGCTACTATGCCAGGACCCAACTGCCCGATATCTGCACTAATGGCGGCCTGGAAGAAGTGGGCAAGTTGAAGGATAAGGCACTATCGGCCGCCAGGAGGTGCCTTGCGATCGAGCCCAAGTCGGCAGAGTCTTGGAATCTTCTGGGTTATCTCGCTCTGAACTTTGACAAGTAAGAAACGAAATACTATTAATAGTTAGTTTAGTTCCTTTATTACATTTGATTTCTTTCAGGTTTGCCTTGGCTCAGCATGCCTTCGTCCTGTCCGTCACTATCGAGAACAATGCAAGCGCCTGGGCAAACTTGGGAATCTTGTATCTCCTGAGTGGGAACGACGAGCTGGCCAACGCAAGTTTCAACGAGTCACAGAAGGCCGACCCGAGCTCGCTCCCTGGCTGGGTAGGACAGGCTACCCTAGCGCAGAACCACGGGCACGACGAGGAGGCCATGGATCTGTTCAGACACACTACTTTCCTGGGAAACGACATCGAGTCTGGCCTGGGATATTCGAACTGGGTTTGCAAGTAAAAAACTGCTTCTGTCAAAGTGGCTTGAATTCTAAAGTATGTGTTTTTCCTTAGAACCCTGCAGGCCATGTCCACAAACTCTGAAATGCCACTTCCCAAGGCACACAACAGGTGAGCACCTTATCTTCAACTTGTCGTAGCAACATCTTTTCCCCTCCACTATTTTTTTCCAACTGACAAAAAAATGACCAATTCCCGCATGAACAAGTAATTAAAATAGTTTTATATTTCAAATAAGGAATTCTAATTTCATTTTCCGTTAAACAGCATACGTACGCTTTTTTTAATTTTTTGATTGTAGATACTGCATTGAAAAAATGTATGGCGTGACGGTCGCAGTGGACTGCCTTGACCGGTGCATTTCGAGGGTGAAGGTATGCTTTCAATTTGTACAATTGTTGACATTTGTGGATCAATTTGGGGATAGTTCTTAAGAATATCTGTTCACCATGCAAGCATATTGCACATAGTTATTTGCAGGACCAGGAATCACTGAACCTGCTGGGGATCCTTCTGGAGCAGGACGGCCACCTTAGGCGCTCCCGCCGCGTCCTCGAGGACTGTCTCTCGGTATCTTCTTCCTTGGGAGGCGGCGACGAGGCTGTGCAGACCTGCCACCGAAACCTGGCTCGAGTCTGCCTCAAACTTGGCGACCACGCTGCCGCGGTAGGGTACGCCTCCGCAGTGGCCGTACCAGACAAGGAGTGCCTCTCCACCTTGGCAGCCGCCCACCACGGGGCAGGCCAGTTCAGGGAGAGCTACATGACGTACCAGAAGTGCCTGGACGTCGTCGCGGAGGACCAAAAGGCGCACTACCTGGCGGCAATGGCATCCATCGCATACAGGTTCCAGGGGCCTGAGGCAGCTAAGACACTACTCTTCCAGAGCAGCCAGGTAAGAATTCTGCTTCTATTATTTTTAAGAAATGTTTATTTGTCCTTTTATTAAAAAATTGAAGCTCAATCCACCTTCCATCCCCGGTCTGTTTGCCCTCTGTGTACTGGGCGTGAAGGAGGGTGACGCTTCCCTGGCGGAGGCCGCCCTAGGCGAGATGTCTAAGCACGGCGCCGACTCCGACCCGAGATACATCCACCAGACTGCGGCGCTGAGGGCGCTGGTGGCGGCGACGCTGGGCGGGAGGAGAGATGACGCCAGGAGGACCCTGGCGCGGACGGCGCATTCACATCCGCACCTGGCGGGGGTGTGGTCCGCCGCCGCCAGGCACCTGGTAGTCTTTCAGTGCGAGGCGCACCTGCTGAGGTCGGCATCTAGGATGGCGGAGAAGGCGGCCGGTCTGGCACGGCTGGGCAAGGGGGACTTGTCTGACGAGAGACCCCTCTCTGCGCGTTGGCGGCCGGCAGTGGGGGAGAGCAAGGTGGCGGCAGAGGACGACGTAAACCTGGTAACGCTATCGCTGCTACTGGCATCAAAGGCCGGGGGCGGAGATGACAAGTCGGGTGTTCAACTCTATCGCTCCGCGGCCAAGGCGGCACACCTCAACCCGGACGATCCCTCCGCCTGGACGCTTTTGGCCCTGGCGCAGAAAGGTGTTGTATAGAATCTATAATTTTATTTCAATTGGGTCTGAAGTATTATTTTTTCTTGCAGGTTCAAAGGCTTCTCAGAGTCGCTTTGCGGATCGCGCTCGGAAGATTCTGGCCCTCTCGACATCGAAAGGGGAACTGATGTCCAACCTCGAGGACTACTTGGGGCGGTTGTTAATCGCACCCTAGCGGGAATTTCTAAAAAAAACCTATTCAATGCTACAGCTTTTCATTGATTTTACCTTGCCATATTATTAAATTAATTTTTTATATCAAGTTCGTTTGTAAAATACGGTTTCAATTTATTCGTTGCCCAGGTTCGCTTGACCAATATGGTGCAATGCAAGGGTTCAAAAACTTCAAATTGAAGGGCAGGGACGCTGGAGAACAAGTTGGTTCTTCTGCTTTCCCATCGATTACCCGTGGACCGTGGTGAAAAGTGAGGCCCTTTCAGCTCAAGTTCCGCGTCGATTATCTTCTTAAGGCAATCGATCGTCGGTAAAAAGGATTTGATTGGTTCTCTGTCCCCGTTTTACTCTTTCCTTTTTGTCTTCCTCAGTTCTCCCTCTTTCCCCTCCCCTCTCCCCTACCTGTATGTAGGGCTGTAGGCATGTGTATGTCGCCATGACGCATCCTTGTTGCAGTAGACGTTGCCTTTTGGTGCCAGCGCTCCTCTTCCTTTCTGTACGCTCCTGGCATTCCCCAACCCGGCCCCTAAATGTGTGTGCTCCATCGCGCGAAATTCCCCCTTCTACACCCGCTCTCAAGTGTAAGGCACCTTTCCCAAAGTGGTGCAAGTGTAGGGCAAGAGAAAAGGGGTATAAATATGCCGGATATCTTCGGTGACGATATTAGTCCAGTTTCGACCTCCCCCGCCGCAGCGACCCCACCCCCGTTTCCGGCCTAGCCGCACCAGCCGCCGCCACCGCCGCCATGGGCAAGGAGAAGACCCACATCAGCATCGTGGTCATCGGCCACGTGGACTCTGGCAAGTCCACCACCACCGGCCACCTGATCTACCAGTGCGGGGCCATCGACAAGAGGATCCTGGATAAGTTCGAGAAGGAGGCTAAGGAGGTGAGATTAAGTTTTATTTTTTCGGCAGTTTTTTTTCGTAGAACCTATGGTGCTAATTAAAAGCTATCCTTGTAAGCGTATGCTATGATTTCCTTTATTTTCTCTTTTTCAGATGGGAAGGACCTCCTTCAAGTACGCTTGGGTTCTGGATAAGCTGAAGGACGAGAGGGAGCGTGGGATCACCATTGACATCGCCCTCTGGAAGTTTGAGAGCCCCAAGTTCAACGTCACCATCATCGATGCCCCCGGACACCGCGACTTCATCAAGAACATGATCACTGGAACTTCCCAGGCAGACTGTGCCGTCCTCATCGTGGCTGCCAGGCCAGGAGAGTTCGAGGATGGCATCTCCAAGAAGGGCCAGACCAGGGAGCATGCTCTCCTTGCCAATACCCTGGGAGTCAAGCAGCTCATCGTCGGTGTCAACAAGATGGATGACACCCAGCCCGCCTACAGCGAGGACAGGTTCAATGAGATCAAGAAGGAGGTCTCCAACTTCATCAAGAAGGTTGGATACGACCCTTCCGGGGTTGCCTTTGTCCCCATCTCCGGGTGGCAGGGAGACAACATGCTGGAGCCCTCCACCAACATGCCCTGGTACAAGGGGTGGGAGAAGACCACCAAGGAGGGGAAGATCACTGGGGTCACCCTGATGGATGCTCTGGATGCCATCGTTCCTCCCACCCGCCCAACTGACAAGCCGCTTCGTGTCCCTGTCCAGGTGTGATCAATAGTTGTTTTATTATCGCTACTTTTTTCCGCCACGAATATGTTTATTACTCCTTATTTCTTCTTCTTTTTCTTAGGATGTCTACAAAATTGGAGGTGTCGGTGCCGTTCCCGTGGGGAGGGTTGAGACTGGTGTGATGAAGCCAGGCATGGTGGTCACCTTTGCCCCCTCTGGACTCACCACCGACATCAAGTCGGTCCAGATGCATCACACTGACCTTCCTCAGGCCATCCCAGGAGACAACGTCGGCTTCAACGCCAGGAACATCTCTGTCAAGGACGTCAAGAGGGGCCACGTGGCATCCGACTCGAGGAACTCCCCTGCCAGGGGATGCAAGGACTTTGTCGCCCAGATTGTGGTCATTAACCACCCCGGGCAGATCTCGGCAGGGTACTCCCCCGTGCTGGACTGCCACACCTCCCACATCGCCTGCAGGTTCGAGGAGATCCTTGAGAAGATCGACCGCCGCTCTGGTGAGGAGGGAAATAAAAAAGTCATGAATTGATACTTTAGCTTAGGTTCTAAAGGGGAAAATAAGAACGTATTTAACTTAATTTATTTTTTCGTTTCAGGCAAGACCCTTGAGGAGAAGCCCCAGTCCCTGAAGAACGGCGACTCTGGCCTTGTCCGCCTGGTGCCCACTAAGCCCATGTGCGTGGAGACCTTCTCCGAGTTCCCCGCTCTCGGCCGCTTCGCCGTGAGGGACATGAGCCAGTGTGTGGCCATCGGCATCGTCCGCTCCGTCACCCCTGCAGAGGTCAAGGGAACCACCACCAAGGCCGCCAAGAAGGCACTCAAGAAGATGTGAATCAAGCACCCATGAAGATTCTCAATGATGAGTCGATTTCTGCGAGCGAATTCGTTCCCGGGTCGGCTGTTCCAAAGTATTCCTGGCTAGATATAGATAATTAATGTTTTTCCTCGGACCGCTGCCAAGGTTGAGGGACGAGGAAAAATTGTAGTACGTACTTCCCTTCCTTTTTTTCATGGAGCGTGTTGATGTGCATAAATTAATTCAAGATCTTGAAAACCTAATGAAGCATTCAATTTAAATATCAAAATGACTGTTTAAGTGTGATAATGTCAGAGGCTATGTCAGAGCTGTGATTTATGGCGAGACGTCTTGTTGGTCTTTGCTTTTTACTGCAAATTTTAATATTCATGTTAAATTGAAACCAATTTTCGGCAAAATTGTGACAAATAAATTCGGCAAAATTCATCAGTTTTACCAGAGGGGAAAAAGTTTCTCACCGTTTATCGCAAAGAGAAAATATTGCATGCACCAAAAGGGGACAAAACCCTACCAACGAAGGCTTGTCGATCGCAACTAGTGATTGAGGATAACTTCTTATAGTATTAACTCACCTTGATCGTCTGGACTTTCTACGTTTTCCTTTCGCTCTTTTTTACTCGTCCTTGGTCCATTCCATTGATGTTTTTTGACATTTTCTGTAAAAATATTTGTATTTTTCTGATGAACAAGAATATCTCTGGGGTAAGGAACTTATGAAAAGGTACTCTCTGTGTTTCCTGTGTTGAGACGCGACGGAGATGCGACTAGGGAGATGCGAAAACACAGAGCAGATTTCCAAGATGGTGTAGTTGCCAGATCTTATTCGGTAATCTTAGGGAAAAGTGTCATTCAATTAATTGAAAATTGTTCATTTTGAAAAACCCTTTGGAGCTATTTTAAACTGCCTTCGCACATTGCGCAAAAACGGAAAAATAGGGCGCATTTCGGAACTTGGCCCTAAATGCTATATTTTGGACAGGTAGGCTTGCCCAATGCGCATTTTTTCCTTTTTTTGCGCATTTTTCACAAAAATGATCTGGCAGCACTTTCAAGTGAAAATGTGACATTTGTGTTTTGCGCTTGCTAAGCCGAAGCCGAGCCCCGAGGCCGAAGTTGAGGTCAAGGTGAGGTCATGTGGGGCATTCGTGGAGGACGTGTCGGGGGAGGATGGCGAGAGGACTTGGAGGGGGACCCCTGCAAGAGGGCTGCAGGGCGGAGGGACTGGCGGAGGGACAACAATCCCGGCGAGACGGACAAGGAGAGGCTGGACAGGATCGACCTGGGGTCCATCGCCGCCACATTCCCGAGGTTGAGCACGCTC
>JAAUXU010080952.1_pt1 | contig 18663 bp, 23 predicted proteins | sample 7278151 | NCBI WGS metagenome assembly JAAUXU01 (sample SAMN14350113, study PRJNA611818) | marine sediment metagenome | isolation source: surface marine sediment (1.8m) | place: French Polynesia: Moorea | collected 2018-08 | reverse complement strand
GTGATGTCGGTGAGCCAGAACAACCCAACTCCAGCTGGGTCAAGTTGAGACATTTGACTAAAATTGAATTTGGGTCAGTCTTCAATAGTTGAGTTATAATTGCCAGATTTGTGTGGAGATTTTGGAAAGCTGAGTCAGCCAGACTTGCCAGCATCCATCACTCATTCCCTCCCCGATGAGTCAGTGGAAGTCCGCAAATTGTGCAGTTCTGTTACAATTCTGGCGAAACTATTGCACTGCAAGCCGATTTAATAGCAACTCTGGCCCGATGACGCTTTTGCAAGTGCAAGTGAGTGATCACGTGCACAAACAAGCTTTTCTTTATGTATATTTTTGCCATCACTGCTGGTAAAATAAGGTTATTTCCGTAAAAGACGATAATAAAAAACCGTCACGTTGCTTTTGGGCCTCATCTTCACTGCGTTCTGCCTGCAATTTCGAGCTGTACATAACAATAGAGCAATCCAAAGTGGTTATGATAACGATAGCTTAACTGTCGATCTTCACCTGGGTGTTGTTTTCTTCCTGCAAAATTTCAGCCATTTGTACTGCACATCCAGGATGCTTCTTTCTGCTTCACACTCTTCATCAGCACTTCCTGTCTCAATGCACTCAACGTGCTCAAGCTTTATTCAATCTACTTTTTTTCGCATTGGATCTGACATCAGTAATCTCATATTTTTGGCACACACGAAACGTGTTTGTCCTCTGTGACCTCATTTAGCGTAGCTCTCGTCCAATTTATTAGTCTGCTCCGCGTGCACAGTTGGGGACGCCGCTGTCAGGGACTTTTTGTGTGTCCCGGAGTCAACAGCTACGTAACAGTTGTACTGGAGCTCAGCTCATGACCTGTTGTGTCGTGTGCGTGCTTAGTAATGTATCCTAAGTGTTGCCCGCCTACGTGAGTGAGTCAAGTTCCACAAGTTGACGCCGGCCGCCGACGACGCCGTCGTGCACTCGCTGGTCGACCACGACCACGTCGGGAGAGGGAGGGGGGTGGGACGAAGTCAGTGACTTCAACGAAGAGTCCGACACCAAGATGTGTTGAGAGGTGGCGCTGGACTGCAGCAGCAACGAGAAAGTGTTAATAACTCTTGAGCATGGACGCTCGTCAGTGGTTCGCCTGTGTCCTCTGGTCGCTGGCGACCTTCGGGCCGGCCGTGACGCAGGGCTTGGCCGTTGACTGCGTCATGGACGTCTCCCCCAGGATCTCTTGTCGCTGCCTCGACCGCGACAGCATCGGGAAAGAAGATCTCAGCGAAATCATCGACAGGTTCGTCGCCGCCTACTTCGTCAACGTCCGCATCCAGCACATCGTGATCACAGAGTGCGGCAACCTCGACCTATTCGTCAACTTGAGGTAGCGAAATCTCTCTCTTTCCGGTACTCAGCTCTACCCTTTGCACACATCATAGCTGTTAGGAATAATGTGTAATTACCATACTTATTTTAAGTCTAAAAAGATGATTCGGGGTTTACAACCGAACGAGTCGAGTCTGAGATCAGGCTGCAACATCAGCACTCAAATTTTACCAACACGCACAAGTGGGATAAATCTGTGAACTCTTCACAGCTTTGCGAGTGTGCAAATCTATGAAGACAAGAGTGTCGACGCTCCCGAACCAGCCTGACCAAACGAATCACGGTTTGCCTCCATTCTATGTACTTGCATACATGGGATCGAGGATCGGACGTTTTCGTTTGATGCTGATACAGCTTGGAATGGATCATGGACGTCGCCCAAGGTCCTGGATTCGTCCAATGTTGCCTGGTGGTCGAGACTTAAGACACCTCTGGGCAGTTGAACAACTTGACCTGTGTTAGTAATGTTCATCTTTTCGAGCACTTGACCTGGGTCGAATCATGATTAGGATTCATCAAGCCTGATTTTTTTCTAGATTGGAATCCTCCTCTAAGAGGTGGAATCAATATTTATAAGTGTGAAATGCTCATTTCAAACTTCTTCACTTCATTGCAATCCTGCTGAGATTTGAAAAAGTAAAGTTTCAATTTAATGGAGCAAAAAGTTTTACTCTTTCACTGCATGGGATTCGTATGACTGCTTTCATTCAACAATTCATGGCAAATTCTCCGGGCCAAAATGATTCATCAGTCCTCTATTTTCTGCCCAAATGATTCATGAATCCTCAAAGTGGAGGATTCGACCCATCTCTGTTCGCACTTGACGTGAATTGAGATTCGCACAAGTTTCGACTCATCCAGGACTGACACTTGGGGAACTACGGGCGTTAAATGCGGATCCCACTGTACGCATACGAGAGCTTTTGTGTGTCTGCAGCTATTCAATGGAAAAGCAGCTTCCGTCTTCCTATCCTGCATGGAGGACGTGTATGTGTGTAATAGTGGAAAATTACCGTATTACCTCAATTAAACGTGTCATAATAACTATTGCTGCCACCCATGGATGCGGCGTCTATTTGAGTACTCCTCTTCCTAACCTAACTGACGTATATTTACTTGAGTGTGGGGCCTTAAAATATGTCTGAAGTTAACTTGCAATGACTAAGAAAGTCTGACGTACTTTTTTAGATGTTTCTAAATGTGTTTGCTCGAGAAATGCAGAGCGAACACACTTAAAGTGTTGTATTGGAGACGAGACTTTGCTTGGTCCATGAGAAAAGCTACGATCATCTGAGGCTGCAATAGCAAAAACTGAAACCCTGGGGGTTTATGCAGCAAAAAATCGTTTCGTGAATATTGCATTCGTGCAAAAATTGCATCTGTGTGAATTACACGTCAAACAAAATAAGTACGCATGTTGGTAACACAGTCGTACACACGTTTAACATGCTAACAGGTATGATTGTCGTTTCATTTGCCTACGTTGTGGGCATGATGTAGGGCCTTCATTGTGGATGGAGTCCCGCAAAACATCTCCATCATCACCTTCGAGCTCGTGGACAGGTTGCAGCTCGACATCCAGAACGTCGACTACGGGGACAAGCAGTTCGTCTTCTCGGTGACCTTCATGATTGTTACCACGACCACGAGCAAAGTGACCCATACGAAGCTCTTGTCTTTATTAAGGCTGTGCAATATTTGACTCTGACTGGCAGCATGATGCACCCGTTCACCAGGGTGTCCATCTTCGTGCTCAACGACAGGTTCTACAGAGGGGAGGTCACTTTCAGGGACTTCGAGGCCGACTCAGACATTCAGTTGATCAAGATTCAGGTCAGCAGTGAGAACAAGCAAACAAAACTGTGTCGCAAACGACGCGGGGCTGTTCTTGCAGGACGCCAAGAGCGTGAAGGTCGTCAACTCGTACTTCAGCCAGCTGAGGGAAGTGAAGATCGAGGACACAGACTTCTGCTACGCCGAGAATGAACTGGTGGACTGCGACGATTGGGGCTCCCTCTTTGTGTCGTCCTGGCGTAAGTCTGACAAGAGAAGCCAGAATTATTTCCTCATTGCCATAAGTCCAACTCGAGCCAAGCACAACTTGGACAGGTCCCAAAACGGTGTCTTCTTGCTTTACTTTTCAGTGAGCCGGGTGGTGGAGAATCCTGTGTTCATTGGTCTCGTGACTGTGTTCATCGTGGTCTTGCTAATCGGAGTCGTCGCATTCATCTACTTCCGCAACTGGAAGCAACAGAAGGAGCTGGAGCTCTTGGGGTACCCGACGTCGACGCTGTCGAGGACCAACCAGACGCCTCCGCCGCCGCCGGCGCCGGCGCAGGCGCCCACCACAGTCATCAGGTCGCTAAGCAGAGCAGTTCAGACAGATCCCAGCTATTTCAATGCTGTTTATTAAGTGTCACAGTTCTATAAAATAAATGCACTTTACAGGGTGAGCCCCAAAGTGGCTACTGTCAGATAACAGTGGAGGCCTTAAAACAGTATGGGCCTGATAAGGCCTGAAAAAAGGCGTAAAACTCCGCCTTGAGAAAAAAAAGGAAAAGAAATTTCGCATATCTTCAGCAAAACGAGCCATTTTTAGGCAAATAAAAAGCGTGTAGGAATGTGACCAACAGCAGGCACAAGTATGGCTCGTAGGCGCTCTACCTGGCTCGCGCCAAGAGGAAGCGCTCGCACGTCAACCCCGGCTTTTGGTACATGCTGCATGATTTCTCAGCACTTTTTTTGACACCATGTGGAACACTGACGGCGTGCAGTAAGTGCTCGCGGTGTCAAACGCCAGTGACAGCACCATGGCGCAGGTCTTGCTGCGCTCGTTGTTGCTGCTGTCCACCTTAGAGCAGCGTCTAATTGCCGCTGAGCAATCTCAGAGCAGTGATGCATCTTGCTCAGTCGTGCAAAAGTGCGTCACCTTTGACGACAGCAGCAACAGCATCCTCGTCAAGGACACCAGCGGCAGGTTAGGCAACCAGCTGCACACCTACCTCGTCTTGAAGGCGTTGAGTCTGAAGTTCGGCTACCAGACCTATACCAGCAGGAGCGTCTTCGCCGCCATTGCGCAAATCTTTCCCGGAGTGGACGTCCCAGCCGCAGAAGACGCACTTTGTCAATTTGACCAGGTTTACGGCGCCTTCAAGTAAGGCTAAGGCAAAAGTTCTTTGTTACAATAGCAAAGTCTAACAACTCCGGTCCTTCAGAGCAGAGGTTCGACGGAGAAAGATGCAGAAGCTCCATGATATGATTGAGTCCAGGCTTGGCAAGAAAGTGTCGTTGAAAATGGACGTGCACGGCAGGTGGGAGGTCCCTCCGGAGCTCGTGGAAGAGACGGGACCGGAGACCTACCAACGGTGAGCCCAGTGGTGAACTGACCTGTACCGAGATCGCGCAATATCTTGATTCATTTAGACTGGTTCACTCAACCGACTTCAACGACATCGGGGACTTGTCCATTGATGTGGAGTCACCATCGTTTCCTTGGGAGATCTACGCCGACAAGCTGATCTATGACTTGGCCGAACCGGAGTACCGGATGGGCAGAGCCATCATCCTCTATCCCGGGGGTTATTCTCCTTACTTAAATGAAACAATGTTCCTCTACGACGGTAAGAGCAGAGCCCTACACACGTGGGGGGCTAGAGGTGAAATGAAGAATGCCTCCCAATGCAGAGTTCAAGCATGTGGGCCGATGGTTTGATCTTGACCAAAGCATCCTGGAGCAATTGTCATGCATGATTCATTCGCTTGCTTTCAGTGTCTTGTTCAGTTTGTTGTTCAACGACATCACTCATCGTGATTCAACGCGTGCCAAAACAGAGAGGTGCAAAAAACGGCCTCAAATTTGCGCGTACATTGACCTTCTTTCATAGTAATCTCTAACAAAAATCTCTGTACTCCAATGCAACGGGTCTGACGTCAGCTTGACTGTTTCCGCAATGATCCAGCTCCACTTAGTGGCCTCCACAGGCTACAGACACAGAGGTGTTTCACAAGCCCAGGCTGTGGCTGTCGGCAATGTCGTGCATGCAGGTGTTGATGTCACGCAGATAAGAAGTTGGTTCATCGACTCTTTCAGCTCCTGGCCTGGAGGACCAACTTGTCAAAGATCTGACCCCTTCAACAGAATTTCTGCAGCTGGCAGAGAAAACTCTGTGGGAAATAATTAGAAAGCATAAAGAAGCCAAAAAGTCGTTGAAGAAGAAGAAGAAGAAGAGCAAGAAGGCCAAGTTGACCGTCGTTGGCATTCACTGCAGGATGACCGACCATCGTCACTACCAGGCAGAGAAGGGCCTCACATCCCTTAGGCCCAGCTACTTTCTCCAGGCCATGGACATGTACAGGTACAACTTTGTAAAATGGTGAATCTCCCATGTGTCATGCGTTGCAATTGGTCCCATCCCGCCTTAGGGAAGTTTACCCGGACGTGATCTTTGTCTTAATCAGTGACGATCCCAAATGGGCCACTGACAACCTTGCACCCAGGAACAAACTGGGCGATCTCTACATTGTCAACCGGGCCAGCATGACTAAGATTGAAAGGTATGGCCAGATACGAGCCAACAATGCCCATCTCCTAACCATCAACTTGTTCTCCAGCGTTGGCCATGACCTGGCCTTGATGTCTTTGTGCAATCACACAGTCATCTCCTACGGGACCTTCTCCTTTTGGTCGGGCTTCCTCGCCGGTGGGACGGTCATCAAGCCCGAACACTTTGAAGAATATAGGTAAAGCAAAGTCTTCCTAATCCACATCAGTGCCGGCATTTTCCGTGCTTTTCAGATCACACTCGTCTCATCCAGCAGTGTTCAAGAAGCATCCGCTCAAACACCCCTTGCCCAGACTCTACCCAATCTGAGAGTTGTGGCCTCCATGCATTGACTGTGATACAGATATGACTCTGCTGCTCACTGCAGAGCCTCCATGTAACAGATTCCCTGGTGCGGACTTCAATACATTCTGCACACTTGCGCACATGTTGTAGCACACCGATAAGGCCGTGCACACGTTGCACGTGCAATAAACAGTTGTGTGCATCCGCCGTCTGTGCAGGTGTACGTACGTGCGCGGGGAGCAGAAGGACGCAACTGTACAGGGTGGTCTGAGCAGAATCGTTGCTCATCTCTGCTTCGTCCAACCTGTCCGTAGTGTCCATGCACACAGTGATGTGGAGGGACGAGACAGCCCCAATGCAATGGCCGTCGACGACTAAAAGGATCAAGAAATGTCCCAAGTCTGAAAGGAACCACTTTCCTCACTCCAATGCTCCCAACCCAACCCTACTTCTTTGGTGACTCACCCTGTAGGTTCAGGTACGCATGTGCGACGGAGGATTCGAAGAACTTTTTATTCTGGTGCAAAATTCAGTATCTGTACTTTGTGGAGTAATCTTTGGGAGACACAACAAGACCTCTTCCCTTCCTGGCTCCCCTGTACACGGTCTCGACAATGTCGATCATCTCCTGCTTGTCCTCCATGGCCCAGTTGATCTTGTTGTTATTGCCGGTGCCCAGATCGATCATGATGTGCTTGTTCCGGAAGAAGAACATGACCGTGCAGGGGTCGTACAGCTCGTACATCTTGTTGAAGTCGGGCACCTGAGTGATGTCCACAAGATAAATGACAGCGAAGTTCTTCACCTTTTCGGCTATGGAAAAGAGGGTCTCGTCCATCTTCATGCAAGTCGGGTCCCAGTCGTGGCCGAAGCGAATCACAACGATCTTGTCTTCCTCACTCAGGATGGCTTGGTCAACCTGTCGAAAGTCATACCTTTAGTCTGACAAAATCAGACAGGTGTTGTCTAGATGACGAAAAGGTCAGATCGAAGCTGTTTGACGAACGCACGTTCGATGGAGAAGCAGCGTTCTGAAGGATATCGAGTGATCAAGCGCAGAACGCTTCAAGGACAGCGTCAGTACACAGAAATTCTTGCACTTTCAAGAACAACAACAGGAGTAAGGATACTTAAAAATCTAACTAATATACATGTAAAGAGACATCGCTGGGTGGGAAAAGTCCCCCTGCCCCAGCCCCAAGACGCCCCCGCCCTCCTCGAGATGGCAGAAACCAGTCGCGAACAGTCACACAGACACAGTACATAAAGTCCTAGCGCTTTATATAGAGAAAGATTGATTAAATTATCATACATTCTTGCTCTTGTTGCTGTTCTCGAAGTTGTCAACATTTTTGGGTACTGAAGCTAATTTTGGAACATGAGGTACGTTACGGATGGCACAAATGGAGATTTTTGGCCCAAAACAACCGCGACTTTGGAGCGGATGCTTTGAACATGGACATTGTTGTGTTCTTTTGAACTAACGCTCAACGCCGGAGGGTAACGGCATCCTGAGTGACAGCGACAAACGCTGGAATCCCAGAGTAAACGCTGAATGAAACGCTTGAACTACAGGGTGAATCACGAAAAAGTCAGATGAAACCAATTAAGGTAGTGGTGGAGGGCGCCGGACAGGCTCTCGGGGAAAAAGTGCCCAAAGGGGGAGACACTCGGGGTTGTACCGGAGGAGAGGCTATTTTTTGGGACTCAGCACTTAGTTTTGCACAGAAGTGATTCTTGTAGCACAATCCTAAGTGGGCGAAGAAGTGGCGACTGCTGACATACCTGCCACCCATTTGTGAGGTGCGTCAGCATGAACGACATGGTTTCAAGTGTCTATTGCTTCCCCTGTTGGGCCTCCTTCCTGGCGGCGTCCTGGAGGAGCTGAGTGTCGACCTCGTCCGCTGGTAGTTGCACGTAACGAACGACTGAGCCCCTGATGAAGCAGTTCTTGACTGCTAGCATATGCGGGTACTTGTCCGGATCCGTGACGCTGATGTCGGTCAGCTTGATGTTGAGATACTGATCGACGGAATGAAGGGTGCCGCAGATGGAGAGATCGTTCTTCAGCTCCACCACCACGTCCTTTCCCACCAGGGACTTGAAGAACGAGTAGAAGAGCATCGGAGGAGATTCACTGCTTGTCCAAGATCCTCATGAGGTGAGGGCGACCGCCGACCGGAGCAACGTTTGTTTGGCTTTTCGAATGTCCCTTCAGCGTTGCCATCGACTTGGTCTAATCCATGATAATTTCAGCGATTCTCCTGGGTCCATCCGCGGCGTCGACGACGGATTTGAGCACCACCTGGTTACTGGAGATGATGGCGGAGGGGACGTTGTTGTTCGACGTGGTGGACGGCACCCCAGGTCGTCTAGCGTAAGTGGTGAGATTCATCAGAGTCTCTCTGAAAGTAAAAAACAGCGCCTGCAGTAGCACCTGCATTACGCATAGTGTCCATACGTGCAGTTCTGCACGTACCACACGTCGAGGGACAGGGTCACAACAGACCTGTTTCTCCTTCTCCTGCGGCAGGGCAGTAAAGAGACCCTCCCAGTACAAGACCTGTGGAGTCAACACGATTCGTGGTGGCCGCAGAAGGTAGACTTGCTGCTGTACCACCTCCTGAAATCTACAGGCACTCCCAGCACCACAGCTTAGGCCACTGTCACCATGGAACCTATGACTGTATGGCAACAAATATCGTTGATGACGTCCAGATCTCTTGGATCAAGCAGCTTGGGACAAGGACCTGCAATGCCGAGCTGATGAAGAAGCCATCAACACACCGACCACCAAGGAGAGAGTAGTTAGGCCAACAACATCCTGAGACAACTACAGTGCTGGAGGTGGCCAAAAACACGTACACGTGATTCTCCTTTCACTGCCCAGCACCTACCGGTACTTGCCGACTTACCTGGGCCTGCAACCGCTCGAGATCTGATTGATATCGCACCTCCAAAGTTGTAAGGCCAGCTTGCAATAGATAAAGAGAAGTCCGCATAGAAGTGCCACCACGGCGACGATGCCCAGTACTCCGTAGATGAGATCACTTATCGGGTCAAACATGTCTCGCAGACTCTGTCGTACATGGTTTCAGACACTGCCCAGCGTGTTTGCTTTCACTCACTCAGCTCCGAAGCATCTCCGAGTGCATGGTGGAGACCGACGACGCGAACTGGGACGACGACGACGACGCGCCGGTTTCCGTCGAATGGACGTGAACGCATCTTCGTAGATAAGCAAGGATTTATTTTCCTACGCTACAAGTGCCAAATTTGCTCTTTTTATTGCCCACATACGAACTGGAGCGAGGAGATATCGCGTTGATCCCGAGTAAGCAAAGAGCTAAGTAAATAGCAATTTTTCTGTTTGGGATAGCCGCGATGGATAAGAGACAATTTCCGCGCACTCGTCTGTACACGTACGCACCGGTGCTCACGCTCTAATCTTTATTAGTCCCGGAAACCTTGAAATTCAAAGCGTGGTTGAAGTTATAAAAGTCCATCGTCTAAAGCACTGGGACTTGAAGTTTCAGCCGATGACATCAAAGTCGACTATGCGGGCGGTGTCGTCCTTGATGGACTTGGTCAGGCACACGATGATGCCTTGATTGCTGCTTGTTTGGCACCGCCTCATGTTGAATGAACGCATAGGAAAGCTAAAAATCTCTATACACAACTCTTTCTCGAATAGTTATGTAAGGGCACACTTAAGGTTTCCATGTTTTACTACACTAAATATTCAGGGAGTCATCGACTGAAACTTAAACCCACAGTAAAAGCACTATCAGTCTCTACAATAGGACATCTTCACCGCAGTCGTCACTGATTCTGATTTCTTTCTTACATAAACTTGTGGGACTCCGGCATCTTGCCCCACTGCGCACTCGACGTACGTTTGTAGAAACGCTTCTTCTGGTACTTGAAAATGACCTCCAAGGGAAGCATCTCTATTTGTGCGAATATCTGGTCGACGTCCGGCGGGTTGTATGATTGCTGCATGATCGCCATGTGGAAGGCATTACCTGTGTTAAGAGGTCCGTTTTAAGGCATGCAGAACTTAGGAGTGCAAATGAAAAACACAAACATATAAGTCTTACCAAGAGCCCAGGCAGGTATCTGCTTCCTGGGTGCCTCCTCGTCGTCTGTGTCTTCCTCCGAGTTCAGGTTGTCAATGTTATAGTTGTCTGGGTTATCCAGTGGTTCTGGCGGAAGCTCGTGTCTGGCTGGAGTAATATCATACGACGAAGTCTCGGTCGAAGGCTTTGTAAAGGTCGAGTTCAGGTTGTTCTCTTTCTCCGGCTTGCTGTGATGGACTGACTCGTGCTGTTGCTGCTGCAGGTCGCCACCTTTCGTGGCGGCTGCAGCATGTTTCTCTTTGGCGGCCGCCATCATCAAGGCCTTGGCCTCAGCCTCCTTCTTGGCCCTGAGCTCAGCCTCCTTCTTGGCCCTGAGTTCAGCCTCCTTCTTCTTGGCTTGCAGCATTTGGCGAAGCTGGCTGTTGCTGCTATTGCTGTTTTGTTGCTTGATCGCGGTTTTGAAAAACTTGGCCGCGTCAGCCAACTGCTTCTTACGCTCCACGGTCTTCTTGGGGACCGTGGATGACGACGACGACTGGGGAGGTGGTCGGACGCTCTTCAATTGCGATGACAGCGTTGAAGCGATAGCTGAAGAAGAGAACTTGCCTCCACTGCCAGGTGTAAGACCTCTGGCGCTGCTACTGTGAAAATGTCCTGACACCTGGCAAGAGGATTAAGCATTCACAATTTAAAGGTTATTATGACTTAGCAGAAGTGAAGAGTTTCCAGGATAACCTGTCTCTCACCTGCCGCTCCTTATTAAGTAACTCCTGCTTCTTGTTGAGTATCTCCTGCTTTTTGCTGTCCTGCAGGAGCTTCATAGCTGAACGCACGACACCGGGAGGCACCGCTTGCGGGTTCTTTGACGCGGAGTGTAAGCTGTTGAAGCGAGGCATCGCCTTGGGTTTCTCCACGGGCTTCGGGGGAGAAGCTGGCGGCGTCTTGCAAGTGGCTGCGTCGCCTGTGGATCTCTCAAGTCCAGGCGGCGTCACAGGTTTGGCCGTTAGGGCTTGAGGTTCGCGTACAGGACGAGCGTCTTCCTCCGCACCGGGCTTCTTACGGGTGGACCTCCTGGGAATAGGTGAAATAGGACGATTCGACGAAGCCGTCACTACAATTTCTGGTGGTTCCGCAAAGGTCTCTTTTTCTTCCGCACCAGGCTTTTTCCTGGATGACCTCCTTGGCACAGGAGGTGTGGAAGGTTTGGCCGCCTCGGCTTCTGGTTTATCGAAAGAAGTCTCATTTTCCTCTTCAATGTCATGCATGTTCCTGGTGAGCCTCCTGGGATTAGGTGTGCTGGGGCGCTTCGGTTTGGCTTCTTCAGCATGTGCTTGGGACGCCTCTTCGTCTGGTTCCTCTAGGCTGTCCTCGTGAACTCCCTCATCATCTGCATCATGGTCTTCGTCCTCGCCCACAACTTCTTGCGGCTCATCTGGTTCCTCAACGACGGGAACATCACGAGGGGGTGGCATTTCTTCGTCGGACAGAGACTTCGTGAAGGTCAGGTTCTTTTTAGAGGGTGTCTTAGGCAGAAGCACTATGGTTGAACAATCTGGGTCGTCCGTTGTTCCTCTCTCAGCTTCTTCCTTTTCCTTCACCATCTCCACAGAGGAGTTGGGCGATGGGGCGTCCTTGGAGGACGATATGGAGGCAGGAGGCGACTTTTTCTTCTTCTTGAACAGGTTGTCGACGGCAGTCACCACGTCTTCCAGCCAGGCTTCTGCAGGCTAAATAAAGTAACCGACCATTTAACACGGTGACGTTGAGAAGCTCCTTAGTCTAGACGACGACGCTTACCTCAAAGAGCTGCTGCGTAGCCTGGGTCTTCTGCAGCGCCTGCAACTGGAACCGGAGCACCCTTTCCGCCTCATCCGACGCGAACGTCGTCACCACTCCGGCCTCCTTGAGGAAGTTGACGTGATCGCTCACCTCGGTGTCCGGCCCGTACTTCTCGGACGGGATGAACGGGGTCAAGTTGGAAGAGATCTTGACCTTCTTGCGCCGCGGCATGGTGAAGGAGGCGAACTGTTCGAAAGTTGTCACTGGAAAAAACCTACTAACTTTTCTAACTTTGCTCGCCGCGCGCTAAATTTCCGCACTGACGGTCCGAACTACAGAGGCTCAGGCAGAGCAGCGCGCGCGGTTTAAACGGATGGGAGACAAGAGGACAGCGGTGAAAGAAAAGTGCCATGGAAAAATAAATGTTTGCAAGCTTGGCTCTTTCAGCTTCTGGACCTAGAGTGTCTTGGTTAGTTCATGATTGCAGCTGAGAGTGACATCTGCAAAGAAATGGATCAATGGGTGGTAAAACAGTTTGCTCGTGGAGATGGAAAACGCTCTGAAAACATACTTCATCTGCACAAAAAGGTGCACCCTGCAAAAGACCTCCTGTTCTTTGTACACAGGAGTTAAAGAATGAGAGCTATTCATAGGACGTGATGTGACGGGAATGACACTATATAACTTTGGACTCTTTTACAGGAGAATAACTGCTGGATTAGCAATTGCGGTAAAAGTTCGGCATCACCAAAAAACCCTTCACCTCATCAGGCCGGCCCTTCCACCTGGGCCCTTGTCAGAGAGCAGCTGCCAAATGCTTTGTCCAAAAAGTGACATTACAGTTTTTGTTCTCTCTCTTTATCAAACTCCTACCCGTTAGTGCTCATCTTTCCTTCATACATGGCCAATAGAAAATCTAGCTTGTTTCAGCCCCACGAATTTTGGCTCCATTAAGTTTGAAACACAGAATTGTGCGCTTGCTTCTGTTGCCATCTGGCAACTCTGTGAGTAGCAGGCTGAGCTTGGCCAGAGCGCAGAAGCGGTAGCGACCAGACCAGACAGACTCGAGCACAGCCAGAAGTTGCTACAGTGACTGAACTCACACCGAAGCGGATCGACAGCGAACAAAAGTTGGGAAAGTGAAGGCGAACGGAAGAAGAAAGATCAAGACCGTCCACGATTCGAAACTCGCGCGTTCCGTCTTCGAAAAAGTCCTCTTTCGCCTCACAAAATGTCCCAGGAGGCGACGTCGCCGGCTACCGAGGATGCTCACGAGGCCATGGAGATCGCTGACGGCGGCAACGCTGCTGAGGGCGAGCCGGTAATGTTGGTCGGGCGTTGTTCGACTGCCACGTTCGCGTTTGGCACGCTTTATCATTCTCTCCCCTTGCAGACGACCTCAGCCACGAGTGGTTGCTCAGACACGTCGACCTCTTCCCTAACCCCAGAGGTGCAGTCGTCTTCGGCGACGCGTCCCCTGACGGCCTCAACGGCATCTTCGTCTTCCGACCAGCAACAAACACAGGACAAAAAGGTGACGCTGTCGTATCCGATTGAGGACTTCACGCCACCGTCGCTGTCGTCCAGTCACGACCTGAAGACCAGCTACTCGTGGGACACCCTCCTTGCCGAGCCGGGCTTCGTCGCAGCGCCCGTCACGACTTTCGGACATGTGAGCTTTAGCTCAAAAGCAATCTGACTCACCGAGCACATAACGACTGTGATTGTATCTTAGGCTCCGATGGCCGACTGCTGGGACCAGATCACGGTTGGCATGAAGGTGGAGGTGGAGTGCAAGCCCTCCGACAGCCCTAGTTCGTTCTCGCCCTGCTTTTGGGTTGCCTCCATCCTTCGCCTGTCCGGCTACAAAGCTCTGCTGCGCTACGAGGGATTCGGCCAAGACGGGAGCAAGGACTTCTGGATGAGCGTCTGCTCCGACAAGGTCCACCCCGTAGGCTGGTGTTCCACCAAGGGAAAACCCCTCATCCCTCCAAAAGGTACTCATTCTCCTTTTCTACTGTGGGCAATGTTAACCTTTTTATTCTTTCGTTAAAGCCATTCGCTCAAAATATGCCGACTGGAAGGATTTCTTGGTGAAGCGCTTGACTGGCGCTAGGACGCTGCCGCAGAACTTCTACGCCAAGGTGTGGGAATCCGTCGGGTCCGTCTTCCGCAGGGGGATGAAGCTGGAAGTCGTTGACAAGATGCGGATTTGTCAAGTAAGCGCTGAAGACTGGATCAAGACCTTTGAGGAGTCGCTAGCTCATTGTTCCTTACTTTTAGGTGAGAGTAGCCACAATCAAGGACCTGACCGGGCGTCGTCTGTTCCTGCAATACGATGACGTGGACACCGACGACAACGGGTTCTGGTGCCATGAGGAGTCGCCTCTTATCCATCCGGTCGGTTGGGCAAAACGAGTCGGGCATCAGGTATGGATGGGTGCTGACAAGCTACGGCCATGAGACATTTTTTATTGGACTGAACTCTATGCTAGATCGACGCGAGCAAGGAGTACTTTGACCGCTGTACGCTGGAAAACTTTGATGAGGACGACTGCACCGAGGACATGTTTCCGCAGTACCGACAACCGCCTGGAGGATTCCAGGCGGGCATGAAGATCGAGGCGGTAGACCCACTCAACTTGGCCTCCGTCTGCGTGGCAACAATCATGAAAGTCTTGCGATTCGGTTACATCATGATAAGGATCGACGGCTACGAGATGGACGAAACCGGCGGGGATTGGTTCTGCTACCACGCATCCTCGCCGCTTATCTTTCCTGCCGGGTTCGCGGAGAAGAACCACATCAAGCTGAAGCCGCCAGCACCTAGATGGGAAGAAAACTTTACGTGGTTCGACTACCTGAGGGAGACGAGGTCGCAGGCTGCACCGGTTGGGCTTTTCTTACCCAGGGAGGAGTTGAAGCACGGCTTCAAGGTAACAACACGCACGAAGCAGATTCTCTCTGACTATCAGTCACTGGGATGAACAAGTCGGTGTTTTTGACCTGTCGTATGAGGTCGTTCCTTATATTGATACATGTGCAATGTAGGTTGGTATGAAGCTGGAGGCTGCTGATCAAATGGATCCTCGCTTGATCTGCGTTAGCACGATCTCTCGTGTCGTTGGGCGACTTTTGAAGGTCCATTTCGATGGGTGGGAGGACGACTACGACCAGTGGATGGACTGTGAAAACGTAGACATCTACCCAGTGGGATGGGCAGACTTGGTCGGTCACAAGCTCGAGGGTCCGAGGCAAGCTCGTAAGTCTGAAAAGTGTTTCTACCATGTGGAATGAACTCCATCATTCAAAACCCACCACTATTGCAGCTCCCTTAAAGAAGGATCGACGCAAGGCTGTGAGCAGAAAGGGCAAGAAGCGAACCTCTGGCGCCGGCGGCGCCGCCGCAACCAACAGCGGGCCAGGGTCAAGCGCCGCAAATTCAAGCGCCAACTCCAGTAACAGCAACAACAAGAGTGGCAAACGGAAGACTGCAACGTCTCCCGGAAACATCAACTCTCAGGCCGCTTCCGTCCCCGTTGCTTCCACCACCGCGGCGGCAGACGCGACTTCGACCGAAGGCGCCTCCGCTTCCACCACCAGTACCACCATCACAACGACCACCACCTCTTCCAGCCACACTCCACCTCCTCCGGTCTTGGAGCCGCAGCAACAACTCCGCGTTATCCCTAGACTGGTGGATTCCGCTGGCCAAGTGTCTCTGAGCCAGAGGGGCAGAGACCCGAACCTGGACCCCACCAGCTGGTCTGTGGAAGAAGTGTCACAGTTCCTGGACATCAATGAATGCAGCTCCCTCGTTGACTCATTTTCTCGTCAGGTGAGTTAATGAACACAACAATAGACTATTCTTAACTGCACTGACGTCATTATCTCCACTACAGGGTGTTGACGGATCCTGCTTTTTGTCTCTCACCAAAGACGACGTAATGAAGCTGGTCAATAACAAAATCGGGCCCTGTCTGAAAGTGGAAAATCTGCTGTCCTTGCTCAAAGCCAGGATGAACCCTGTCCAAGCCAGACTTCTTGGCACCATGAGGAAATGAACGAAGTATGTACGACTCGTACATATAGTAAAGAAATCATATGTGCTAAATGAGCTATCACACGAATGTACAAAAACAAGATCCTGCGCGTGAGAAGATTCAAGCATCCTGAGGCCTTTTGTCTGCATGTTTAAACGTATAATAAATACAGTTCTTAGACAATCTCATTAGTGCGTCGGCAAGGATCATTTCATCAGGAGGTTTGCAGACTCCTTCTATCGTCAAGCGCATTGATATCTCTAACCTCCATCAGTTATTTGACCCACGCCTTCACTGCCTCTACGACCTGTCCGGTCTTCTCGGCCGCCAGGTCGTAGTACACCGGTAGGTTCTTCTCTGCCCACAAATACACAGCTCGCGTCTGTTCGATGATGCATTCACCGAGCCACTGAAAGTACGGCCGAGCCGCCAACCACCACTCCCACACGCGCGGCTTCAGCCACTCCCACCCCGTGGCCACGCGGGTCTGCGCCGTCGACCACGCGCGCGCCGCTGATTCTGCCGCTGCGGCGCCCGCCGGCCCTAACTTTTCTCCGATCCACTCCGCCGTCGCGCGACCCCTTTCGGCGGCCATGTTCCACGCCGCTAGACCGCTTGCCGCCGCCTCTCGCGCGTACGGACCTAGAGTCCGGGCGCTTTCCATGTAAATTTCTTCCGCCTTCTTGCCCAGGTGGTGGAAGGTGGCGTCGACGTCGCGAGTGATGAGGGGCAAAGCTCTCTCGATGCTGCGCTGATCCAGGTGGCCGCCAGTGTAGATCCAAAGCAGGGAAATGCCGCTCGCCACGAACACGAAGAGCAAACCGAGGAGAAACATGGGCAGTGAGTGACACCACCCACCACCGATGCTCTTGCCTAAAAAGAAGCTCTCTTGTATTCACGTATCATCTGTTGCATCACTGAAGAAAAGTCAACGTAGTACAGGTAAGTAATAACTACGCCATGGAGTCTGTAAGCAGAAATTGTCATTGGGGATTGTTGCAAGCCAAAACTAAGCTTAAACATCACAGCGTGATAACCGATTAATACAGACAAGCGCTTGATGTAGCAGAAATGCCTGGTTATTAGGCTTTGCTCCATTAGATTCACTGGGTTATGTAGGGAGTCATGTGGCAATTTCGAAATTGTTGCCACCCACCAGCAGCTACGTGACCATTCCAGTTAACAAGCAAGAAAGACACTAAATTCCCACTATTCCTGCCCACTTAAACTTCAGTATAAAATGTCCCTTCACTATCATAGAACTGGGTGCCAAATGCCAACTTAGATCCTGCGTGCCAGGGGGGCCTGGCTTCAGGTGCCTGACCCCAGCCTCCAACTTACTGGCACCTAAATGCACATGAGCAGATGCTCAAGCACATAAACATCTGGTGGCAGACTTCAGCATGGTGCAGATGACCAAGGACCAAAGGGATGACGAAACTGCCAGAAGTTACGTGAGACCACCAACCCTGTGCGCCGGGTGCGCCAGTGCCCGAACATCAGGCAGACTGCGTAGGTACTTGTCTTGGGGACCCTTTCTCAAAACCTAACATGTTCTACGTTTCCACTACATGAACCAAGTTCTTTTTGATATTTTGGACATGGTTACAGATTTTCCCCTTAATATAGTCCAAATTTTGAGTGCAGATTAGGACAGGGTATGTCGGGAGTCGTTTGTTCTCCATTTGGTCCTCTTCGGTAACTTCTCAATTGAGGCTCAATGGAGCTGAACCCACTTTCTTCTCTGGGCTATCTTTCCAAGGCCATAGCCAGGTGCTCAATAAAAGTATAGGACAGGAGTTTCATTTTACTTGAATTCTCATTTAGATTGATCATTCCCATTAGATTTAGTGTATTGTCAACAATCAGATAGCATGATCGACTATGCAATGTGCTTGGAACGCAAATGTTCCAAGCACCCAAAATGTCAGAACTACGTATAATGAGGCAACAAAATAACTTGTTATCTCACTAAATACACTCGAATCATCAATAACAAGTGCCCCACTACAATGAACATGGCACCTGAATGCGTGCTGCTCCAATGTTAGGTTTTTAGTGTTGCACCTGAGTAACCTTAAGTAATACACCTAAATAAGTGCGGCACTTAAGTCAGCATGTGTCAAAACACTGGACGAAGTGGCTTGTACGGCATGAAGACCCTGGCAAATATGCAGAAACTGCTGCAGCATATACGTCAACCACGCAAAGTCTGCAACGCGCTACACGCGAGTTCAACTATTTGTCTATATTGTATGATTTGTCAATATAAAAATGGACGACTATATTGGATTGCGCTTTATATGCCACAGTTTTGCCCGTTAATGCACAACAAGTCGACCCTAATTGAAATTATGCATTTATTTAGTAAAACTCTCAGCTTCAAGTGTCATTGCACACTAGATAATTGGTGAAATTACTGGATTTGCAGTTTGGCAGCTTTGAGAGAGGTGACTCACACTTTCTGTTGTTGTTAAGTAGACGATCATTAATGGATTTCTTTAAGCAGGAGTGATGGTGTAGTGTGAAGAGTTGCCATCTGCGGAGCTCGAC
>JAAUXU010143444.1_pt1 | contig 18673 bp, 28 predicted proteins | sample 7278151 | NCBI WGS metagenome assembly JAAUXU01 (sample SAMN14350113, study PRJNA611818) | marine sediment metagenome | isolation source: surface marine sediment (1.8m) | place: French Polynesia: Moorea | collected 2018-08 | reverse complement strand
CCTTCCTGTTTGAGGGGGTCCCACTGAGTAGGGGGGGGGGGGGGAACTTCTGGTCCCTTCACTTCCTAGTTTAACGAACGTTGCGGCTGCTTCCTGGTTTTTCTTAGAGCAGAAAAAACTGAGTCGTTGTTCGGAAAATGCTTGAACTAATGCTCATCTCTTTCTTTCTTGACTCCTGGGGGAATCTGTTGGACTTGGACCAATGATGGATTCGCTCTAAAAGTGAGGAAAACATAGTTCATGAGGCTCCCAAGGCCTTGGGCGTCTTTTCCTCTGACCGCCCTAGGCATATAGGAAATAAAAAGAAGGGAGAGAAGAAAGGAGAAGTTGGTTCCAGCAGGGTTTTTCCCCCTTTTTCCTCTTATTCCTCACAGTTTCACTTTCTGTCCAGGTGGCCGAGGACACGTTTTTGTTCTTTCCCGCGGAGATTTCAACGCAGGCCAGAGGAGGAATAAGGCGAAATGTGGGAAACCTTTCCTCGCCTTGTCCGACTTGCACCAGTGGAGAAGACTGGAGAAATGACATCTTCTGTTTGGCGCGAATGCGTTCAAACTTTCCCCTCGTTTGAAGAAGGAATTCCCCTTGTTGGCTCAAGTCTCGTCGGGGGCGAGAGGGACGTTGACGGAGAAAAAGTCTTGCAAAAAAGTCTTCTCTTGGCGGATCGACGAAAGTCACTGTAGTACAGTAATGTATGAAGCTTCCAAAGTCTTTAAGTCGCAAACTTTTCCCCCACTTGTTGAATTTTTTGTACCATGTCTCTTGAGTTTTTGCTTCTTACTTTTCTTCTTTTCAACTGCTGGTCACGTTGGGAGAGGAAGATCGGTTGGCAACGTCCTCGTCCTCCTCGTCCCTGCTCTCGAAGCTAGAGTAGGCAGAGCTGGAGGTGTTGTTGTTGGGCTTAGGATGCGCTTCCCTCTTGTCAGAGCTCGAGCTGAGGTTCATAGACGACGAGCCGGACGTATCGTGGTCGTCCCGACTCCTGCCGACGACGTCGTCCTCGTCGTCGTCGATCTCTTCTTCCTCCTCCTCGTCGTCGCCGCCGACGCTGTCCAGGTCCTCCTGGGTGGCGGCGACGTTCGGATGCGCCAGCTGCCGGTGGCGCCGGAGGCTCTTGGAGTCGATGAACCCGGTGGCGCCGTCCGGGCACAGCGAACACGGATACGGACGCTCGCCCGTGTGCCCCAGACGGTGCCGCTTAAAGCTCGCCGAGTCCTTGTAGGACTTGCCGCAGTCCGAGCAGTGATAGGGCCTAGACGGGGAGAAGAATGGACTTGAAAGTGACTAAGTTCACGCTCGACAGTAAATAGGAGTGGCGCGATTGTTCGCGCCACCTGGACAAACGCCATCGAGATCAACTCAGCTGTGTCGAGGAAAGTCGCAGTTTGTCTGCCCCAACTGTACGAATAATTACAGCGTCTGTGAAAGTTGGCGGGAGAAATCAGCCGCATTCTTTCCAACTTTCCATTGTTATTCAAGCAGTTTTCTCCCTCTTCCTCCCCGACTTCTGCCTGACGCACGCCTGCGTCGTACGCAAGACGCCGTCGTTACCTCACCTCATTGGCCAATAGGCACAGATGAGAAAACGAGATAGGAGTGAAACTTCTGGTGCAAGCTGAACAAGGGAGTGAAGGAGAAGAAGAAATTCTGGTCACAGAGAAATTGTTTAGCCATGGTCAGATTTGACGGGGCTCAAACTTGGCACGTTATGACCGTTTCAGGGATCGACACTATTGTAGTTGTACTCATACATTAATAATGATTTAAGGAAGAGGGAGCAGCTTTTGCGTCTTAAGTTTGAGTCACATTGCCGACACTCTCATGCTGAGCTTCCCCAGTCTCCGACTTGTTGTTCTCTTACCTCACGCTGCTGTGAGTAGCCATATGCGTGTTGAGATTGGAGGGGTGGCCGAAGGCCTTCTCGCAGACGGTGCACTGGTAGGGCGTGGCAGAGCTGTGGGTCGTCTCGTGCTTCTGCAGGTGGGCCTTCTGTCGGAAACGCTTGTGACAAATGAGGCACTCGAACGGACGCTCGCCTGGAGAAGGGAGATGACGTTACAAGTGGTGTCCCTCACCCTGCACTAGAGGGTGCTGGACTTACCTGAGTGAATTTTCTTGTGCGCGGTGAGATTGGACTTGGAAGAGAAGTTCTTGCCACAGGTGTCACAGACGTGCTTGCTCTCGCCGGAGTGGACGTGCTCCAAGTGAGACTCCAGGCTGCTCAGGTGGCTGAACTCCTTGCTGCAGTAAGAGCACTGGAAAGGCTTGCCTCCTTCTGCCTGGCCAGCTAATGGAGAGATAGAGAGGAAAAAATCACCAATTGTCACACCAGAGAAGTCAGTTGAGCTTCTTACCTTTCGAAATCTTGGGGGACGTCTTGCTGCTGCTCTCGTTGGAGTCGCCGTTGATCGAGGCCGCCGTCGCCGCGGCTGGTGGGAAGATGGGGGCCGGAGCCATCCCGGGGAAGACAGGCTGGTGAAACGTGGGTGGCGGCGGATGGTGGCCAAGCATAGCTGAGAGCACTGTGTAGGGGTTTGTAGCCGCGGCGGCCGCTGCGGCCGCGGCCAGACTAGAGGATGATTTGTCTTGTTGCGGCGGGGGTGCTGATAACGGCGGTGGGGGCGGAGGGGGCACGGGCAGTCCGGACAGCTTCATGAGGTGCTCTGCAAGGGCCGGATCTGCAGCTCCCTGACGCACGTGCGGCGGCGGCGGCAGCAAGCCGCCGAAGAAGGGAAACGGGGGAAAAGGGGACGCGCCCACCGGGGGTCTTGCCGTCATAGGCGGCGGGGGCGGAGGAACTGTCGTTGACACTTCGTTCTCATCGCTGCTGCTCCCGCCGGTTGTAGTTGTAGCCCGGTGAAGCTCCTCCTCTTTGCGCTTGAGGGAGAGGTCGAGACCGGTCTCTTCCTGGTCGTCGGAGTCGTCGGACGGACCCACAATGGTGAGCTCGCCGCGAATCTGCGTCGTCATCGGAGTCGGCGCTGAAGGTTCGCTATGATGTTGATGGCGGTGATTCTTTCGCAGCGGAGGCGAAGACGGCGGCGTGAGGCCCGCGACCGGCTGCGTAGGCAGCCGCACCGTCGGCGGTAAAAGCTTCAGACTACTAAGGATGTTGTTGTTCTCGCTCTTGCGCAACAAGTCCTGCATGCCCACCGGCGTCAGCTTGGACGGGTCGAAGAGGAACCCGCCGCCGCTGCCTGAAACACTAGCGGAAGCGGTCGTGGACGCCGCAGATGGTGACTCTTCTTTAGTGGCTGCCCGCAAATCGTTCTTGCGCCGCCGGGGACTCGCAGCAGCAGCCGGGGACTTGTCCCTCACGGTGATGTCGTTTCCGTTCAGTGCCGATGTCGGATGCTGCGTGGTCGACAAGAGCTGCTTCTGCCTGATGACCTCGGCCAAGACGTCCAACTTGCGCATCTTAGCGGCTCTGTTCTCGGACAGGTGGCTCTTGAGGGAGGACGAAGAGGAGGACCCGGGTGACAGCTGATTGAGCGGTGTGAACTGGAGAAGGTTCGCATGAAAGCCCTTCTTGCCGTTGTCGCCGTTCAAGGAGTGCTCCTCTTGCTGGTGGCGCACAAGGGCAGCCTTGTCCTCTTGGCGGTCGCCGCAAGTGGGGCACACGCTGTGTACTCCCTCCATGTGCTTGATCAACTTATTGGGCACCTTGAACACCTGTTCGCAGTGATCGCACGGCAGGAACTGGCTGCTCGTCTCGTGTTTTCTGTTGTGGATCCTCAGGTTGAACTCCTTGCTAAAGCCGATCTGGCACTCGGGGCACCTCAACAGATCACCGCTAACACTGAGATGCTCGTCTTTGACGTGGCCCTTGAGGACGGCCAGGTCGTGGGAGCCGAAGGCGCACTGGCGACATTCGTAACCGTGGGTCACGTCGTTGTAATCCACGAAAGACCTGACGCGGTCTTCGGTGTCACCAGCCGCGCTGACGGCCACGGCCGGCCCGTCGTCTGAGCGCGCCGAGTGATAGCGCGGTCGCGGCTGTTTGCGCTTCGGGCTGGACTTGGAGCGCGAAGCGCGACCGCTGTTGTTGGCGTTACTGTCTAAAGGCGAGTCGGCGGCCGACTGATGGGTGGGCGACTGCGTGGAATCGGCGGCGGCAGCGGCAACCTCGCCGTTGCTGGTGTTGTCCTCGTCGCTGATGCGCTCGTCGTCCACTTCGTCCAGACTGGTGGTGACAGCGGGAGGAACGTTCGACTGCTCATCCTTGTTCTCTCTCCTCTTCTTCTCGTACAGCTCGGTCGCCTGCACGTGTCCCTGCGTCTTTTGATGCTTTTGCAAGTGGGCCTTTTGCCTGAAGAAGACGCCGCACGGGGTGCACTGGAACGGCCGCACGCCCTTGTGAATGCGCTGGTGCATGTTGCGGTTGCTGGCCGAGGTGAAGATCTGGAACGAGAGGGGAGGAAATTAAGGCATCTGCAAAAATGACTCATTTCGTCGTCAACCTACCTTTCCGCACGTCTGGCACGGGTACTGCCTCTGCTTCAGCTTCTGGTGGCATTTCTTGTGAGCCTCGTAGTGACTGTAGAGCGTGAAGGTCTTGGCGCAGAGGGTGCAGGCGATGGAACCCCGACTGCACGCACCGGAGCGGTGATCCGCGGGGACGAAGTCCGGAGAGGTTGAGTCGGCGCCACAGAACCCGCAGTTGGGGGAGTCGCCGCCTATTGAGTCGTCTGCGAGGAGGGGGGGAGGGAAACAAGTAGATTATTACTCTTTCCACTCTTTGTCTTTGTGATCACAGAACTCACCGGCTCGGTCTTGGCTGCTGTCTCTCGACGCATGCTGCGGCTGCGGTGGCGACTGCGCCACCTGCACCGCTGCCTGCGGCGGCAGCGGCGTCGCGTTGGCCGGCGGCCCCGCGGCCGACGCCGCCGATGTGTAGAGCTCGGCGATCCGGAGGAGCTCGGCTCGCTGCTCCGGATTAGGTACCGCTGTGAACTCAGGTACCTCGGCCACATGACTGCTACTGGATGGACGGACCTAAATAAAAAGTAAAGTCTTTACTTTCTGCCCAAGTCGCATTTGTCCGCTGCTACGGCCGCCCAGTAGTAGCGCATGCACCAATTTTTGGCGCCATGGCTCCACTTGTCCTTCTCCCTGGCGTCAGGCAGGTCGGGAGACAAATTGGGCGCTCGAGTAATCACCGCCGAGAGTCCTTAACACATCTGCGACAAGCTCCTGGCGGCGGCGGCGCAGCCGCCTGCCCCTGGGGGTGGGGGGTGGGGGGGAGGATTTTTACCTGACAGACCAAGGTTGCTCCTTATTGTCTGTACAATGTGTGCCAATAGAGAAGAGCTCCAATGAAGAATCTTCTCCGACACAGACACCTGGGGAGTCAGGTTAACAACCAGGAGGGGACGACGAAAAATCTTTTTTTTTGTCCGTCCACACACAAATGCGCAGGGCCTTTTTTGTGCGCAAAAGGCCCCTCCAGACTCGACCAGCTGGCACAAACGCGCTCAGCGCAGCAACATGGATTACTCCACTTCTGCGATGTTCTCAAGCGTTTCCCAGACGTCTGGCTTTTTTGCCCGTTTCCTCCTCCCCACACAAAGGCTTGGTGGGCCTACCCTGGAGTCGGGTTGGACGAGCAAAAAGAGGCCCGAGTTTTCATCTAATCATGCAGCGAATCCAGAAGACTTTGACTTGATCACAACTTGCCTGACGTCGATTTGGTGTCATGACTAGACAAAGAGTTCTTTCAAAGGTACACATGCGATAGCATCGCTGGAAATCGATGAACTGTGGTGTTTTTTTGCACTGATATTTCAGTCATTTTTTGCCTGTACTTTACGTGCCTCCATTTGCTTCTCCTACTGCTACTGCACAAGTATGGCATTGACGGGAGGTGTCTTCTTACCTTCAGGTCGAGCGGCGCCTCGTCGTCACTTTCCTCGACGTCCACGTCGTCGCTGACTGCCGCGGCGGCGGCCACCGACTTGCGGCTGAGGTCAATGGCTGCGTGCTCGCTGCTTAAACTGAGTCGGTTGGCGTTGGCCGCCGCGGCCACTGCCGCCGCCGCCTGCTGCTGTTGCTCGTGATGGTGCTGCGCGGCGTTGGCCGCGGCCGCGGCCTCGAGCAGTCTCTGTGTGGACCCTCCTCCGGCTGCCGAGCCGCCGCCGCCCACCATCGTCGAGTACCGGGGCTCCAGCATGGCGCTGTGGATGGAGAAAGCGGAGAACACGTTGTCAGTGCCAGAGGAAACATAACAACAGTGACTTTTTCAATATCTTTTCTCTCTGCAGAAACTGCAACATTTTTCCTCCGTCTGCAAAAAAGTGCGTCGGTAGCAGGGAAGAAAGAAAATTCGCATTTCTTTCTGTTTCACGTCTTTGACACTCGTCATTTTACCTTAATGACGACCTTGAACATAGGAAGAAAGAGTTGAATAGGGAAATATTTTCAGACGTCATCGGTTTCCAAGGGAAAAAACATTAAGTGGATGACAAAAAGAAATCCAAGACATTCCTCAACTCGGGAAGGAAGGGGGAAAAACACTTGGAAAAACGGAATCGCTTCCTCTGCCTTTAAGGCCTATTTAAGGCCTTTAGAGGAGGGGAGAAAAATTAACCCTGAGCTCGCGAATTATGAATCGGCCTCGAAGAAGCCAAGCAAAAGCAGACGCCCAAGGTCAACTTTCTCGTGATCAGATGAATGACGACCGACAATGCTTTGACAATGGCAGGGGGGGGGGCAGGGATCGTTTACCCCCTCGTCTAGTACCTGAGGCCTCCCCCGGGCCAGGCGTGGCCGCAAGCCTCCCTCGAGAGAGTTTCCACCATGTCACAATCGCCTTTGTTGCCCTCGTCGTCGGACTCGTCCAAACAAAGCAACAACGATGCCAACCAACACAAAACAAAAAGTCTGGCTGAGCGCACGTGATCACTCCGCCAGCGCTGATTTCCTACTGAGACACATTTCCTACGGAAAAGACTCACCGAGAGAGCCGAACAGCTGGGTTGGCCGAGAGCGGGCGAGGCCGCATTCATGCAGGCCCCCGACAACTTGGCGGCCGCGCCCGTGTGAGGCGTCAACAACGCCAGGCGCTTCTTCACGGCTCACGCTGCACCAGGGGGCAACAGTCATGCCATCGTTCCCGGGAAGAAGCCGGTCTTTTTCACTTTGGGCCTTTCGCGGCCCCGGGCATTTCTCTCTGTGCACGCGGGCGCGCGTGTCAGAGAACTCGCACTCCTTCATCAAGGAGATTCCTCGTACAGATGTTTTGCTACATACGAGCAACTCTGTTCGGAGGAGAAAGAGAAGAGGGGGAAAAACGCGGGCCTTTTTTTTTCATGCCTCGATTCTCTCTCTTGTGCACGCGCGCGCGTGCGAAACCAAAAGAGCGCCAACGTCCTGTGTGTGTGTGTGTGTGCGTGCGTGTGTTGGCAGCAGTTTTTCTCGCTGCGTGCGCGCGCGCGTGTTCTGTATGTGCAAACACGAGATAAGACGCAAAAAGGAGTTAGAGACAGACAGAAATTCATGGTAGGCCTAGAGGAAAACTTTGGTTAGGTTACTTATTTGGGTGTGCGAAGAAGGAGCGCGAGACACGCACAGACAGATGCACACACACACACACACACTCACGTTGCTAAGCCTGCAAAATGTCGCGGAAATTTGCTAAGGTATTTTAGGGGGGGGAGTTTGAAACTGCCCAAAGACTTGGCGGGGTTCGACGTCGCCGAGATCAACTCGGCCCATCACAGTGGAATGTGTACCCCAGTGTGCCCCCCCCCCTTTGTTCTCGACGACGTCGGCACAGACAATCCGTGCACAACGGATTTCCCTCCATTCACCAGAACTTGTGCGAGAAGCAACAGTGGATTAAAAACCCATTGAAGCACAAATCTGAGCTTAACAACCTGCACCAGCTCAGGGCCTCCTCCTACATCCTCAGGAGAAGCAGGTGGATTTTTTTCGTCCCCTGCCTCCCCTTATTTCCCCCCCCCCAGGAATTTCGATGGTTTCCTCCATACCAGGGGCGATGACGTAACAGACACGAGCCCTTTTTTCCACGCTCCGTGTGCAATAATTAATATATATAGCACGCGCAGGCGAGCTTGAATGTGCGCTACACTAAGGCAGTGCGATGTTTCGAAGACGTCTCATACCGATATCTACCCGGGCCATTACTCGATATCGTCATCTTTATGGGAGGGGAATCAGGTCTCACCGGGGCTTCTGGATCGCAGGCCAGAAACAAAAGATGTGGGAACTATTGATATCGTGTCTCCATCACTCAATCGAGATATCTCCAAATATGAGAGACCTCGATATTTTGCTACCCGGTGTCGATATCGACGGATCGCACGAGCTTGGCGTCGCCGTCATAGTGCAGTGACGCGTGCATTCATGTGTGTGTAAGAGAGAGGAAAGATACACGGGCGTAAGCAGAGGCTCAGAGAGAGTTTGCAGCAGTTTGTCCTTGAAAAAGTCTTCTTGCATTTCATGATAATGCTTTTTTTTCCCGACCACCTTCTTTTCCTCCTCTACTCCTGTATCAAGCAGTAAGAAAGGAGAGGCGATCTTGGTCGATCTCTCACGCTTCGGTGCGCACAGCGCACACGGCTCCGGACAGTGCAACCAGACCGTGGAGCCGGCGCACCCGGGTCCCCCCCGGGTGCCACCTTAGCTGCCGGACTGTACAACCGGAGACATGCCAGCATCTCCGACTGCAGACACATTGGCACAGGAAATTCTTGGAAATGCCTGGCAGCAACTTCTCGTCGGTCTCAGGCCTGCCCTCGGCCGGCTTGGAGGGGAACATGTGGACGGAGAGAGCCAATGTGAACGCAGGATTCAGGAGGCAGCTGCCTCTCGCTCTCCTTTGTGTTGCCTCACGCACACACGCACGCGCGCACGCGGAGAAGGGGGAGGGGAAAAAGTTTTTTTTTTTTTCAAGGCAACGGCAGCAGCAACAACAACAGCAGCAGCAGCAGCAGCAACGATGAACGTACCAATCTTGCTTGGGAACTTTTTGGCGATGATTTCATGAAGGCTTCCTCCCAAAAAGGTCTCTCTCTCTCTCTTCTTGTTGGTCTGTGTCAGGACAGGTAGGCCCTGAGCAGGCCCTGAGCAGGCCCTGAGCAGGCCCTGAGCAGGCCTTCTCTCACCAGTGGCCTGGGAAAGTTCAAGTGCTTTCCGGAGCCGGCTGTCTTTCCCGCGTCCCCCGGAGAGACCCCGAGGAACCTCGGGGACCCCTATTTGACTGCTGCCACCTGCCCGTCTCAGTCATATCCTTCTTTTTGTGGGAGAAGTGAAGAAGCAGAAGAAACTCATTTCCTCTCTGGTCGACGTACATTAACTTGTCTCTGACTCACCTGCTCTGGGCTGACTCAATAAACATTATACACGTACGTCACCGTCGAGCAGCACCTGAGCCGCAGAAGAAAGAAGCCACACTCGCGGACCGTGTGAGCCTCAAAGAACAAGACCGTGATTCACACTGCAGTTTCTTTTGACGGGAAGTCATTTCTAAGGCGTCTTCCACATTCTCGTTCAAGAAGAAATCGACGTCGTCGTCGCACCTTGATGGCTTTCCCAAGTTTCGTGTTTCATTGCCGGTTTGTTTCCACGAAGGGGGGGGAGGGGGGAGGGAGTCAAGGGGGTATTTTTAAACACACAAGCGAAATCGTGGTCATTCTGGCCGAAAATAGCACTCAATGGCACTTTTCCCGAGCAATTTCGCTACAAATGGACTGATGTCTGTCAGGCCCCCCCTCGGCTCCATGCAGGTAACTTTTCTATGGGGAGAGGAATAATTTGGGGGGGAAAAGGCGCGCACAGATTCTTTGTCTGCCTTTTTCCACCATCCTATTCAGTCTCTCCTCCCTCCCCTGATTTTTTTCTCTCCGCCGGGACGACAGCAGCCACGGCACACATGGCCAAGGGGGCCCCCAGGCCATCGTCTTGCACGTTGTTGCTGCTGCTCCACAAGGTCTCTCTTTCTTTCTTTCTTTCTTTCTTTCTTTCTTTCTCGCACACGCGCGTAAAAAAGCGGGAGATGGAAACAGCAGACGGTGAGCGGAGACTTCACGGCCGCATCCTTCTCAAGATAAATGGGCAGGGACTCCTAGGAAAATGTTGACCGGACAGAAAGCGGCTGCTTTGATAGTCAACAGGTCCGGACTTAGACGAGATGAAAGGCACTTTTTGTACATAACTCACTTTGGTCATAACTCACAGACAACAGTGAGAGAGCTGCTTTTGACAATGATCATAATAAAGAGACAGCGCAGGGTGATGATAGTAGTAAAAACACACACACACACAGATGATAATAATAGTGAGAGTTAAAAATAAAAAAAAAAACTGCTACGCACACTTGGCCACGAAAGCCGGTGGAGACAAGGGGCGCTGTCCTGATGCACAGTGCCACGGCGGGCGCGTCCACCGGCTTGGCGGCGTGGGGACTGTTCGAGGTCACGCTAATTGTGTCTCTGCTGCTGGTCCTGAGTGGCTTAGCAGTCCAGGCCAGAAGTCATTTTCAGGCAACGCCGTAGAACTACTAGGACAAGGTGAGGAGGACGGAGAGAGAGAGAGAAAGAAGAGAAAGAGAATCCAGGTAGAAAGATTTGGTACGCAACAGCAGCAGCAGCAGCAGCAGCAACGCGGGAGAGACCACGACGACCTGTGAGAAGGACGACGACGACGACGACGACGACGACGACGACGACGAGGAGGAGGAGGAGAGACCACGCAACAGCAGCAAGAAGTAGGACCTGTGCGTGTGGAGCAAGCAGGAGAAGGAGAAGCAGCAGCAGCAGCAGCAGGCCGGCTTGACCTTGAAAACTCAATTTTTACCCCTCCTCGGGCACGCACAGAGAGAACAGCCAACGGCTGCAGAGATGTGAACACCGTGAGAAAACTGCGCAGACTGAAAAGTTTGGATGTTGCTTCAATGTTGAGATAAAAGTGGGTTTTGGCGGGCTCCAAATAGAAAGTTTGGCTCCACCGTGGCTTTCCACGAGTAGAAGGAGAGGGCAAAACCTGTGCCAAAGTCCATTTTTTGTGTGTGAAAACAGGGTCCAAAAGGGGGGGGGGGTCGCTATAGATTTGAAGGGAAAAAACAACTTTTTTGCCCTCATCTTTTATCAATGCGAGGCCAAAATATGAGCAGAAAAGAGCTGCAGCCATTGAGAGACACAGGAAGGATCAGGCAGGTGGCTGAAATGAAGAAAACCGTTGAGGATTCGGTTGGGAGGACTCCGGAGACTCCGCCGAAAGCTACTTGCGCCAACATGGAAAGACGTCGTAACTTTCGGCAACTTTCTCTGCACTGCATCAGCGCTGCTCCCTCCATGCACAGCGTCGTCGTCCACGTGTGCTGTACCTCCCGCCCCCTCCCCCCGGGGGCGTCGGCGTGCTTGTCTTGGATTTGGCCTTGAATTTCTCTGCTCTCACTTTTCTGCTTCCCTCCCTCCCCACGTTTCTCTCCATTGTGTGCGTGAACACGCGCGCGCCCGCGCACAGGGAGATCTTGGCGCATTCCTGTTTTACCACGTGTTTATGCATGCGTGTTTACATCAACTGCAGCGGCGACAGCAACCGCCATAAAGTGCTGAACGGGGCGGGCTTGAAGTGGGTCAAAGTCTTGACCTTCACCCCAAAAAATGGGTCTTTTCAGAAAAGTCCTGGAATTGAGGCAAAAATTGTCGACGCCGCGTTATTTGAAGGAGATTTGAACTGGGAGAAAAGTAGGAAGTGCTGGCCTTGAAAAAAGAAAAGTGGCTCAGGGTTGCCACAGTCATGCACCACTTATTTACATCCTTTCTCACGCGCCACCGCCGCAACGACAACAACAACAACAACAACAAGTGAAGAATCCCCAGCTGCATTTGCCCTTTTTTTTGTCAAACATCAAGCTGAGAACCCTGCTTTCTTTATTCTTTCTTTCTTCCTCCCCCCCACTCGCTGTTCTTTGTGTCCCACGGCGGCGTCTGCACCATGTGTTGTGGGGTCAGCGACGCCTGGACCGGCTTAAAGGGGGAGGAGAAGAGAAACGGGGGCACTGGGTTGAGGAGGCGGACGGGGAAAGCGGAGCATTCCTCCACCCCATTGTGTCCGATTTAAATGCTCCTGCAGCTCCTCCAGGGGCCAAAAGGAGAAGAGAGACATTTTTAGGGGAAAACCGAGCGAACAGAAAATCTTTCAAGGACCTCAGACCGAGCACGAATGTGGAAGGATTTTTTTTTTTCAAAAGAAAAGTGCAGACGCGCCAAAATTCAAGCCTCGAGTAACAACAACCCAAAGCTGAGATGCGATTCTTTTTTCTTCTTCCTGAGATAAGACACAAAGAAACCCTTATTTTTTCCCTGTTACACATGAACTTTGGCCGCTTTTTTTCCAGGGCAGAGAAGCAAACGGTTTTTCCCATTTTTTTAAGATGGCGAAATAGATTTTTCCGCGGAAGGAAGATGTGCGAAACCCGTGTTTGTGTTTTGCAAGAGACCCTTTGCTTTGTCCCTTTTTTTTTTCGCCGGGAAAATGTGGGAAAACGAAAGGAGGTGGAAAACGAGAATGAAATCACCAGTTCAGCTGCCATTGCGATACTTTAGCAGCAGAAGAAGAAGCTTTGGAAGAAAATTCCATCTGTCATGTGGAGGCAGTTTAAAGCGGAGAGGCCAGGACATTACAGTAGCTGACATTGCGTAAGCAGCATTTTCTCCATAATCAGTGCTCTTATGGATGGAGTCCTGGAGAGGCAGGAAAAATCATCACTTTTGGCACCAATCTGGCAAAAAGTCAGCTTGCCAAGACGACCAAACTTCGGCGGGCAACACGAGGGAGACAGGGTTGCCACGCTTTCGTGTCAGCCCACAACAAGTGATGCACAACGATGAGGTTTTTACTCCTTCAGATTTGTCACAGATTTTGGCTAAAATGGACTGGGGAAGAGAAAAAAAAATCAACGTATTTTGCCATTTTTTCCCCCCTAAGTGTGCAAACTTTACTGCATATTTTGACGAGCCGCAAACTGTGACAGCAGGGGAAGGATTGGAGGGGAGACAAGGAGGAAAAATATTAATAAACACATTTATTTCCCGGGGTTTAGCCTCTTTTTTTTGAGCTCGTCAGTCTCTAAATATCTCCCCGTGAGTTACGTGTCTGCCCGAGTGGCAGGAGCCCGGAGAACCGTCCGGGTTCCCTCCGGTTGTCGGGGAGCAACCCATAAAGCCAGATTTCTGCTTTTTTCTGCGTCATTTCTGCGTTTTGCAACCATCACCAGAGCAGGTGACGTGAAACTCCGGACACACACGCGCGCACACGCGGGGAGAGAGAGAGAGAAAAATTGCACCGGTCATTTCCCAACAACTTTCCCAACAGCAGAGCCCTAATGGATCCGAATCAATAATGACGCCGCCTCTGTTATTCTGCGTCACAATATTTGGGAGGAGATTGCGCGGTGACGCAAAGAAAATGCCGTGTGCGACATGCGGACGTCACCGCTGGCGAATTTCTGGCTCATAGTGTAGGGCCAAAGGTGAAGTCACCGTCCAGGATGCTTGGACAGATGGACTAAGGACACTTGATGGCGGCTACTTCACAAGTAGTGACTTTGTGCACTGTTAAGTGAGGACGATCGAGTACGAGGACTTCGTACCTACCACAGGTCAAGTCTTAGATGTGTCGAGGTTCCTCTGGTTGTCTCATCGAGTGGAATTGTTGTCTCCTAAGTTCGATCCTCTTTTTTTCTATCACGCAGAGTTTTCCCACATGATTTCACACCGAGAAAAAATCACTTCGCACACATCTCGAGGCTGGCGACGACTGAGGAATGATGAGGCAATCGTACACACTCACACACGCACGCACACACGCACGCACACACGCACGCAGAGAGAGAGAGAAATAACGCAACGTCGCCGTCGTCCGAAACCCATCGAACCGGCCGCGGCCGCGCAATTCGCCGTTCGGAGGTAGGGCAGAGTGTGGCCGTGCGTGCGCGCGCTCAGGGAGCACCACCGTACAGTGGTGGCAGGCAGTGCTGCACCGTGTGAGTCACGAAGAAGAGCTACAGCCACGACTGGAAGAGGGAGGCTGGGGTCCCCGACACCCCTTTGATCCAGTGCCACACTCGCTATTGGTGGCGGATGCTTTTTTAATGACTCACACTGTACACCTAGGAGGAAAAAGCAGCGAGAATAGTATAACAACCACCAGCAGCTCCATCACCCTCTTCTTCTCCTCCTCCTCCTTGCCGTCACCCAAGGTCATTTCTCGAGCGCCCGTAGCCAGGGCCAAAAGCGGGGGAAAGGGGAGTCCTGTGTGTGCGTGTCTGCGTGCGTGTGTGCCCACCTGTGTGTGTGTGTGTGTGTGTGTGTAGAACAGAGAGAGTTTTTAGGCGCGCTTTGGAAGGGCAGCAGCGGCAGGTTTAAGCTTCCTGTTTTCCCCCCCCCCCTCCTTCCACCTTCACTACTTGAACGCACAAAAGGTGGGGGAATCGCGCGCGCACGCACGCAGAACGCGCGCGTGTGAAAAAGTCCCTGAGCTTAACCTTCAAAATCTTCCGCGATGAAGCAAAGCAAGCGGGCGCCCGTACAACAACAAGGGGGGGAGGGTTACGTGTTCTCTTTACCCCCCTCCTCTCATCATGCGTGTACCAACATTCATGTGTGCCAGAGCGCAGCCGCGCATGCGCGCGCACTCCCACACACCCAGGTAGTTGGCACACATATTAGATTCGGCGTTATGGTACCTGTACATGTTAAGAGGGAGGCAGAGATTGTTTCTGAAGGGTGTGCACACCATGGACTCGCGTGTCCTGTGCAGGTCGGGCCCATCGGCGTCGACGTTTCCCCCCGACAAGTCCGACGTGTGAGCTGCCATGACCTTAAGGTTTCTCAGCTAGGATAGGAGGGGGGGGGGTGTTGTTGTTGCTTGCTGCTGCTCTTATCTAACTTCCCTGCTTTTTTGGCGCACGCACGCGCGCGAGGTGTTGGTCTAGCCCTCCCTGGCGAGGGAGGCCCCGTTGAGGCCTTCCCGCATCCTATCCAGACAGAGCCTCTTGGGAAAGGAAGAAGGAAGAGAATTCGGTTCTTGCTCGCAGTCATCTCTGGCCCTAGATGACGCAGGGCCACTCCCTTAGCAGTTACGCACACACGCACACACGCGCACACACACACACGAGAGATGACGGCGCTTCCTAGTTTTGCACCGGCGATGAGGAAGACAACGTCTGGTACAGGAAATCTAAGAACTGTTCACACACACGCGCGCGCGCACACACGCACGCACGTCCTGTGTACGCTGTTACTGAGCAATTACAGGGAGCAAAATGTTCGATCCACTTACAGGAATAGCTGAAGAGACATTTGGGGGGATGTTGTTGTTGTTGTTGTCGTCGTCGTCGACGCTGTTGCTGTGGTTGTGATTCCTCCTCCCCCAAGTCAGTGTTCCATGGTGGGAGCCACAGAAGTAAAGACTTATTTGACAGTTCCAAGGGACTCCTCAAGTCTCACTGTCGCACATGTCTCAGTCACAGTCCACGATGCCAGCAAACACAGCCAAAGGGTTAAACTCTTCAAGGCCAGAGATGTTCACGCTCTGCTTTTCCCCGAATAACTGTAAGCGGAGGCTGAAGGAACCTCCAGGTCTTGCCCGCAATGATCTCGGGCGCGACTGACAGATAACATTTTTGACTCGCCGCCGCCGCAGCCGCCGCCGCAGCCGCCGCGAACCGTTTTCGATGTGCGCGCTTGTAGCAGACAACAGTTCGGAATAAAAAAAAAGGGGGAACCTGAGAGAAGAGGGTAGAAGAGAGGCGGAGGCAGAGGGGTAGGCCTTTTTTGCGCTCGGCAGCGCCCAGCGAAGGAAGGCAACGGAAAAGGACCATTCTTTATCCTGCTGCTGTTGCTGTTGTTGCTGCCGTTGCTGCCGTTGCCTCTGTCTCTCCCCGCGTGTTTTTGCACGCACGCTGGAACGCCAGGCAAAGGCAACAGCCTGGGCAAAGCGCGCGCGGACCACAACTTTTTAAAGTATGGCAGGATGAAGAAGAAGCAGAGTCATTTTTACGTCAAATCCTATGCTTTTGGAGTCAGTCCGGAGGGCCGCGAGCTGCGCAGAGGCTGAATGTTGGAGTCGTCCCACCTCAGCCTCATCGCTAAGCTGGAGGCCGCAAACGCCGAGGCCTTCTTGACCTCGTCCGTTGTAACTGAACCTTTTGACGGTCGCCCCGTAATGGGCCATAATGCACCGGGCGCAAACGTGAGAAGCGCCCGAACAACAGTTTTAGCAGGACGAAGAATGCCAGGATAACTGAGAAGCGCGCACGCACGCACGCACGCACGCACGCACGCACGCACGCACGCACGCACGCGCATGCACGCTTGCCTGAGCAACACCGACAGCTCGTGCATGCTGCAGTGCATTTTAATGGCGAAAGGTTTTCAAGTCCTACTCGCTCAGACACGCAGTGAGCAGGAGTTGTCCGACTTGGCCTAGGGCTACATCGCGCTCTCGTCCCAGGACGAGGCCAGGACGAGGACGAGGACGGAGCGTCGGGTGCTCGTTCAGATGCAGTCCTTTCCAACTGCTTCGAGTACCGACGTCCTCGAGGTGTCTCGTCGAGTGCGGGCCCACACAAAGTGCAAGCATCTGCCTCGTAAAGGATAATCTAAATCACCCTTTTTCTGGTTATTTTTTAAACCGAACATCTTATTACTAACTCTCAACAGACAAGAATAAGCGGCAAAGTCACTCTTTGCTTTAACTCTTACCTGGCAAAGTCTCCGGCACCCAGTTTCCGCCGCCGCGGCCGCCGCGGCCGCCGCCGCCACCTCCTCCACCTGCGCCCTCCGTTGCTGTGCGATTTGTTCTCGTTCTTCTTCTCGCTGGCGAATTCCAGCCGATGCAAATCCTCTAATGAATTGGAACAAGAAGCCTGCCAAAGAGAAGATTGGAGCAATCTTATTCCAGGATTGGCATGCGGATGCTGTGCGTGATCTTGTCTCTGCTCCAGCATAGAACAATCGTCAGCTTGGACCTGCTCGATCTACTTTCTTTCTCCCCCCTCCTCAGCAACAACATCTTATCGCCGACGAGAGCAGCAGGAGTCACCCCTGCTACACCCATTCCCCCCTCCTCCCCCTAACCCAAAATTTTGGGCGCGCTTGGGCGGGTGGAAGCTTTCCAAGGTCAAGCCTCGACGAGAGAAATAGCAGAAAGAAGCAAAAAGAACAAAAAATCCCGCCAATCTCAGAGCTGGATCAGTGCTACTTTTGCACCCTTTTGTGCTACTCCACTGAAAATTGCCCGTGCAGAATCGCAAATTTCTACTCCTTCTCTTCGAGTGCGGTTTTTTTTTGTCTTGTTTGCTCAAGATGCGTGGAAAAGGCACTTTTTGGGGGGAAGTCATTGTGGAGGTAGAAAAAGATCAGGATCGAAAGAGTTGAGCAATCACTTTTTGATGGAGAAAAATCATCGACAGAGTTGAGCCCTGAGTCCTCCGAGGCCTGATCCGCCAGGGCCTTGGTGGGCCTCGTGCCCGGCCCCGAGGCCCCTAGAGCACCAGCCGGGTCTGGACTTACCGGCCTCGTCCACCTTTCCGGCGTTGTCAACACAGCGAGTGCACCTTTCGTTGCCCACGTAGAGAAATTTGTTCGATCTCGCTCTCGCCGCACCTGAGCCCTTCACCCCACGCGCGCACTCCGGCGACTGCAGAGGACGCCTCCAACCTCACGCACGCGCGCACGCGGAAGAGAGAGAGAGAGAGAGAGAGAGAAAGGTGCAAGTAGGCGAAATCTCCCCCTGGCATCGTCTTCTTTCACCAGCGCGCGCGTCAGGAGAAAATCTGGACGCAGGCAAGATTCTCTTCCTCCCCCCCTTCTCCTCCGTACGCAGCAGCTGCTGCGTAGAGAAATGCGTACGAGACTTCTCTTCTTCCCCCCCCCTCCTCTTGGGCCCCCCTTTTTGGCCCCGACAAGAGGAGCAACAGTGTTGTTTTCTCCAGGAGGGGACGACTTGGCCACGCTCTGGTCGTCGCCGTCGTTATTGCGGTTGCTGCTGGACTGCGTCGAGATGGACGACTGACGCCACGGAAAACGTGCTGATTTCCCCCCCTGCAGAAAGTCACTTTCAATTCAGACTTTCCGAGCATTTACGCAATCTGACGCGCGCACTCGCACAAAGGCCGTACGCAAATGAGGAGTGCGAAATCAACGCGTCCTCCTCCTCCTCTTTTTGGGGAGCTCATTTCCTGCCCATTTTTTCCTACCTGCCCAAGAAGGAGAAAATACTCGAGAAAGTTGAGCAGGATCAGGTTTAGGGCATTTCTTCAGCCTCCTCCAGCAGCAGCCGCAGCCATTTAACTCTCTCTCATTCTTCTACTTCTCGTTTTTCAATTTCTTTCTCTCTCACACACACACGCGTGTGCGCGCGCAAACACACACACACACACACAGAGGTTGTGAAATTTCGGACCAGGCCCCGTAGGCTCGTTCGCTCTGTGAGCTGCTCCATCATCATCGTACTTTCTCCAGGGTCGTGGAGTTTTCTTCTCGGCTGGGCATATTGTACACACGTGTATACATGCCTTGTCTGGTATATGAGGCACGAACTGTCTGTCTGTCTGTAAGTCTGTCTGTCTGTAAGTCTGTCTGTCTGTAAGTCTGTCTGTCTGTAAGTCTGTCTGTCTGTAAGTCTGTCTGTCTGTAAGTCTGTCTGT
>JAAUXU010086887.1_pt1 | contig 18678 bp, 21 predicted proteins | sample 7278151 | NCBI WGS metagenome assembly JAAUXU01 (sample SAMN14350113, study PRJNA611818) | marine sediment metagenome | isolation source: surface marine sediment (1.8m) | place: French Polynesia: Moorea | collected 2018-08 | reverse complement strand
TGGTGGCCCTGCTGAAGTTGGACCTGTTGGCCTATTAGATTGAGACTTACATGGCTTGTATAAACATGTATTCTTAACTTGCATGAAAAATTTGAGGTCATTGTGTCCAACGTGGGCCTGTCCATGGCTTTCAACATGGGGACTCTCCAATCTAGGGAGTTGGAATCAAACAACAAGTCAGTGAGGGACATAGGAATGTCATAGAAAGGTACAAAATGGCTCAAAAAATGGGGAATGGCTTGCTTTTTAAGGCGCACACATTTGTTTCATTAAATTTAACAATTTTTATAAACAAAATTTTTAATTTTCATCATCATGAAAAAATGGACAAAAACTGCATTTTGCTGAATGCTGATCTTGATGCCCATGGACTTGGTGAAGTTGGAGATGTTGTTGCCTCATACCTTTTCAAACACCCCACCCCCTGCTGTGATGCAGGCCTTCAGCTTGGACCCGAACCTGCTGCAGGTGACCTTGACATAGTTGGAGTCCACGGCCTCCCACTCCCTGCTGACAGCAGCCTTCATGTCATCCACAGACTTGTGGTAAACATTGTTGGCCTTGGAGTCAACACAGGACCACACACTGAAGTCCAGGGGGTTCAGGTTGCAAGAGTTTGGTGGCCAGATGCCCTTGGACCAATACCCCCTGGGACCCCAGCTTTCCATCCAGGTACTTCAGAATGCTGTTTGCTGTGTGACTGGAGATTCCGCCCTGGGTCCAGATGTAGTTCCCGGCACCGTAGGTGCTGTTGAGGGTTGGGATGACATGCTTGGCCAAGATGCTCTTGTACTTGGCTCCATTGAGGGTCCCTTTGAGCCAAATTCCTGGAAAGGCCTTTCTGTCACTGACAACGTATCTGAAGAACATGGCCTTCTTGGGGAACTTGGCACGGCCGATGAACCTGTTGGCAGGGGACACAGACTTGGCATTGGGGGCCAGGGTGTGGTTGTTGCAATGGTTATGATGCGTGGTCAGATGAAAGTCCTTTTCATCTGAAAAGACCAAGACTTTCCCCTTTACCTCTCTCTTCATCATGTTCAGCATCTTCTTGCACATGGTCTCCCTCTTGAGCCTCTGTGGAGCTGTCAATTGCTGACACTTCACCTTGGCCAAGGACTTCAAGCCCAGGTCCTCCTTCACCAACCTCCTCATTGTCATCCTGGCCATCCCAAACTCCCTAGAGAGGCCCCTCACTGATACATTGGGATCAGCCTTCACCCTGCTGCTGATGGCTTCCTTGATGTCCTTGTGCTCCTTGCTGATGGGCCTGCTGGGGTTGGGGGCATTGTCTGTGGTCCCACGCTCCAGGTAGACCTTCCAGGTGTAGTTGACAGTGTTGATGTGCACCCCCATGGACTTGGCAATGGCCGACTTGGTCTTGCCACTCTTGATGCACACGATAATTATCTCCCTCGACTTGTTTCTCGCCATTTTTCAGCCAAAAATTCAGTGTTGACAAAAATCTTTCTTAATCAAAAGTGCTAGATATGTCATCACTCAACCTTTTGCCCCCTAAATTGATGCCCTGCATGGCCATGGACCCGATGGACGTGTCCATGTTTACCATATACAAACATTTCCGGCCCACCTGGTAGATGATATCAGATCTGACATTGAAAGAAACTGAATATCACAAATTTAACTCAACAATCTCTAACAAATACAAAATGTGACTTTCATGCTTAAAATGTTGATAATTTTGTTGGATGATGTCCTGGGATTTTATTGAAACCTGTTTTGATTCTCTAGACCCTCTAGTTTCAGAATCTGTTGGTCATTTTCATGGGCAATTTTTTTGGTCGATATAAAATTTCAGACCACCCATATACACGATAAAATCCCCAAGTGTCTGTTCAAGTGCTCCATGATAATATCCCCCCGTGTCAGTCCAAGTGCTCTACACCAATATCGCCAGGGTAACCAGCTTTCCAAGTATCCCTTGCTAATTTCCCCCGGGGTTGCATTTATTTAAAGTTAATTGCTTTGTCACAGCAGGCAGAACACACAAAATATCCATAGCGTGCACTCTACACTCTGTAAGAATTTTGCGTAAAAAGGTTATCAGCATAGCAAGAAGCAAGGAAACATAAAATCAGAGAATGAAAACAGAGAATCTGGCCATACATGATGGCTATCATCAAGAATTAACAGGAAACAAGAAAAATAAGCAGATGAATCCTACATTCATGAGAACTACGCTTGTTTTAGTATTGTGCAACCCCAATGGTGACCAAGACATAGAGGTGAAAGCAAAGCACAAGGGCCAACAATCCTGTTTTATTGTAGCTAATATTGACGCAGACCTGACGGAGAGTCAAGGTCAGAAAGCACTGATCTTGCCTGAAACATAAAGAATGTTTCTAGGTTAAAAGAAGCAGACTTAGGATGACCATGTTGTGTTTGACCGACAGTTCTTCGTCAAGTGGATGCAAGCACTCCTTCATTCGTTGGATCGGCGTGGAATATCAAACACCATTACAGAAATGGACAATGTCATGCAACACAAGGGAGCACCCCAAACGGATCATGTCAAAAATGGGAGATACGGGAAGCTTGTGGACCGCCACAGAATCCCCTTGTCTAAGAACGAGGCCAAGAATGTCTTGTGGACAAAATTGACAACCCATAGTAGAGGAGCTCGGAGTTCACTAGAGGTCACAAAATCAGATTAGAGGTTTACGTCGTTGATCCTAATTCATGACCTCAAAGAAGCTCTGAAGTCAGATCTGACCTCATCCGTTCCCTATTTTGGGGTACCAAGCATTTGTCAAATGAACTTTTTTCACGTTGGGAATAAGCAGATTTTTAATTTTGAGTATCACCTGCAATCTCAGTCTTCTTGAAACTGTAAGTTATATCTCAATTGCTCTGATGGATATCAGTGGACAGCGGATACTAAGCACCTAGCTAGGGATTGGTCGATTCTTCGTGAAGGTCCTACCAACACCCAACATCGTGTGAATTTCTTCATGTTCCCATTGAGAATAGGATTGCAGCAGCCAGTTGTCAATCTTCACTACTATCAAAGTATGAGGTGGTTGCTTCTTGACAAACTGCACCAATTCTTCACCAAAAGTTGTACCCATATTTCTTGGTTTGTTTCCACATGGTCCCACTTTGTTTTCATGGCTCCTCTTTCCACAACTTGGATGTCTGACGGGGCTATTGATTTGTTCACAATGATGGAAGTGTTCACTGGAGAAAAGAAATGTCTTGTGGCACAGTGCCCAAGAAGATTCATTGCTTAGCAATGATAAAGACATAGCTGGTTCGTCTTCTTTGAAATGAGATGCCTCTTCACTCTGAGTGCTGTCGTGGCATTGTGGACTGTGACTGTGAAACTGATATTTTCTTGTGTATATTCTCGTGAATATTTTCTTGTCAATAGAAAAGGGGCAGTCTACAAGAGTTACGCACATTTTTCGGGTCTCAGCATTCCAATTGCGCTTGTTCTAGTCTATCAGTCGGATATAACTGATCCTCAGCTGTTCCAGGGCTCTGGACCCAGTCCTAGGTAATGCCATTCCTGGAAGAAGCCTTCTTGGTAAGAAATGGAACCTGGTTCTAGTTCTGCATCGTCAACTTGCTTTCGACACTGCTTCGGTGTACCCTTGGGCAGCGAGGTCAAGAGCATGATGAGTACACTGACTATAAAGAAGATGAGGGATCCGTTTGGAGCAGGGCCTGGACCATACTGCAGCACCAAACCTTAAGACGTGTGGACCGTGAACGCCCAAGTTCAAAGTGACGGTATTTGATGGTTGCATGGTGGTGATGACTACAACACTTAATGTATGACAGTTTGGCCCGCACTGAAGTTCATGCTAGTGCCAAATGTGATCCCCTATACATTAGATGGGTCAGCTCGCTACACACTCATTAGACTCATTATAATTTCATAGGTCATCTTTAACTGGGTCCTACTTCAGGACAATTCATGACTGTAGTGTCATTAGTAAGCTTAAGCTGAATAAGGTTGGCCCATGCGAACCTCTATAATCAGCTGGGGATGTTTGGTGGTCGAGACCCAACCATCACTTTATACTAAAGTATAAGTAGACAAAGTTGTAGCCAACAGCAGCTAACAGTGAAAACTGAAGGTTTTTTATAGATGGCATCATTTAAGTTCATCCAAAGCCTCCTCAGAACCGTGCAATGTGGACCAAAAATCCCACTGCAGTGTACAATTTGGTGTGACCCCCCACCCCCATCCCCAACTTTCCCCAACATAAGCCCTTAATTAATCCCAAGCATCAAGAACTGCACACATACAAACCTTGATGTAAAGAAGAGCCATGGGGTACCCTCACTGTGTATATTGTCCTAAGACATTTTAAGGATGAATTTTGACTTGAAATGTGTAATTCAGATACTCAGACACAATATTGAGTACAGATGTTCAATGTTTTGACTGCCCATTTACTAGATGCATGAGTGGTCAAAAGTCTGCAAGGTGGTGGAAGAGGCATGCTGGATGCACTCAATTTTTTCCTTTTTGAGGGCCTTATCTTTCATGAATTTTCATGAATTTTTTTGAGTATTTCCTACCTCATTTTTGGGAGGAGACAGCAACCCAGACTTAACCACTGTGTGCTCATGTGCCCAAAAATCATACATTCAAGAGGAGAGGTTACTAGGTTTCGAGAGACATGATAAAGTAATGGTCGACAATGTGCATGCCGCCCTTTTCAGTAAGTAGGAAGACATACGCCCATACATGCAATACTTTATTCCAAGAGGAGGAATGCATAGGAATAGACGGCACAGTGGCGTCGCAGGTGCCTGGGGAGTCCTTCCTCTTAACATCACCATGCTTTGTAGCCTTCAATGTAGCTGCCTATTGCTGTGATGACCCTCTCAACCCACTTGTGGAAGAAGGCACAGGGCCATCGCACCTTCTCAGGAGCAATGATCTCTTCCCGCTGGTCATAGATCCTCTGTTCCAGCATGCGCAAGTTGCATCCACCTTTGCTGTCACACAAAGCATGGTGCAGACAATCCCATGCACTGAAGTCCAGGGGATTACGGTCAGGGGAGTGCACTGGCTAGTCATGTTTCCCCAGCAGCACTCCCCCCACCTCATCCATCAGAGCAGACACTGCAGTCTGCGTGGCATGGGTTGTGTGAGCTGGTGCCCCATCCATGAGAAGGAGGCTGTTGGCCATCTCTCAGCCACCAAAAAAATTCGCACATCTCTTGGATGAAATTGCCAGACTTCACTGTCTCACACCAGCTGCAAATGTGGCACCCGGATCTTCCATCTGAGACGAAGATGCCAAGGACCATCAGGCCTTCACCACAACGCCTTTTGTTGATGCCTGCATCACCAGCTCACACCTCAATGACACAGTCTTTTGTGGAATTGAGGTATCATCCATCCAGAAAGATTTGAGGACCTATGCCATCTTGTAGTCATCGTAGCAGGCGCTGGGCTCTGGCAAAATGCTGCCGCTTATCACAAGGTGTCAATTTGTGATGCCTCTCACAAGCTTGTGATTTGAGTCCAATGTCCTTCATGACATGGCCCCCAGTTGTTCTAGACTCACCTCCCCCTTGACTCACTTGTGAGACAGTCCCAACAGGATTTTGTGCAACCTGGAAGGAATTGGCATTCTCTTCACTCACATCACTACAACAAAATTGCCCCAGATTCTCAACTTCTCACAAAAGGTGTGGCACACACGCGGTCAAGCATCACTCTGGGGTCTTCCTGGTAGTGGTGCTGATGTGAGATCTTGGGTGTTCATTCACAGTGCATATAGCTTGTGCACTTGTCGATGTGACAAGTCAAAAATATGAGCGATGTCAGAATTGCTGACATGCTCCAGAGCAAATGCTCTAGCAATGGCAGCATTCCTGTCTGCCAGAAGATCTGTCTTTGACAAGGTCTTCGAACAGCTCGTCACCATGTTGAGGTTCAAGGATGATGATGAGGTGATGATGATTGTTGACATACACATGCATGTGCCCAGGTGTGCAATCTACGCATATTTTCTCTCTATTGTCATGTCTCATGAAACCTAGCAACCTCTCCTCTTGAATGTATGGTTTTTGGGCACGTGAGCACACAGTGGTTAAGTCTGGGTTGCTGTCTCCTCCCAAAAATGCGGTCTCAGGGGTAGGAAATACTAAAAAAAATCAGGAAAATTCATGAAGGATAAGGCCCTCAAAAAGGAAAAAAATGAGGGCATCCAGCATGCCTCCTCCACCACCTTGCAGACTTTTGACCACTTATGTATCTAGTAAATGGGCAGTCAAAACATTGAACATCTGTACTCCATATTGTGTGTTAGAGTCTCAGTGACTGATCTAGGGTAGTAATTCCACTCTAGAAGCTACGAATGCTGCGTACAATGTGAAGTTATCCCCGTGACCCTTCTTTACGGCAAGGTCTGTATCTGGTAGCAAGTTACAGCACCAAGGCGTAAGGCCAAAAATGGTGCCTGGACAATCAGCATGATTTTTGGTCGAGCAACCACAGTTCCACGACATCAATCTCTTGGGTAATGGCACCTCAGGAGAGCCTGCAAACCCATTCACAGGAATGTGTTGGAGCTCAGCAACATCATTTGCCAGGAGTGGGAGACTCTTGAGCAAGACCACATCATCATAGTGCGCAAATGGCTTCAGGGACCACCTTGGGAAGACCATCTATTGAGTGAAACGACGTTTCCAAGTCCGATTGTGGTGCTTCCAGTCAATAACCGTGTCAAACCTCACCCTCCCCAATGGTGATTACTTTTTCTCATGCCGTGCTCTATTTGACCTTACCTAACCGTGCAGTACACTTTGCCCCCGAGCCCCTGAAGACAGGGTCACTCCTCAGGGTTCGTCCGAAAAAGAGGAGAAATGACGGTTTGATAATCCCATCAATGAGTACGTGTACTGTTTGTGTACGTACAAGGACATCATGTCTGTTTATCCCACAACGTCTTGCTGCATATCCAGAGTCGCTGCAAGTACGTCCGTACGCATTCGCTCGGACGAGGAACTTCTTCTCCGGGTAGAGGATGTGGGCATGAGCACTTCTTTCTGAGCAAGAAGACGTGCAACTTGACTTGGTTTGGCCGAGCGCCGGCAGCGGCAGCCGCAGCAGCGGCAGCCGCAGCAGCTACTGGAGCAGCGACGACAGCGGCGGCAGCCACGGCAGCATCGGAAGCTGTCGTGTCCTCGAAGCTGTTGCCTGCTGCAGCTGCCGTTTTTCTTCTTCCTCCTGCTTTGCTCGCAGGCCCACACCCAGGCCAGGAGCTGCAGATAAAGAGCACCAGAATAGCGCTGCTCTTGTAGTTGACACGCAACTTTTTTCTTCGTTCTTGAGATTTGCCCGACGACAAATGATGCGAATCAAGAAGGGTGAAAGAAATCTGTCTGCCTGCTCGCTTGCGAAACCGCCGTGATCTGTAGAGTGCGAAAGAGGCATGTGCTGAATTTGCACCTGGACCCCGACCGCATCGTCTGGCCGGAGGAGGCGAACATGTGCCTCGTCTGGCACTTGTGTGCGGAGGAAGTACTGCGCTGACTCAAGTGCACGGACAGGGTGCAGTTTTTCTAGGTAAATACGCGAGGTGCTTTGGCGGAAAAACAAGACATCTATCTCATTTCATTAATCTCCATCAAGTCTCCCCGTCCCTAAAGTGAGCCGTCGTTGCTCCTACCGCAACAGGTAACAAGAAGAAGCAAAAAGAAAGTTTCTTGCGGATGGAAAAAGTGTAGCACGTGCAAAAAGTCGTCGGAAGTTTTTGTTGGTCAAAGGAGAAAATAATAATACACTCGAGGTTTCGTCCACTTCGCATCTTCTGCCAATGTGAATACAGCTCTCAAATGCTATGCACACATACAGGGTGTTTGAAGAACGACCTGTTTGGTGCAACAGACACCTGAAGTGGGCCTGATTTTACCATGCGCAGCTGCATTCGTAGCTTACGAGTGAATTCAGATTTATCCTCTTTATTTTGCCATCTTATTCACTCCCAATGAGTCCCTCAGGCATGGTGGCCACGACGTCGTCCAAGGCCTCAGCCTGCCTTCGCCAGACCTCAACTTGGTGGAAAGACCAAAAAAGTAGTTGGTGTTTCGGTTCTGGATGGCCACATAATTTCAGCTTTGCCAGCGATCACTTGGTCGCCAAATTTGCAGCGCAGGAAATCCCAAATAATCCAACGCAACTAAGTATGGTAGCAATTTGTCAGACCGCTGTCTATGCCCGCGCGGGATCTGTTGCATTAAAAAAAGCTCGTTTGAAGTTGTCACCCTTTTTTTGTAACGCCCTGTATATTGCTGTGCATGTAAGAATACCAGCAATGAGTGTCCACAGGCGCGAATTCCCACACAGAAAAAGTCCGAGGAACTTTAAACATTGTAAGTTGAGTTTGGCCGGAGTTTTTATCTTCTGCACATGAACGTAAATCAACGTAGTTCCATCACAAGATGATGTCTGGCTCCACTATTTTTTGACCATCGCATGAAGCAATGCTGACATGAAATTATGTCACAAACAAGCCTGTTTAGAGAGAGTTTTTGGAGTGAAAAAACGAACACGAATAGGTATAGTTTACGTATTGATCGACTTACAGACTCATGTACTGCGAATAATAAATTTAGCTAGGCATCGACACTCTGTAGTTTACGCTTGCAACAAAACAACACATCCCAACGGAACGAAAACATCGTACACACAACGTAGAAGCTCTCGACTATTTCGTTTTGAAGTCGTCTTCACAAAGTACACTTCATGCATGTAGGTTTGAACTCTTTCAAAGACAGTCACTGAAGCTGAGATGGCAGCTAAAGTGTCACAATTGTTATACCCAGTGGCTGTTTTTAAATTAATGAAGAGGAAGAGTGATTGAGCTAAGAGTACAGTTCTGAAACTTCAAATTTTTGAACGGTTTGCTTAAAAAGTATTGCTTAAAAGACATGTTGAACCATGTCTTTCCAATTCCTTTATTTTGGGGGTGTGAACCTCTCATTTTATGCTCCGGGCTTATTGTACTGGAAAATGAGAATGCAACCGACTCTTTTGCTTGTCTTGCAACCTCCTCCATTACATTGAAGGAGCTGCATTTTCATTGTTGACTTGCTCATTTTTCACTTCTTTTCAGGCGCACAAGTAATTTCACTCAAAAATGCTCTGAGTAACCTGATGGGAAACAAAATTTTCCTTTCATCTATGTTAATATTGCTTCATACAATGGAGCTACGCATGGCATTCCACGTCCAGCTAAATATGAAACAGCCAGTACCTGTCAAATTAAAGGTCGTAACCCAAAAAGTGAAGGAGTTTTTTAACTTTTGAAGAACACTTTTAAAGTCAATCGGCGAAGGAATAACTTCCTACAATACAGTAGAGCATATAACAAGAGTGAAGTTTTCAATCTCCACGTTTCATTCATTTTCTTTCTGGAGGTTCAAATGTATTTTGTAGATAAAAGAAAGGCCCGACATTTTATCTGCCATGTCAGAGTCTTTTTTAAGTCTTTGAAAGTCCTCATAGGAACGTAATTTTTCAAAAAATATATAAATCCCCCATTTTCTGTGTATGCCGTTTTTGTACCATTGGTGTCCACTGTTTTGCCGCCAGCATCGACAGGGAGATAATACTGGCGCACCTTGCACAGTCCGCTGTCAAGTCCGCTATGCCTGGTACATACATAATCAAAGGGAAGTCAATGGAGAAAAAGAGGTTGCGTGATTTCAACATCTACAATACAGCTCCACATAAGCACAGGGCGAGGGAAGACAAGTTCCTTACTAAAGTTGTCACAAGATGGCGCGTCAAGAAGCTGCTTGAACTGAAGGTCCTAACACTCCCGTTATAAGGGACCATTTGCTTGGCTGTTGACAACTAAAAATAATAAACATTGTGTTTTTTGTGTTTGTTTCTCATCCCTTCCACCTCAGACGGCTGGACCGAGGGTGTCCAAACTGTGCATGTTCGTGGTGCAAGACCTCCACGGCGACATTACAGGGGGATACCCCCCCCCCCTTCCCCCGTCAACAATGGCTGGTGCATGTAGAACAGGGCCTACAGGTATTTTTTTCTCATCCAATAGCATACAAGTGCAGCTGTAACCAGGGGTCCATGAAGGAACTCAGTAAGTACTATTGAGGTTGTACCTTTGCGCATACTCGAGAACGAAGAAAATTCTTGTCAGATAGCCGTGTCAGATGCTACTTGGGCTCATTGAGAAGTACATAGTCAGCATACACAGTGTGACAAACCTCAAGGGCAGAATAAAGTACAGTCAAGTCACGATACAACGAAAGTTTTTGATATAGCGGATTTTTCCTGACGACCGAAATTTATCAAAACTTAATGTTGGTTGCTTTCAAGCTTTCAAACTTTGGCTCAATACATGTCTCGCTATTCGCATCTCACTTCTTGTTTACTCACCTGTTTTACGTGCTACGAACATGTGGTCCAATGGCGCTGTACAGGACGGCAGCAGCTGGAGGGTGTGGTAACGTGCTAAAAACATGGATAGAGTTACTTTCCTGTATGCTGCAGAGCTGGGTATGGGCCAGGACTCATGTGGGGGAAATATTGCTCGTACTGAGTGGACCTCACAGGGAACTCCAGAAGAGAATAGTGGAAATGGGCCACCGCATGTGGCCGCCTGCATCCAATGTCTGATAGAAAATAAAAGATATTAGTTGCTGTTCTTCAAGCCATTATCTTCTCAACCATATGGGGAGAGAAATTGGGTGAAATCCTATTGTTTCGCAGAAATTCGTCAAAGTTTGGGTTTTAGTTCCCCATTAAAGATTGTCTCAAAATCTCATACTTACAACGTGCGTCTGACTGTTTTCGTTGAGCTGACGGAGGGGAGTTTGTAGCACGAGAACAGTGGATGAGTCCGAGCTGGTCAAAGACCAAGTCCAAGGAGTGTCATCATTGTACATGATGTGTCATAAAATATGAAGCATCTGAGCTAAAGTTGTAAGCAAGGCATGCCCAATTTATCATATGATCTTTCAATCGTGCGGTCGGCATGATCATATAATCATGGTTTGTAGAAATGATTAAACTGGTTAACTCGTCGAAACATGACTGTTTTCTGTTGTGGAGGCATTTCAGTCTTTAGCAACTACGTAAAAGTTTAAAATGGAATTGACACCAGATCCAGAATGATGATGTTTTGTGATATTTGTGCTTATGGAAAATAGATGCCAAAGAGGATGCTAAATAATTAATCAGTGTGATAATTTCATCATGCCCTTTTGCCAATCAATTACTCATAATCGTGAATGTCCAAAATACGATTAATTGGGAATGCCTTAGTTGCGAGCGAATTTTAAGTGTCTGACCTTTTTTGTTGCGCACTCAATGTCTTCTACTGAGTGGTGAAGCTATTCAAGGGCAATGAGCCTTGGGAGGTCATCGGGCCCGTCCATTTTAGCCTCTTGAGATGACTTGCAGTTAAGGCTCTCTTCCAGTCTGACCCTCGTGCTTCAATCACCAAGTGTAATTATACTACTGGTCTGTCTAATGCCACTATATGGAGGATCCTCCGAAAGAAGCATCACAAGAAAGCTTTCAAGACCCACGTGGCACGAAAACTTAAGATCCAGCATGTTGTGGGGCGACTCCAATTCTGAAATTGGCTCTTGCCTTTTGTTAAAGGATAATTTTTGGTGGTGAGAGGTGTTTGTTCTACATCCCAGCCAAAATTGTCAGAATGATCATTACTGGTCTTTAGTCAGCCGCTATCTAGTTGTCCTTTGCCAGGACCTGGGTGATGTAAAGGCGTTGAGTTGTGTTGCAATGGTGGATAGCCATATTTTTCCTATTGTTTGGAAATGGAAAGCGCCATCTCTTTATGCTCAAAATACCCCCGACCTCCAGGGGGTATTTTGAGATAGTCTAGGGTTAAACCGAGGTCTCCCGTTGTGATTTCGTCCAAAAGTTATGTGCTGGTGTTTAATTTTGAATTTAAATGCCCCCAACCATCCTAATCAACAATGTAAGGTTGATGTAAAGCAGTTTCAGGTCTAAAAAGGTAATGTGCGGTGAACAGTGGCGAGGGATTTTTGTGTTTTTTCAAGTTTCAGCAGAAAGGGACTCGACTAGCATATTAATTTCAAATTCACCAGAATGCCATTGGTCCCTGTCTTCTCACTCTCTCTGTCCATTTCTCCACAGGTGCCCCCAAGCATCCTTCAGGTCGTCTTCAGTGGATTTCTTCCTGACTGCGTAACTTGTTCTGGAGCTCAACATCTTCCTCAGAACTGCTGTCATGCGCAGAGTCTTTGCTTGCCTCAATCCTCTCCCATTCATGAGTCAGCTACCGATCGAGAGATGGTGAAATGATTCCGAGGATATGCTGGAAGGATCCTCAATGAAGTTTCAGCAGTGAGGTCTTCCATCTTGGAGACATTTACGATTTCCTTAACCATCTGGGTCCACATCTTCCTGGACAAATCATCAGAGGACTTCCTGAACTTGTTCCCTTTATGCATGCTTGTCAGGCCTCCGAGGCCTGAACCACTGATTCCTCATTGACAATTAATTACCTGTTCACTCGCGTCCTCTTGCTTTTCGGCACTCTTCTGTGTCTCAGTGTACTTGATCAGTTTCTCAGCACAGTGTCAGAGTAAGTGGTCTGGCACTGCAGCCTCATGGTATCACAGACCTACGTGAAGATGTGGTGACAGGTGGGAATGTTCTTTGTGGTTTCAGCATGAAGGATGTGGCCTCTGTGATTCCCTCACGAGTTGCAAAATCAAGTCAAAGCCACTCTGGTCTTCCTGATATCCTTGTCCAAGGCTGGAACAAGCTCTTGGAGCATGTTGATGTCCACCTTTGAAGGAAAGAGCTAAAGACCAGATGGACATCGGCCTGTTGTGGGCAGGGCTTTCCCATGGCATTGGGGTGGTACATCTTGGCTAAGGAAAAGGCAGTAGAAATGGTGGTGGAACTGCTCAGTCTAGATCCTTCCAGATCCATCAATTCCACAGCTGAAGTTGAATCTGACAATGTCAGGGACCCAGTCAAGGCCTGAGAGTTGTTCCTCCACTCTGAGCTTGAGACACAGACTGAGGAAAGCCCTGACCCGGTGGTGGAAGCTCCCAAGGGCAAGTGTCAATACCTTCCTAGGTGTCAATAGTGACCACGTAGTGTGGAGGCAGGAAACAGCAGCTAGGGAGCTTTTGACGTTTGCCATATGAAAGCCAAGCCTCTCCTTGATGCACATGGCGTTGGGCACGGATGGCTTTCGACGCAAGTCTGATCTCAAAGATGGTCTTGCCAATGGCAGCTGTATGATGATCCTTTGGTCAGGAATCTAGTTAGAGAAAGAGACCAGCCTCCTGTCTGGCACTGCAACAATGCACTTCTGCCCAGCATCGGAGGATGTCGCTGTCTTCCTTCATTTGTTTTTGGGGCGGTTTTTTCTGAGAGACCAATTCCACCATCTGGGTCTTAAGAAAGAGGTCTGAGGTGAGACGCGGGAACCTTAATTTAAAAAAAAGGCCAAGACAAGCACCTCACCAAAGGTCACCTCTCAGGAGCTTTGGCAGCCTTGTCTGCCATGTATTCTTGGCAGACAATGTATTCTTGCCGTGTGGGTAAAGGAGGAACAGTTGGAGAAGACCCGCAAGCTGTTGTCTCAGAAACCGCAATAAGTCCCAGGCCTCCATCTGGGGCGACGAGTAGTAAGTTCTGTTGTGCAACATGTCGACAAGTGGAGCGAACACTACCTTGTCCCCATCAGCTGCTCCGATCCAAATGTGAGAGTGATCGGCTAAGAAGAAAAAGCCTGTCACAAAACGGATCATCCTGGAGCGAAAGAGCAAATGAATAAAAGCAACTACGCAACTGAGTGATTGCATGACTGTGAAGTAGCACTTTTTTCCGAGTTTCTGAGAAAACACGAGGAAAATCGAGCTCCCACGTACGCCACTGCAACTTGTAATTTTGTGCCAGATTTTTGCTTTGTTTTGTCAAAAAAGGGGTCAGACCCCCCTCCCCCGGCCTTGCATGTCCGGGTCCGTGTACGACGCGACGAACAAGCAGTCGATATGAAAGGAATAATCAACTGCCTACGTCCACATCAAATTGTTCAGTCAGACCAGGAATCGGTCCAGAAATCAGATCAAGCTGACAAACTGACAAACAATGAAAGGTCTTAACCTATCAATGGCAACACTTAAAATGATCCAAATCCCCCTCTCAACTGTGCAATGAGTACCAAAAATCACACTGCATTGTGCAATTTGATGTAGAATCGCCAGTACTGAGAGCCAAATCAACAAGAACAAAAGAGGAATAAATGGACACGAGATAAAAAGGACAGTTCAGGCAAAAGCAAGAGATGGCTCAGTGTTGCTTGGCTTGTGAGTCGCCCCGATGTCTTGCCTCGCCCTGACGTCGCTCGCACTGGTCTTCAGACTCGCCCGGCAGGCGCTGAAGTCCGATCAGGCCTTCTGGTAGATGGTGCCACTCTTTTGGCAAGCCAATTCCCGGAGGATCTCTTCAGCTCTAGTTGGGTTAACTGCCGTTGACCTTTTTCTTCTGTGCACTCACCTTTTCTAGCTCTGGATTATTTTTGCACTGGTTCTGAGAAGGGGATGGCCTCAAACCGTCAGCTTTTTATTACACTGTATGCCACTTAATATATACTGCAGTAGCAGGGAGCACAGGACTGTGCTGTACACTGTACGATAGTGTACACAATATTTAACTGGAGACCGCCGTGATCCTGATGTCGGCCAAAAAGCAGAACTCAAACTCCACTCAACAATACTGTTATTGTCAAAACGTCGTGTAACCACATTATTCGATTGGTGACAGTGGCTAGAGAAAAGTGTAACACAGCTACAGGTATATTCACAGCATCAAACAGTAAGAAATATACCCCGTTCCTTCCCTTCTACCAAATTACACTGTTGGACCAAAATTTGTAGATGATGCGTATTATATATTGAACAGTCGTGGCTTCAAGTTGCAATCTCTCAATTCACTCAATCTGCAATTCAGTGCTAGCAACAGACTCTTCTGTGGCTTTAGGTTTCTTCACAAACAGATACAAATGACTATGATCAGATGGTCTGTTCACTGGACACGTTAAGTCTCTGCCATATGCATTCTGGACACAGTTGCCTTGACATGAAGTCACAGAGGAACCTGTGACTCTGGCAAAGCGGTACTAAATTCGATAATTTTCCACAAATGAAAAAAAAAACAGTTACCTTCGATTACTAAATATCTGGTGGAGAAAGTCAGTTGTCCCCCAAAGAATCTGCCATGACATGAAACACTACAAAGGGAAACGAGTCGTCAACAGAGTTTGGTCCAACAGTATACTTACGTATACTTGACATTCAAGTAGTAAATCATAACAAGTATACATAATGCTGGAGATTTCCTTAGAGAGTAGTTGGTATTTGTGTACTATACGGCCCTGCACGACGTACATACGATATTAACATTCTGATAAGTAACTACGTTCGTAAGTAAGCTATGCCCCATACATTATTTAAATCGATTGTAGGCTAGACTACGTCTTATAAAAAAATACTAGTTTTGCACCAAGTTGGAATCACACGGATATTTCGTTAGTTGGATCTGAGCCTTCAGCACCCTGATCGGAGGTGGTGACGAATGGCGAGGTGACTATGGAGCCGATCTGGCGACTGCGCCCCGACGATGGAGGCGAATTCGCCGTTAGTCTCAAGGAGGAGGCGTCGAGCGAGGCCATCTGATTGCCTGAGGGAGAGGGAGTGGCCACCTGTTGGTCGGTGGGCGTGGGAGGGAGCGGACCCAACGGGCACTCCTCATCGGCAACATTTTCCGTTGCAAGAAGAGGCTGCGTCGACTTGGAGCCTCTCAAGAGGGAGGAGTGGGTCAGTCCGTAGGACAAGTTGGCCACCGGAGGCTGTGGCTTCCCCACCGAGGAGGCAGACGCCAGTTGCGGCTTCAGCTGGCGCGGCCTCTGCGGCCTCTGACTGCCACCGTCTTTGTGATCAGGTTCCACCTGCGCCGGGAGGGGCGGCGTGTGGGAGAAGCTGGTCTCCACTTGCGTGGCTGGCGACGGACCCAGGTTGAGGTGCTGGCGCAACGCCTTCTGCTGGGAGGAGAGCGGCGGTGGAAGGGGAGGGCCCTTGGCCGAGGGAACCAAGTAGTCGCTGGATGCGCCGAGGGTCCCGTTGAGCGTGGACGGTGAGTCCGGGGTGGAAGACGTCCTTTGGGAAGAACGCAACGGCAAGCTGAAGCCGCTGCCACTCTCGGCGCTTGAGCCTGCGCCGCCGCCGCCGCCACCGCCACCGCCGCTGGTGCCGCCGCCGCCGCCGCCGCGAGAGCTGTTGCTCATGGAGGTATCGCGGCTGTCCATGGAGAGAGGCCGATGCGAGACAGGCAGGGGCGCCATCACTACTTCAGGATCCTGGAAAAAAAAGTGGAGGGGAAGAAATGGCTTTGGCGCACACACAATGCATGTATTAAATGAGTTTCGCGCTATTCGTGAACTACAAAAGTATTGTACGGCATTTTCACCATCCTTTCATGGTACGTCGAATAGTCGACATACAGTGTACGAACAAGGATACGAGTTTAATTTCCTGCTCATCTTTCTCTCTCAAAAGCTTTACGCACACAAAAAACTGGAAAAGGTTCTACCCACAATAAATAATAGTTTTTGCTACAAGTTCTTAAGTTTTCACAGCGCATCAGCAAGTGCTCGTTCACACTTTAGTGGGTAACTAAGTAAAGTAAACGGAGCACGTCACTATAGTAGGGATCATGTGGTCAATTGCACTTAGCAGTTGCCCTTCACCACTGCAAGGGAGCGATTTCAGCCAATCTATGTACTTAAATAGAAGGCTTGTTCCGGAAAGGCGGCCGCGCCGTTGGACCCGGAGGGCCACAACTTGGCATATTGCTGTCCTTCGGCCCGGACAGGTCATGCTGGGGTGGTTGGCCCCCAAGGTGCCATCTAAGCGGGGACCTATTTTGGCCACTTTGAGGTGAAGGGGGCCCTAAATCGAAAAAAGTTACAAAAGTGACCCGAAAGCCTCGGGAGGCTGTCTCAGAAGCAACCTCGGAGGCCGTTGGAGCTTGGAATCGAGGTTGCAATCAGCCAAATGCACAGCAAGTCATAGGATCGATGACTTTTTCTCCGGCACCAGCGGGTATCTCTGCTAATTTCTTAGAAAGGCAAAAATTAAGTCTACGCAAATGTCGGCAAGACTCATGATTTTCAGCAGTCCGGATTATCATTGTCGGTGGAAAAGCCCCTAAAAATTCATACTCCATTTTTTTGTGTTCTACCACATTAAATCACACCGCCGTCACCTCCATCCTCTTGTTCCTGAGCCAAGAAGAAGGGGAGACATCGCAAGGCCGATGGTAAATTATCTGGGCTTGTGCATCTTGCAGCTGCTGATGTCATCTGCTCCCAGAAATTAAATTTGAACTCTCCAAACTGCCTTTTTGCACAGAATGTAATGCCATATGATTCATACGTGAGAAGGTCCAACAAGTATTGGTCAAAGTAATAAAAAGTCATAGCACGTGTGTAAAATCACCTTAATTTTAATGTTGTACTTGACAAGAACTTCTCTAAAGCGATTTCCAGCAGAGATAAAGTGATACTGGCCAGCACGAGTGGCTGCACCTGGTACCGGCTGTCTATTCAGCCCAGCTGCACTCAATGAACTGTATAAACAGTACGAACCGACGGAGGCCAGCACTACTGAGAGCTGCTGGAGTGGCTCCCAGTGGCCTCAAAGTGATCCTCTGCTCGGTGCATTGAGCTGTGGGGGATGCCAAAGTTGTTGGCTCTTGTTGTTGGTGCAGCCAGGCGTGCCAGAATTTCAGCACGTAGTTCTCCCCTTGGCATTTCTCAGAGATGACTGAGCTGATTTTGCTGTTGAAGGGCGCAATCGAAAGCACGGAAACATTTTTATATTCATAGGCATGAGCAAAAGATCAGAGGCACGTGAGATATTCGGTACCCTTCCAAATATATGGAGCCGAACTTAGCGTTTTACGGACGCCAAGTACACATACGCTTGATACATCTGGACATAGTAGGTAAGACATTGTTTACTAGCAACGTTATATCGGTTCCAGTTTTCTACGACTGTCACGCTCTGGTTTTAATAATAGAAACCGTTATGGTGCTACAGTGGGATTCGGATAATCGGCGGCAGAATAACTTTAATATTTGAATCTTAGTCAGCTAATATTGCGGATATGGCATTTAAAGGGGTAATGAAACCGCGGTACGGAAGTTTCCCACCGTGCTAAATTTGGTATTTCAAATCTCTCCATATAAAGCTGTTCGGGTATGTATGTATGTATTAGGCTAGGTCAAAAAGGGGTTAACTTTGGAAATTCACTGATGGTGTCTGGGGTTTGTTACATGGGGTCAAAAGATGAAGATGTAGTCAAATTCTTTTGAAAAAAAATTGTGTTTACCTATGCCGAACTTGATTTGAAATTTATGGAGCAAGCCACTGTAGTAAATTTACTGTGAAAGTAAATTTCAGCTCTGGTGGCTGTCAGAAGCTGCCAAACTGGATGAAAATCACTGACCAAAATGCTGACTTGCTCCAGTTTGTCAGAAAAATATTTTACAGCAAGTCCTGAAGAAAACAAAATTCAAGTTATTTTGCAGTATTATGCAACTTTGAATGCATTTGGGCATAGCTAAAACTCCTTTTTTTCACTTTCAT
>JAAUXU010076015.1_pt1 | contig 18682 bp, 18 predicted proteins | sample 7278151 | NCBI WGS metagenome assembly JAAUXU01 (sample SAMN14350113, study PRJNA611818) | marine sediment metagenome | isolation source: surface marine sediment (1.8m) | place: French Polynesia: Moorea | collected 2018-08 | reverse complement strand
GCCTCGGTGTTGCAAAGAAAGGATTACCCCCCCCCCCCCCCTTGTCTCACAGCAATTTGATGTTTGCCCCCCCCCCCCATCCTGGACAGACACCCAGATTTCAACTCGCAAATAACGCAAACTCATTCTTATGAACCCTCCCCCCCCCAATCTTGTTCCCCGGAAGACTAGGGTCCCATTTATCCCCCCGCCTCCACACATATGCGTACGTATGGGCAGCCCAGGCAGGTGTTTTGCCCCATCAAAAGAATGGGGGGGATGGCAAAAAATGGGTAGGAGGGAACGCAAATTGAGCTACCGAAGACACACACGTATGTATGTTCGTACGTACCTAGAACTACTGTATAACGTACGTGCGTAGGCATACAAAATCAGCACTGGCTAGCGTCAGCGCAGATACCGGGTGTTTCCCCCACCCTCCCTCCCTCTTCGCCGCGAAGGAAGTCCCGACCGGTGACGTCGACGACGCCGCCGTCCCGGTGTCCAAGTCCGTCACCGCCGAGACGCAGTGGGCGGACCGGACCGACGTCCCCACAACTTCCCAGCCACCCGGTGCTCACATACATCTGCCAGAGACAGACAGAAGTGAGAAGACGTAAGCTTCTTATGCACAACGAAAATATGACTTATCAGGTGACAGACAAAGAGGACTGTTTGTAAGTCGTGGTTATTGCGCGTATCTTCCTCCTGTACGATCTACGTTTGTACCTTGTGCTGTAGTAAAGTGAGAGGGTTTTTTTTCTCTCTCCCCCACAACCCGGTGGAGGCAACGACCCTCAATCAGCCGAAGAATGTGTCAGTAACAGGTTACTACTGAAGTTTCCCGGCCAAAAAAACCCTCTCCGAAGCTCCCCAATCAACTTCTCCAAAGTCGTCGTCGGCAGCAGCCGCAGAGACTTCCACAATTTGGCCTCGGCCGTCCCCGCTGACAGGATGTGGTACTTGAAAATTGCCCCCTTCTCCTTTGGCGGCGTCAACTTTTGCACGGTTTGGCCGTCAAACAAACATATTAGATGGAGAAGACTCATTCAGACATGCAACTGCAGTGCAGGCGGAAAAGGTCAACAGCTTCTTTTTTGTCCTCAACTTTCTCAAATGTCTGCCTGTTTCACCTACACTCACGCAGAGGAAGATGTAGCAAGGTTAGCTTCAGTCTGGGGAGTTTAACTCTCAAAGCACAACTATACGAGCCTGTTTAAATTGCTTTTAGAAAGAGTGTCTGGTCTTTCACTGCAGTTCAAGGCATGCTGATTGAGGTGGAAGACTCAACTTGACTCACGTGGACGTTTTAAAGAGAGTCACTTGACGTCTGACTGCAATTGTCATTAACAAAGTCATGGCACTTATATTAAAAGACTTTTCCCCAGGCATTCACCCTGCTGAGGAGCAGCAGTAAAATATTTCTCCTGGGATGATCTGGGAGACAAGATTCATAATTCAGTGCAGGACGCCAGCATAAGAGGCTAGACATAAAGGGCAAAATGCTCAGCATTTGAGATCTACAGAACATTTCTGGACTGAATAAGATTTTCATTATGCATCCACATATATTTCATGTCATTTTCCATCTCAAGACTCATCATGACACGTCCTTATTTGGCCTACTGAACATGTTTGGCCCGAATAAAGTTGGACTTCCTTCATTTGGACTCTCGCTTATCGCGGCTGAATAAAGTTTTCGTGTGACTGAGCCTTATTTATTTCTTCTTTTTCATCTCGAGACTTGAGACACACCCTGTATTTACCGCTTATTTGGACTGAATCAAGTCGTCGTGAGGCACCAAACTTTGCAGAGAGACATTTCGTGTCTTCTTCCTGCAAAGAACTTCTGACACACCCTGTGGTGCGCATCGTCCGAGGCATTTTGGTCATCGACAATGACGATTCGCTCATTCTCTGCTACGGGCTGTGCACGGACAGGTGGCTGGCATGGACAGCTCAAGAATAGAGCGTGGGCGTCTTGAGCAGCTTGGAAATTGGGGACACCCATTCTTGTCTCTCCCTTCTCGCACAAATTGGGCTTTATTTTGTCCCCCCCCCCTGCCGCCAAAGATCAGCTATTTGTCACGGCCTCAAAGGATTCACGTTCAATGCACGAGAAATGTGGGTGGACATGAGGAAAATAAGAAGAGGTCAGGTGGGTTGGTGGGTGGTCAAGACCACCCACCAGAGCCTGGGGGAGGAGAAATTCATCATCGAGGCTGCTGCAGCCACCAACGACAAACACGCACATGACTTCATCGTGCACAGGTTTTTCCTCGGCTCCCCCCTCCCCAACGTCAGTGCGGGTCTCACTGGCCCGGACAGCAGAAGATAAAGCACCTCTCCTTCCTCCTTTGGTAAGATGAATAAAAGTTTTTTTTTCTGCAGCCCAGAGGAATAATAAAAAAAAAAGACAGCGAAAATTCATTTAGCCACTCAGTGAATTGGAGGTGGGTGGGTAAATTTATCCTTGTTTTCTGCTCAGTCCTGTCCTCATTTGCATTCATTATTGCGCGCAATTTTGCAGCTGTCACTCTGGAAATGCAGCTGATGACAACAAGAGAGAGATCGAATAATGGGGCTTCTGTGAAATTCGAGAATCGACAGTTTCCATTGTGCGGCGAAGGCTGCGCGCTTATGATGTCCCTCAGATGCAGTTAATGTTAGCGGAGAGCACAAAATCGAGGTGTAAGAGGAGGACATCGATTGAAGCAGCAACAGCAGCAACGCCAGCGACGACGGCGGCGGCTGCAGCAAGCAGCACAACCCTTCTCTGAAAATCGGTGAATTGGGCTGGAAAGGAGATTCGGGGACGGTTCCAGTTGATGATCAATTTATCTGTCCTCGCTTGGCTTCCCTCTTCCTTCCTTCCTCCCTCCCTTCCCCCCCCCCTTCAGTTATGTATGTACTAAATGCACGCCAGAGTTCATACGTCCTGCACTTTAGTACGCGCAGAAGAGAGGGAGAGAAAGAAAATGAGAGAGACAGAGTTGGAGAACTGTATCAAAGCTGCTGTTCACCAAGGTGTTGGCCACGAAGCAGCCAGCCCGGTGCGACCCCGACCCCGGGTGGATCGAGACAATGAATGAACGGGGGCCCCCTTCAGTTATCGGTTTGTCTGGCATCGGCCATTTTGAAATCTGCCCGTCAGGAGGCGTCATTTCTGCAAGCTTGGCAATGTCTGTGTGCTGGTTGGTGTTGCTGTCACCAGAGCGAGAAAAAAGGCACCCCAAAAATGACAGAGGAGTCAATAAAAGGAGGAAAAACACCTCTTTCTGGGTGGAATCTGCCATTAACCAAGTGAATGGGACCCCTGAAGTCATTTGTGCCATCGCACGCACAATCTTAGCGCAGCCAAATGGCGAAAATTGAGTCAACCAGAGGTTGGGAAGTCTTTGTGAGCTGAAAAGTGGTGGAGCCCGAAGAAATCGATCAGCATCGGTATCGTCGCACAGCCCTGTTCAATTCAGGCCCGCTTGCCCAAACGTGACTGCAGGGGAGGGCTCGCATGCATCACTTTTTCACCTCCTCCTTCGCCAGAGAGAGAGAGAGAGAGATGAAAATTTCCTGCCTTTTTCTTATCTCCGGTGCAAGATCAGGAGGAAACGCCTAACAAACACCTTTCCTCCCTCATCACAGAGAAGTAAGGGTTCCCCCCAAAAACTTTTGCTCAATCCAAGCCAGAATTCAGAGAGATTTTGATCTGGTTTAACCCCCTTTCAAAGTTGGCACACTAATGAAGGAAACGTTTGAACACATTCCAAGTGACAGTTTGATATTTGACGTCATTCACCTGCCTGCTCCAAAGTGTCTGATTGGCTTCTGCAGGGTCATCGTGGGCTCTGGAGTCATCGGGGAAGAAGAACGAGGTGGTGGAGGAGAAGATGACGAAGAAGAGGCTTTCATGGCAGTCACAACAATGGAGTCAGGGGTCAGGAGTCAAATGTTTTTCAAGCCTCAACAAAGTACATTCACATGCCTTCTTCTTTTGTCACGCTTAATTTGGAGCAGATGAGCTGGCGCTGCAGCAATCATATGACTTATCTCACTTTTGTAAGTCAGTTGAGACATCCGACTTATGACGTGACTCAAAAGTAGGCACCTGGGGCCTACTCTACATTTACATTTTAACCAAGCTTCACTCATTTACACTTGACGCAGCTCACATCAACTTGGCCGAAGCCTCATCAACTTGACTCGTGCGTGATTGACTCATCCCAAATGAATTTGACTTAAGTCAAATCAAATGAGATAAAGCATCCGCAATCACGACCTTACACAAGTCATATGAGCAAGACACAAAACTCCTGCAATGAGTGGGACGAGTTAGCTGAGTCCGGTAGAGAAGAAGAGAGTGAATGTCCAGTATTTTGGATGTCACCTTGCTGAACACTGACATTCTTCATTTGAGCTTCGTCAGATACCCTAAAGTGACAGACAAATTATTCATTGACATCTCTGTCGTCACGCTGATGGTCAGCGATAACATGAGCAGCTCTCGCTCTTTATAAGCGCCCTTAACATTAGTTGCTATTCACACTTTAAGGACGTTCAAGACTAAGACTTCCGGATTCAGCTAACTCACACACACTGCATCTCATTGATGTGGCAACAGAGAAAGCTCGAGCAGTCCCGTAACAACCCTGACTGGCTCGAACTAGGACACTGAGGAGGAATTCCACCTCTGTTTCGTCTCTCTTCCACTGGTCAGTCTTTTTCTCTAGATCTCTCTAAATGTGGTCTCTTTGCATTCCCCCAATCTTAATTCCGACTGTTACTCCAGATAAAGTCTTCCACAGCCCCCACTTAAGTGAGACATAAATTATTATGGAGAGAACCCCTCCCATCTAGCCAATGTTTATCTCAAACTAATGGTGGCAAAAACGCTTGATGCCATTTGTCACTGGACGCTTTTGGGGTCAAGAAGAGATTGATACAAATTAATCTCAGGACCAGAACGGGTCCGGAGCACCCGGACGGAGCCGCTGAAGAGGTCGCTGTGAATCTTACACACTTGAAACACGTCTGGGAAGAAGCTCACGATGATGTCATTGAGGAGGAAGAAGAAAAAAAGTACCAGAGAGACAAGAAGATTTATTCTTCGAGCATCTCTAGGATAAGCGTAGGTAGATACACGTGGTACAAATATGGGCACTGAATCAGGGGAAACCTGTTCCCAATTATTCAAGGTGCTTTGGCGCTTAAGGCCAACTTTTCTTGCGGCATTTCAAACCTAAGGGGAAGAAGAGAAGGGCTGATGATTTTTTGCTTTGCATATCATCTCGATCAAAATTCTTTGCCCCTTCTCTCCCTCACTCACTCACTCGCTCGCTCGCTCGCTCACTCACTCACTTACTTACTCACTCACTCACTCACTTGCTCACTCACTCACTCCCTCACTCACTTACTCAGTGGAATGCTCCACCACTTTTTTGTGGATTCGACAACCATCACATAGGTGTACACATCCTCCCATAGTGGCTTTACATGCACAGTTATAATGCAACAACTTTTTGTATTCTTTTCTTGAGCACAGATGTCTCAGAGTCAGTTTTTGTCCATTTGGCATCAAGGTGAAGATTAAAATGTGGCAACACGTACTGGCAGAAGCCCCCAGTCAGCAGCAGTGATGACGGATTCGATGAAGATGTTGGCCATGCCACCGTTGCTCAAGTCTGACGCTACGTGTATGATAATGTTGGGTTGCTCCATTCATACGTACTAAGTCAGATATGTTGGCCAAGGCTCCTATCAAATCTTGCACCTTCTACATCTGCGGAAGCTGGGTTGGAAGTTAACCTCCTGCACCACAATAAGCATTTGTCGTCAAATACATAGATTTGTCTCCACTGTTCAAGCTGCAACATCCTGGACCAAACATGAAGGAAGTGACCTGAATCAGGAGAACCTCAAATCCGCCATTGCTTTGGCATTATTGGTGGAAAGTGTCGACTTTGCACGGACGACGTCAAAGGCTTCTTCAGTTCGGTCCCTAAACCTCAGAACGATTCCTTTTTTTTTTTTCAGGGCTCTCACTTAGACTCGTGCTCATTACGCCAATGTCAGCAGCAGCAGCCAAGTGTTGGCAACCGATCTAAAGGAGGGAAAGACTGTAAAGACCAAATTACTTTCTTCTCCTTCTTCTTCCAAAGACTCCAGGAGGACAAAAAGCGATATTTCCTCTCAGCCCCCCTTAATACGCGCTTATGATTTTAGATCTCAAAACAAATTTCCTTCTAAACTTGCGACCTTTGCTCTGCCCACATTTTTGGGGACAAGAGGATTCTTCCCTTTGTAACAGCGGGGAATTGTTTTGCATTCTGCTGCTCCTCGTTTTCACGGCTAACAAAAGAAGTCAAGTTGCGGACGTGACTGATGATGGAAACAGCGTTGGAGCTGCTGCACCTCTCACAGCTCCGACCTGGGGAGGAGGGAGGGATTCAAACGGCAATTAACTCTGTATTCAGCCAAGAAAGAAAGAATCGCACGGTTATTTCTTTTCTGCTCCAAAGAAGACTCCTCGTTCGGTACAGGGTGGCCAACGACGGGAGCCCCTCTGACGAGTCCCACTCGGAGGCCAACACTCGGGGTCTGCCCACAAGTTCCACTTGGAGGAGGTCAAGTCCTGGGACAAATGCCACAGTCTGACCGTCAAAAAGGCCGGCAAGTCCAACCGCAGCTAGAGTCAAACGTCTCGGCCACCCTGTACATCCACATTCTTGCAGTTGTTGAGTGAAAGATGACTTTTTCTCGGGTCCTTTCCATCCTGGGTCATCCGCCCAGGAATCTTGATTCACGCACATCAAGTGACTTTTGCCCCTCCCCCCCCTATTGTGAGGGTTATTCCAGGTTGGAGGAAGACGATCTTCTGTCAGCCTTAGTTAACGTGTCTCCAAATCTGGCTGCGAGATGCAATCAGGCAAGGTTTTGGGCACAAAGGACTGCGTCACCCAGTGCAGAAATTCGAGATGTGCTCAAGCGGGTCCTAGGGAAAATTCCTCCTACTTTGTTGTTATAATCTCTTTCTCAAATTTGATCTGGTGGTTCACACAAACATGGTGCATGGGGGTGTTTACCCCCAACTCATCCATCCCCCCTCGGTTTCATTTTTCGAAGAACTGCTCAATGACCGTCATACCATAGACGTTTGTGTTTACAGCACATGACAATGACCATTCTAACGTACGCGGGACGTTATAAACTTTAAGCACCTTTAAGACTCTCTGTCCGGCACCGCTAGAGACAGCTGATGAGTAGTAACGCACAGGGTGTTGCAGATAAATAAATGCGGCGTATTTCCCCGCTGCAGCCGAAAAGTTGTGGTCGTTGCTGGGCGATGGACATAATGGGATCATTTTCTATTTTATGGTCCAATAAATATAACTATGCTAAATTTTACGGTCATAAGCGCATTTCTTCTGTAGCCAGAAGAAGCATTTTGTCATCCAGACTCATCTGCTACACCCTGTAGCTGCCTGGACGCTCAATGGGGAGTGATTGGTGGACGTGGTCATACCTCCATTAACTCCTTTAGTATTTACTACTTTGTCAGGAGCAAAGATTCCTGTTCGCAAAGGAGGTTGCGCGGGAGTTCTGCTTGAACTTTCCGTCACAAATGGGTCCCAGTAGCTGGATCTTTTCCAATAGAAATGAGGAGTTTATTTAGCGGTATAAATGGAGTAACGTCCAGAGTTTATTTACAGATGTTCCTTCCCATCTACGAGTAGACCCAGTTCCTCGGCACCCACTGAGTCTCCGACATGAGCTTCTTCAGAGCGCACTGTAAAAAAAACTCATCTTTTAGGTGATCTTGTAGTACAAGAAGTAGACGCTGAAGTGCCTATGTGAATGCCAATGCGTGAAATCTTATGTTTCTACGTTCTTCACCTGGATCTCAAGAAGCGTGGATTCAACGTCTTCGTAAACGAACTCCAGGTCGAAATACTTTTGGAACTCGCGCTTGATTTGCTCGCTCTCCTCCGCCAGGCGGCGAGCGCGGCAGTCCTGCAAGAAGTGCTATATTGTTACTTTCATATTTAACTCACATACACAAGCAGATTGACATGCGACATCTTTTTTTTGCTTCGGCAAGTGCTCATGGTTGATCGAGCTCACTGGTAGATGGTAGCCAGAAAAGAGGATAGTTGAGTCACTGGCTGATGTAGAAATACTCACTGCTAATTCGATATTTTGACTTGCTCGTCCATTTTGCACCAGGATGACGTTGTCTTCGTCCGGCGGAGGCGGCGCAACATATATCACATAGGGCAAGAACTCTGTAGAATTGTGCAGGAGCTTCAAAGCCTGAAATGCACGTACATCAGGGGTACGGAGGTTATGACAACATCTCGACTGCATCTGTCTGACCTCAGGCCTGACGTCGAGCACGCACAGTTTGTTCTCTGCCATGACCCCCCTCACGGACTCGATGGTGGTCCCGAACAGGTAGTTGTCGTGCTCTCCTACGTCCAGGAACTCGTTCTGCTCCAGACCTTCCACCATCCGGTCGTGGGTCACGAACCAGCAGCTCTCGCCGTCGATCTCGTAGTCGCCCATGGGACGGGACGTCACTGGGAACAAGACGAGTCACGCCAGCTACGTCTGTCATCTGGCTAGATCGTTTTCTGGTACTCGCTTCGCTTCCCAGACTAAGTTCCAATATGGATGGATCTGACTCGTGATCCTTCGGCCAATGATTGAGAAAGTTGGCCTAAGGCTTTACAGAGTGTCTCAGTTACGTTGCAATCTCTGAGCAAAGTTTCCTTGAAAGAAGATTGACTACATTCCGCGTCAAGTTGAACATTACAATGTGACGACACTTTGAGAAATGTTTTCACTGAGAAGCTTCGAGTCATCAGTGAAGATGTCGGTCATGATGCCGTTGCTCAAGTTCTGCATCATGTCAGTAACAATGTTGAAGTGGAACAGTTAAGGATCTGCATTTTTGGTCTGCATTTTGGTACATACAAGCGATAACCGGGATTTTTTTGCGATTCATTTTGCATCTCTGGAATCTAGGTCAACTTGGTGTTGAAGTGTGCTAAAATCAGAGGAAAAAATGCATCTCGAAGTATGGTGAAAAAGCATGATGATGTCAATCATATTCAGCGAGACTTCCAGAAATCCAGAGTAGGGTCTCAACCCATTTTTGTTGCGTCATCGTCGATGACGCAAATTCGTTTGGTGACTGTGAAGTAGTTGTTCTTCCCCATTCCTGTCAGCATCAATCCATCGGGCAGGAAAATCGGGTAGAAGATGTGAAAAGTCAGAATGCAGAGAATATTGGACATGATCCACATGTGATTTGCGTTGCTTTTGTGACAAATGTCGAAGTAGCAGTCACGAATACAGTCAACTGAGGCAACCTGTGAGTAATAAATGTCATTACATGGAATGGTTGTCCCAAACATGTCTGGGTTCGAGTCCACGAGTCTGTGGATGAGCGCCTGCTTCCCCACCCCGTGGGGGCTCACGAGCACCTGGAAGTAGATAAGTTGGAGGGTGGTTTTTTTTTACAAGCTTATATATATGAGCTGTTGACGTAAGTGTCACTCACCAGTGTCTTCCGACTGAAGGGAGGCATCTTCTCCACGCACTCGTAGAGCAACACCTCGGCCTTGTCGAAGTCCAGATTCTTGCGCACGTGGTACTCGTATTTGCGCTTTTCCCGACGATTCTGTCCAAAAAAAGAAAAAAAGGTTGCCACTTATCCATGGACGTGGGGTTGGCAAGTGAAGGTTAACTCAAGGTAGTTTCCTGAACATTTAGTGGCTAATCCATACTGTAACGTTACAATAATGTGTCACTTAAGTTACCGGGTATTAAGCGGGTGAAGTAGAAGGATTTGCGTGGAAAAAATTCCGGAAATTGCAACCTGACTGACATACTTTGTGACAACTTAATAACCTAAATTAATATTGGTTGAAAACACAAAAGCCTCGGCAGTGGCTTAACCGAGCCTGAACATAAACGTCATCCTCGTGTTTTGTTGCAAGTGCACTTTTGAGGCTGAACTAAAAAGATTAAGCCTGAGAATATAGCAATCATTATTTATGAAGCTCCAAAGCCACTTGATTATTTTTGCATTCCTCCCCCCTCAGCTTTAAAAAAAAGACCTTTTAGCATCATCTCCTTCGTGTCCGTCTGATCCATTTCCGTATCCGCCCTCAAGCAAACAACGTCCATTTTTTGCCCCCCTTTTCCAAGCTGCAAAAAAGCTTCTGCTCAATAGGTTGACAAATTGGTTCTCCCTCCTTTCTTTAAAGAGCAACTCGTTTGTTCGATATCCACACACTCTTATGGGTCACGACAGCAGCAGCAAAGGTTACAGGGTGGACTGAGGAGATTTGCAACGCTCTTGGAGGGCAGGGGTCAGTTGCCAATCGAATTAGTTCACCCTGTACACAGTGCAGGAGCGAGGCTTGGTCCACCCTGCACCTGGGCATGAACAGAATGGGCCAACTGCAAGCACATTTGCTATTTTTCACTGTTTTTCGCACATAGAACAATTTTTTAAGTGTACTTCTTAGCCCCCCCCCCCCCGGTCTTGGTCTGCTTGCACCAGTGAGGCTTTCAATACTCCCTGGCCCACCCCGTATGTGCCAGCACACACAGGTGCAGGATGGACATGTCCTCAGTGCACCCTGTACGGGGTGAACCGACGACACTCCTATGCTGCCTGACATCTTTGAAATGACTCGCAAATCTCTCGAGCTCACCCTGTACAGACGCACGTGCTGACGTAGGGCAAAGTCACTCGGCAGAAAACGCAGGTGCGGTTGCACTGGGTGATTTTTTTGTTCTCTTCAACACGTTCATCATCCTGCAGGACTCTCAACGGCCACTCATGCCGCAGGGGTCTGAAGGACTGTGACGTCAGGGGTGACTTTCACACAAAAGTTTGCAACAACAACAGCAAAAAAAGTGGGGAAACTTGTCTCAACGCATCAGTGGAGGATGCTTTGTGACAAGTTGTGGCCAAATTGACCTATACAATGCCGTGAAGTAATGCTAAGTAGCGCTTTATCAGTTGACAACGACAAATACGATGTAGTATAAAAACTTTCTTAGCATTAGGGGTCACTTCTGGTCAACGAACCCAAGATGATATGAGACGATTGAGAACGTTGACAATATTGCGACGAAAAATACTCTTGCAAAGTGTTGACAACTTTTTTAAATTCACAGAATTGAGCCCTGAAGAAGTTCAAGCTTTGCATCATTTTCCGGCATATACAGATTTGACACAACTGAACCATATATCACCAAGTCACTGCTGCTATGACACGATCGAACAAAGGTGTTCACGCCGTATACTTCCCCTTAATATATCTTTGCCAAGAATTTGCGAAATTGCATGCAAATACACACTTCAATTGAAGAAAATCAAACAAATCTCCGCTTTCCACTCGTTGACTTGAAAGTTCAACTAAACTTTCCTTCTGTCACCACTAACGTGGCAGCTACATAGGGCACTCACTCACCGCTGTTCCGCAACAAGACGTCTGCACCGGCAGTCCGCTCTGCTGGACGAAGCACTGCCTGCGCTCCTCCAGGTCCTGGGACGGGACCAACCCCGGGCGCTCCTTGGAGTTCACCTTGCGCGCCTGCCACCAGCTGGGGTCGGACCAGTTCACAACCTGAGCGAAATGGAAAAGAAGTCACCTGGAGTGTGAATCGCAAGACTGTGCCATCCCACAGTCACTTGGCAACTCTGAACGTGTCAACAGGCAAGCACGAGCAGTCTGGGGGTGGGTGGGGGGCAAAAACTGCTCAGAGGTGTTTGAAGCCGCTGATCTCAACCACCTGGACGAGTGAAACCACTCCAACATGGCCTTCCCCGGCCTGTGTGAGCGCAGGTTTGCCATCAGGAGTGGGCCCAGATTGGCCTTAGCCACCCAGGGTTGCCACATGGAATGACTTCCGCACGTCTGTGTCAGACCCGACCCGCCCCGGCCGGTCGCCGCTTATGGGCCACCCTTTGCGCCATTCAGAACTGCAGACATGACTCTCGTTTATTATGCTAAAATGTCAAAGTACTTGCGATCTTATGCTAATCTTTCATGCTGCCACTGCGGAGCAGGTTAAAATTGCACCGCGCACACCTTTCCCAGCCTAACTTTCAGCCTGAAAGGTGACAATTACGAGTGGGAGACACTTTCCACAGCATTGAAAACGGGGTTCTGACTTCTGGCGCGTCATTTTAGCACGTTGAAGGGGAGGTGACCTAAAAATTCAGACCAGAAATAGAGAAGAATAAATATACATCTGTTTCAATTTAACCCATATAGTGCACAACAGCTTGTTCCATGGGTTAGCACCCCTTTTCTTCCCCCCCCCCCTCCTGTCATGCTAATGTCTGGCTTGCATGTTGACTTCTCCATGTTAGGGATGACCTAATTTTCTCTTGTTCTGGCTCGAGTTGACACACTCGTCGTTCCTATTTTTCCCCTGTCCACCAACTCGCTCACCTCCAGGATGTCCCCGTGGACGAACTTCAAGCCGATGTCCTGGCAAGGCAGGAGGCTGTCCTCGCACGGGGAGTAGTCGAAGAGTGCGCGCACGAAGAACTGCCGAGAGAGGCAGATTATGATCATCATCACTATTATTACTTAATGCTGTCATTAAGACGGGCAATTATGTTTTGTCACGCTGCACCAGAAGCTTTTCAAACGTTGCGTGTTGAACGTTTTAAAGCTGGCATCAAAAAGAGCGGGCTAATAAATCAAATCAGGCCGGAAATGTGAGGAGAGGCACGCATGGACGATAAAAACACATTCGAGCTTTTATTCCCTCCTTTGCTGCTTGGCAGAAAAATTCGCGAATCTCCTCACACTTGGAGGGGAAAAAAATTGAGTCAACATAGAGATTCTTGGCCAAGCTGGGGAGGGCTCCTACAGGGTGTCTGGGACCTCAGCCGAGCTTAGTACAGGGTGGGGGATCACATATACACGTATAATATCCTTTCTCGGGCAAAGTGTCAACCCTGATGCATTCGTATCATTGGCCAGGATCTCCCCAGGATATGGTTGTTGTTGGTGCTTCCTCCATCGCGCGAGGTGGCAACCCTGATGCACTTCTGTCAGCCCGTAGTTTCGTGTGCAAAATGGATGTCTTAAACCTCGACGACTTTTACGTGACTAAGTACACACAGATATTGCTGAATGACATTCGCCATTTCAGATCGAGGGATTCAGACCCAAGTTTGTAGAGTTAGTGAAAGAATAGTTTTTGTTGGCAGCCCTTAACGAACAATTTATGCAAGCTTTTGTCATCCTGTATATGGGTTTTCTTTTTCACCTTTCCTTTTCCCGACTTTTGCGGCTTGACGGTGGACGCGACCTCCTCGTCGGGGCTGTCGCCCAAGGTGGGCCTGATCTTGAACACGATGAACTCGGACGGGGAGTCCTCGATCGCCTTCTGCAGCTCCTCAGGGTTCTTCACCTCCTTGCCGTTGGCCTAATGGATTAAGTTGTGTGTCTTCCTCATTCATTCGCGTAGGGGTCGGCTGGGGGAGGTTAAGGGGGGGGGGTGTAACAATTCCCTACCTGCAGGATCACGTCTCCGGTCCTGACGAGGCCCTGGCGATCGATCACGCTGTCAATGAGGATGCGCGCAACCGTCACTTTGCCATTTTCCAATTTAACTGTCAGACCCTAGGGAAAAGAAAAAAGGTCAGGAGCAGTAGGAACAGCGTTGCCAGTGCCATGTTTCAGTACCAGTTTTCCCCCAGACTGAGATTCTCCCCACCCCCTTCCAAAGTCACTGTTTCGGGGACTCAATGTTGTGGTGTTTGGCATGTCTTGAGCCTCCGAGAGCAGCGGTTTTAGCAAAATTGTGTGAATCTGGCATATTTATGAGACCAGTTTGGCATACATTCCTGGTAACGCTGGTTACGGACTAGACTTTCCGTGTGACAAAAAAAAAGGCCACTAGCGTCAAACAAAGTTCCTGAGCTGTCACACACTGATGCATGCACAAAACGGTCTGAAAACACTACAAAGTCAGGCCCAAGCTGATGATACAAGTCCTAAGAATAGCATTTGAAGTCATTCGAGCTTCAAAAAAAAAAAAAAGAAGAAGTATGTGCGGGTGATAACGATAACAAGTGCGTCCACAGCATCCAAGAACGCTTGCTGGAGATCTGAAAGCTTTTCCTATGCATGATGATGCTTTTATCGAGTCACGTTACTAACGGGACACCCTGTGCAGACCCAGATCAGGCAACGTCTGCATTTCCTTCCCTGCCAGCAAGAAAAATATGGACAATTGCTTTGACATTTTACGTCAGTCGTTATCTCCAAGTCTAAAGGATGTCTAATGCAGCGGCAGCTCTGATTACCTGCCCACGTGGATGAAGCTGCACGAGTCCATGACGGCGTAAAACCTGCTGCACTCGTGCCTGCGCATGTCTCGGTTGAGCATTTTTTTGTATGCTCAGCGCTGAGCACAGATGTCTTGGAATAGATTTTTGTCCATTTGGCATCCAGTCGACGGTTACAGTGTGGCAACACTTCCTCAAACGTTTTCGATGAGAAGAACTTGATGTTGGCCACGCCACCGTTGCTCAAGTTTCACATTGTATGACAATGTCGGCTCGCACCATTCATATATAATAAGTAAGATAGTTTGACACCACAAGTAAGATACTTGTGGTGTTTCCCAGCAAATTTTGCACGTTCTGCATCACCTAGAAACTGAGTAAGTCTGCTGAAGCTGGGTTATAACGTTAAAGGGGTGTAAGCAGCAAAAATGTCACTGAGTCTCTCGACTTCTGGCCACACCTGGGTGATGGAGTCTCCTGAACGAGAGTCAAAGCGTCCGAGGAAGAAAATGACTCGACCAATATGAGTTGAGGAGACTCCATCACCCCGGTGTGGCCAGAGATGGAGAGACTCAGTCACATTTTTGCTGTGACACCCGTTACGTCCTAAGACTACCTGTAAAGTCCTGCACTACCAAAAGCATTTGTTGTGGAATAAATGAGACATTTAGGCAGTGATTTGTCACCAATTTTGCGCTTCCTGCGTCATGGAATAAGTGAGCAAAACTAAACAAACCGAGTTGCAAAGTTAACTGAGACAACCTGTATGCATGTAGAGGCCGAGCTCTTTGTAATTCGTCTCTTTGTAATAGTGAAGGTCTGCATCAACAAAGCAGCAGAGAAGATTAATATTTCCCTGTGGACCCGTCCATGTCAAGGCAGCCAAGGGGTCCGAACCAGCTCCAAAATCCATGCTTTGCACTGCACAATCATGTCAACCCTTTCTTTCTCTCCGGTCTGCTATTCTCTGAGGTTTTTTCTGGGCTCATTTGATGCCTCGACGAGGGCCTTTGGTGCTCATTTGTTACAGGCCCACCTGTCGATATAATGACCTTCACAACACAACAAACTTTCCAGTATGTGTAGGGGGAGAGGAGACGCAACATTCCCATGAGCCTGGAAAGTTTTCGGTCCCCCAGGAAAGTTCTCTCTCGAGCTTCTTGAAGATGCCCAACGTCGCCGAGGCCTCATAAATCACCCGAATTTTTGGGGCGAATCAATTTTCGTCCCAAAAAGTCTGTGCTGGAATCTCTCTCTCGTCATTACTTACATACACACACGAGCGCGCGCGCGCGCGCGCATCCTCCGTTTGATTCCGGCCTCTTTTTTCCGGCCTCGCGACCTCGATGTATCGCAGACAGTAAGAAAAAAAATCACTCAGGAAAGATCATTGCGACAAGTAAAAGAAGTTTCTCTGGAGCTTTTGCCGCAAGATTTGCTCTCTTTGCTCTCTTTTTTCTGCAACTCCATCCGCCTCCATTTTGGCCCTTATCTAAGTAAGGCCAGACGAAATAAAGGTCTCCGTAGAGGCAAAAAAGGTAAGAAAAAACCTTCCCCCCCCCCTGAAGAAATGGACCGTGTTTTCCTATCTCTCCAGAGCTAAGATGAGTTATTTAGAAGTCCATGGAATATGCGGACTGCGTCACTGCCAGTTTATTGTGCGTAAAAAGCCTTCTCTTAGTGTACGGATGATTCAGTTACTTCTGCACTCGCATAAATTCCGCCACAATCCTTGAGCGCAGTAAATACCTGGGCTGTTTCTCGCTCTATGAGTCTGAGCAAACGAGGGCCAACAACTGTCAATTTTTCTCTGTTCACTGCAAGAAAAGGCGCGCTCACCCGGACAGAGGAAAGCGCGTGACGACGACGCCGGGTTTTGGGCTCGTGCAAACGCGCCCTCACTGGGAAATGCCACTAAAATTCAGCACAGTTACCGCACTGCATTTAGCTGGCTGGCCTGGGTTGGTGCTAAGTAAACTTCTCTTTCTTTCTTTCCTTCTGTGTGTGCAGTTCTTGTGTGTGTGTGTGTGTGTGTGTGTGTGTGTGCGTGCGTGTGTGCGTGTTTACGAGGGTGATCAAAGAGAGACACGAGATTCCACTCGAGTCTTATTCGAAGGAGAGAAAAAGGTGGGGGAAAAAAAAGCAGGGACAGAACGAGAGAGGAGAACAAAACAACAACCGTGATCTAAAAGTTGGGACACCGTGGACATCATCCAGAAGAGCCTCGTGCACCACGCGCGTGTCCTCGGCATTTGCTCGAGCAGCGAGTGCGCGAGGTTGTATGTGAAAGTGCATTTTTTTCTCTCCACCTTGAGCGATCACCCCCAAGAGAGAGAGACAGGATTAGCAATAAGTTTGTCACAGCGATTGATCCAACAGAGAGACATTCATTTTTGCGCGAAAGCCTCACACGCACACGCCAGAAGCACATATCATCAGATGTGTGAGGCTCACACGATAATAGAGCCGCTGTTATTAGAACCAGCAATAATATCGGCTCATACTGCACTCACCAGGCATTCTCCCTTCTTCCTCCTCACTCCTATGACTCTGAACGTGTCCACCTTGATCTCCTCCAGCTCCTCCTCCTCCTCCTCCTCGCCGTTCTCGTTGTCCTTGCGAGCCCTGGCCTCGCCCTCCTGCAAGGACAAGTCACTTGACAGAGCTTTTTTCTGGCTTTTTCCTCGCAGACGACGCCAAAAACGTGCACGTACTGTGTGCGCACACTAACATACTGTAGTATAGATACCAGTCGATCGATCACTGCCTGCCCATAGCAAAATGGTGATCTTGACCAACTACCTGGTCTTCCACCAGCGAGGACAGCCTGCTTTTGGAGTCCGGGAACTCGTCTTCGTCGTCTGCCACGCTGGAGACCCCGTCAATGTACTCAAAGTCCTCTTGGCAGTTCTGGATCTGCGCTGCCACCTCGTCGTGGATCTCTAGCACCGCCTACAAAGAAAGGATCACAACGTGACAACTTGATCAACACTTAAAAGATATGAAATGAATCACCAAATGAACCAAGGAGCACCACGAAGATGTTACATGATACCGAACCTCATCGAGGTAGGTCCCACCTACAAAGGTGGGACTCACTGAGCTCCGGAAAGTGGACCTGCTGCAGTTGGACATGTCAAGCACTTTCCTCAAGCTTTGCTGCATGCTGGCTGATTCAACAACACCGCATGCACAGGGTTGGCCATGGGAGTCTTGATGTCGACACACATGGACAGCAAGAAGTTGACTCCTGTTCTAGTCGACGCAAACTTTACACGGGGCATCCAATGGCTGATTCATGTCCAAACACCACCTAACTTGAGCGCAGTTATTTCTGGCCCCACAAGAGATGTGCTTTTCCTACCTGCAGCCACTTGCTGGAGATGAGGGAGAACAACTCCTTGGCCTCGTCCAGATAAATCCTCTGTTCGCAGATTGTCTTGGCTTGCTCAATCAGTCTCATCGAGTCGTGAGTCACGGGCAAGAAGCAGGGCGGAGGCCTCTCATCCTGAAATAACAGTTATTGAAAAAAAAAGAGCCACAACAAAACGCCCAAAAAAATTGTCGAGTCTTTCAAGGCAAAGAAAACAACACATGCTTAAGGGTTCTCTTTTTTCTCCCTCCTTAATAAAATGAAAGGGGGAGAAAAAAAACGTCTCCTGGGAATGACAGCAGGTGACGTCACACGCACGCGGTGAAGAAGTGGAGGACGAAGAAGAAGGCCGCAAATGTGTGCAAGTCCGAATGGGTCTGCCACATGCAACTGTCGGTCTGCCCCAAGCCACACACATATGTGTCCATATGCACTCCTTGACTTGCTCGACTTTCTCTCTAGCAGCTGAGTCACAACAGCCACGACAGGGAAGAGTCCTCAGTGGGGACAGAGGAATGTGCGGTGCATTCAGACTGATGACCACGATCCCGGGGACCAGCAAGGCCTTATTGCTCACATGAGGCAGAACAAGTCTGACTTTTTCCTCAACTCAATCACCCTCCTCAACATCCAGATGTGCACACACTGCCATGTCTGTGTGATTCATTCGCTACCGCAGGAGGGGGGGGAATTGCAATGAATGCTGGGGTGGAATTCCCCTCACAGAAGCAGTTATCGGGTGGGGTGTTTTTCTTTTCCATTTGCTGTGTCATGATTTGCCTTCAGAGAGGCCATCGTCATCTCAAACTGTCATTTCTGCACGTTCAAACGAGCTTGAGCAAAGACAAAAAGATGACCCAGGTGTTGACGGTGGAAGATTTAAAAAAAAAAACCAGCTGCTTTTCGGCATGCGACATTAATCAAGTCAATGGACCGATAAGGTGAATGCAGGTGTGCAATGACACAATCATAATATTGCACCAAAACTGCCCTAGGAGTCCATT
>JAAUXU010076252.1_pt1 | contig 18692 bp, 22 predicted proteins | sample 7278151 | NCBI WGS metagenome assembly JAAUXU01 (sample SAMN14350113, study PRJNA611818) | marine sediment metagenome | isolation source: surface marine sediment (1.8m) | place: French Polynesia: Moorea | collected 2018-08 | reverse complement strand
CCCTCCGCTTGGGGGGGGGGGGGGGGGGGGGGGTCGGCCACTTGGCGAGAGCCCACCGACGCACCAATACACTTTGTGCCCCACGGCTTACCTACCGCGCGCGCGCGCGCGCGCGCGCGTGTGTGTGTGTGTGTCTGTGTGATGTAAGCATATTACGGATTCAACAATCCTACTTCAAAATTTCCTGCTAATTCTCCTCAAACCACAGCCGAACCGCTTCTCTGGTTGCTCCTCCTCAATCTAAATTTGGCAAATCCTCTTAGGAGAAATAGGTTCAAAGGCCTTAAGAGGCATCACAGCCTCCCCACACACGCACGCACTGCAAGGGAAGGGAGAGTCGAGGCACATACGAGAGGTAGCAGCACTGTAAGATTGAGAAATAGAAGTGCGTAACTCTCAAGTATTTGAGCATTTCAGTGTCTGAGTGAGCGAGAGAATTGTGCTCTGAGATGAAAGTTACTCTGTTGCCCAGATCCAAGGCCAGCAGCTCTAGAGCAAGCAGCAGCGACCAGAGAGAGAGAGAGAGAGAGAGAAGCAGGTTTTAGAAGAAAAGTTTAGGGGTTTTCTCGCTCCTCCTCCGGCGAAGAAGAAGAAGATAGAACTGCTTTCTCTCCTCCTCCCTTTTATGGTTTCGGCGGCTACCTTGCCGGCATATACAGGGTGGCGCCGAAGAATATACTTCATTATTTCCCACCCCATATTTCCTCATTGCCAGTAATGTCTGGGGGGCCTGAGCTGGGCCTGAGAGGAGGGAGGGGCAGGTGCCTGGGTGAACGACTCGAACCTGGCGTCGAAGCAGGGGTGGATGGGTGGGTGAGCTGGGACAGCAATGGCAGAAATTGGCAATTCCGCCCGCCCCTCAAAAAAAATGTGGCCACCCCGGTAAATGGCCCTGTTGTTTTGTGTCCTGTTCACTCCTTTTTACAGGGTCTAAAAGGAAAAGAAATTTGCAATTTTCTCGCTGAAAGAAAAGAGAAAAAAAGGAGATGGATAGAAAAGAAAATGGGCAGAACAAAAAGGCCAAAAATCATCTGGCCAGAGGAGAAGAAGAAGAAAAAAAGGTCTTTCAAACACCTTTTGCTGCCTACTCAATTTCTGCTCTGCTCTCTCTCCGGGGACAGAACGAGCATCAATTTCCTTCCCCTTCTTGGCCAGGGGGGAACTTTTTTGGGGGAAACCAATTAAATGGACTAAGCAAATAGGTTTTGAGACGAGAAACTTTCCTGTGAACCCAACACGAATGCGTCCAAACCCGTTGGGCATCGCTGGGATGGAAAACAAGGCTGGCAAAAGACACTTTCCAGCCAGGAATGCAGTCAGCCAGGGTTGCCACAAGGGATGCTCGCCATGTTTGACATTCCTCCAAGGTATGGTACGTGAAGGCCGTTGAGGACCTTGACTGACCAGATCCTTTGGCAAAGCTGACTTTTTTTTGGTGGGTGGGTGTGATGGGAAGGGGGCGAGGGAGGAGATGGAGTAAAAGGGAAATTGGAACTGACAGGTGAACACAGCCCCAAGATGCAAGGGGGTATTTTAAAGGGCATCCTAAGGCGTTTTGGCCAGAGTGGGTTTTTGGCAGGGTAGGTGGGCTCAGTCCATTACTCATCATCAGCATTTGATAACGCGGAGAAGAAAGTTTTTAATGAATTTATGGGGTTCTGGGGTCGGTCCCAAGAAATCCATAGACCACGTGCACTTCAGATTGGATGGTAAGCATAAATCTCAGGTCCATGAGGTCTTCAAGGGCATGCATGCACTCACGTACACACGTACACACGCACGCACGCACGCACGCACTAGAAGTCTTGTACGTTTGGGGAGAGAATGTTTCTTTTCTGCGTGCATTTAATTAAAAGTTACCCAACTTTTGGCGCCTCCCAAATGAGGTTTTCGCTATTTTGGTAAAAGCTCTGACGTTTTTATTCACACCCCTTGAGGAGGCGCAAATATTTGGCCACTTTTGCGCACTTTTATATTAAAGTGACCGCACAAAATTCTACTTTTTTGAGAGAGAAAAATGATTTTCTTGATGGGAGGCGAAAAAGAAGCTGCGAGAGATATGGCAGAAGAAGGGAGAAAGAGAGCTTTTATCGCGGATGCTTCTGCTACAACAATTCTTGTTCTGACTTATTTCTTGGCCTGCCATAACATAACACACAGAGGGAGACATCAGGACATTCATTAGGCCGCAGTCACGTACAGCCACAAACAAAGGGACATCCACACTGCACACACAACCCCCCCTCCAAAAAAAGTGGAAGAGAGCTAAAACAGGCAATATTGGGCTCAACTGATGTGCAGCCCTTGGATTTGAGGTGACAAACTTGGCAAAACATTTTCAAGAGATGTGATCCTCATTGACTGGTGCACATTTTCAATTGCTCGTGGCCAAATTCTTGGTCCACGTTAGGCTTTTTCCTTTGTTTCTCAGTTTGTAATCTAAAATTCCGGGGTCTCCTCATGTGTTAGCAGCCCTTGTAAACTTCTTTTCGACAGATCTCTCTACATGCCTATGACTTGTCAGTGTTTCACTTTGTGTGCACGTGTTGTGTGCACAGATGGATAGCAAGAAGTCCTAGAGCTCCTTGGCAATGAGCACAGGAGGTCATCCACACGTCAGTGAACATTGTCAAGTCTTCTGTGGACTTCAAAGTAGTCATTGAGCTGAATAGATTGCCCTCGGTACTGCACGAAGTTTGTGGCAACTCTGTCTTCACCGAATTTCAAGCGAGGCAGAGAGACTTTTTTGCATAATTTTAGCTAAATAGCAGTCATTACAATTAGACAGACACACAGCGTTGTTAAAAGCACTTTAGGAAAGTACCTACTCATGATTGTAGTGCATACAGTGTACACTGACACGGATTAAGCTGGACGATTTCGTATGCAATGTACATTTTGGATAGACAAACGGAATTGCTCCGGAGACCGGAAAAATGGAGGTCATCTGGAGCAGCGTCAATGGAAAGATAATTGGAAATAACTGCGTAAGCTTTGTTGTCGTACAGGGTGTCTCTTTTTTTTTTTTTTTTTAGAGACACCAAGGTCGAGGTCTACAGCTGGCGATCGACACAGCGTCAACGGAAACCTCTTCCTGTCTCTGTGGCAGATGGTAGAAGAATTCATGCATATTCATGCAAAGTCGGCAGAAGGATGTTTGTACGAGATTTGAGTGACTAAATCGGCAAATAACCCGGACGTAACCGGAGTTTTGTTGTTGGCCCTTCTCCAAATTTGCCAATTCCCTCCTTCCCCTGTACTCGACCACCATGGACTTGAGTTGTTTCTGGGACAGCACAATGACTCGTTCTCGGCCTCGCTGTAAATTTCACGTAAGAAACGGTCATTGAACAGTCCGTAAGTGTATTTCGGAAGAAAAGAAAATGAAAATATGGCATTATATTTCCTGTGCGGAGCCCAAAAGGGATACTGTTGCACGAAGCATTTTCCTCTGGAAACCTTTGTGGCAAAACAGAAAGCAACAATTTCGTGTTAAAGCGCAAATTGCCCGGCTGTAATAACGGGCGCCATATTTTCCTCGTTTTGACTGATGTGACTCTGGCTTGTCCTCGGTCTCATATTGTCCTCGGGCAGCAGTCCTCGTACAGAAAGAGGCGTTGGACAAGTCAAAGCACCTCAGCCAAAAACTGGAAGAATGTAAAGCTACGTGACGAACGGCCAATATACAGTTAGTACAATACGTCACATAGTAATCGGAGGGCTGACATTGAACTGCCATTCTTCGCTCAAAGAAGGGTTCACTTCTTGAGTTGCTCAACCTTGTATAAGCACTTATGAGTGCTGTCTCAGGCTTGGTACATGCGTCTGTACGGACAGGGTCGACCACGTTAATTCACACCATGTTTGACTGCACCGAGAACAAAAATGTATGCTGGTCTTCCCTTGTCTTCCTTTGCAGTTTCATCCAATCACAGACATTCTGTTAGTGAAATCCTAGGCAGTCATCATCGGCTGGTACCACAGGGTGGCCACGTGGGCCAGAGCCACAACGGCGTCCCTTTCAGCTTGCTCCATCACAACTTGTTGTTTTGATAAAGAAATCTCGGCACGCTTCAAAAGGTGCTGATCCAACACCTACTTAAATAAGATGGAAAATATTCCATTTTCGCTCCTTGGGGTTCAGGCCACTGTCAAACTTGGTCGAGGTCTGAGTTGTTGGCCTGGACTTTGGTATCAAAATAAAACAAATACCGCATTCCTAAGCGTGTAATGAGCGTACTCTATCATAGTTTTTGACAATGCTGTTCGTTGTATTTGCCCAAGGAAAGTAGAGTGACTTATGAGAGGAGATTCTCGCCGGAACCCTCAATGTCGTTGCGGCTAACGTGCTGAAAAACACCAGAGAAGAAAGTGTTGAAGTACGTGATGATCAGCTAAGTCCAAAACAAGATTCTATACTACCAGGGATTTGTTAACCGAAAAGCCCATCTCTAAGATAAGCACCAACAATATATCTACAGTGACGAAAACATTCAAATGCATGTAATCACAGGGGCAAGTTGTGCTTTTATACGTGTGTACCGATGTACCATAATATGTACATATTCTATCTATGTCAGTGTTTCAGTTCGTTTGTCTGTGTAGTCAAGAACAAAAGAGAAGGAAATAAAGGAATGAATGTTTATATGTACTTTTCCCTACCTGCGGCCTCCTTCGTGTCCCCCTCCCTCCCCCCCGTACACTCGTTGATATAATAATGTTAGAGAGTCTGTCTCATGTTGCACCTGCTTTGGGCACAATAATGGGTTCTGGGCATAATTTCTTGGGCGGAAAGCGATAAAACCAGCGATTAAGGATTTATTAGAGGTACATAAAGTACATTTACGGAGCCACACACACGCGCGCGCGGGCGCCGAGAGAGTGAGAGAGAGCAAGACATGGAACATGTTATTAGTTCTCCCGGCCTCCCTTTTTCCAAACCATAAATTTTTAATAACATAACCTGCGCGTGCGCGTCTACCTCATTTGTGCCGCGGGGAGGGAGTTGAGGGAACACGCAAGATTTCCAACTTTGTAGTCGACCAATTTTAGGGTGAGCCAAATATGACCTCCATGTACACACATCGCATTTGTGTATGAAAGACTTCGGCAGTTTTCTCCAGCAGCAGCTTTGTAGTGGGGGTAGGGGGAATTTGCAAGGTTCTGTAACGTTCTTCTTGTTTCCTTTGCCGCAATAATAAAGGAGGCTCCTTTTTGTTGCTGCCCACATTCTTCAGAGAAGCTTTGCTTAAGACGCCCTCGCCCGGGCCGAGTCCGGCCGCGTAGGGCGGCCACTCCGGGACTTCCCGCCTGAGTCAACGCGCCTTTTGATACTGCGCAGGCAATTTGTCCTGACAACTATCGTCTCTACCGCCCCGAAAATTCAATTCACTAACGTGGAGCAGCGGCAGGGGCAGAAGCACGAGAAAGAATCGTCTTCTATTGTTTGTTGCTTTGAAAAAATCCTGTGGAAATTGTGCAAGCGCAGTTTTTGGGTGAGGCAGCTCTTGTCTCGAGAGGAGAAGCTATGAATCACCGCGGCTGAAATGCCTTCTCCTCATTGAGGCTAAAGCCCCGAATTTGCGCCCTGAAGCAGCGGCTACCCTCGGCACAGTCCGGTCCCTGCCCGTTCCCGGGGGAAAATCTGCCCGTGGAAGCAAAGCCTCAGATTGCCAACAGAGAGTTTAATTTCGTTCTACAGGAAATTCTGTAGTTTAGCTCCATCCTCTTGGAGTAGAGTTAATTGAATGTTGTGAGCTGATTTATGGAGTTTCTCTCGGCCTCCCTCAACTCCGTTCCCTTGTGCAAGTGCTTGCAAATTCGATTCGGCAGAAAAGAGCCTCTCTGCCTTATCTCGAATTAACTAATCTACTGCTAAAAAAAAAAAATCTCTTTTCTTATGTCAGAGCGAGAGGGAGCAAAAAACCGATGCCCTCATTGCAGTCTCTTTCATGCCTCAGGCAAATCTCCAGCTCCACCAGACAATTTGGGTGTAGGCTGACCCCGGAGAGACAGAAGAGAGGCTTGGTGGAGCAGAAGAATTCGTTCCAAGTGGAGTCCCTTTTTTTTTGCTTTTGTCTGGTAAAGTCGAGCTTCCTTTTCTTCTACTCCTCGCTGGGCCCTCATCTTGGTGCAGCAGTGAGTGAGATCCAGTCAGGGCTGTAGTCGACGTATCAACAGGGTGTCTCTCAAACACCGAAGGCGTTGCTTTCTTTTCCAATTGTCAGCCGAAAGTTGCGCAGTTGCAGCAGATGCCTTTGCTGCAGTAGAGCAAAGGGGGTTGTATCGATCCTTCCCCGAACTGTGGACAGGGTGTCTCAGTTGGAGGGGGGGGAGCCGATATTACAGCATCCATACGAGCAGCGCACGTAGGACTGACTCATTGAGACGAAGCCAATTTGTCTCCTGCACCCAACCCCTCAACCCCCTCACTCCACCTCCCCCCCCTGGAAGTGACTATCCAAAAAGTTGGCTAAACTTTTTGGCACCGACGAAGCTCCTGAACGATCTGGCCAATTTGCCAAAGTCTTTTCGCCCACATTGATCCACTGGCTGCGAAGGGAGTGGTATAATAATCAGAACTGCAATGAAAGTGCACGCATTCTCCAATGTTGGCCCATTTTCTACTGTCGATTCCCCCCCCCCCAATTTTCAAGGGGTCTTCACTGCATCTTATCTTGTCAGAGAGGAATCAGAGGAAAGAATGGGTTCTCCCTCTGCCTCTTGGCTGCTCAGACCTCAACGTCCTTAAGAAGAAGCATGAAAAAATGGGGGCAAAAAGAGAAAATTAATGGCCAGTTTTAATTTCAGCCGCATGAATTTAAAACGCGGGCAAGGAGAGAGAGGGGTAAGCTGAGATTGGACTTGGGCCTTTTTTGCAGGCTGCATTGACCCCTGCTCAAGAATTATTTCTCAGGTGTGCCTCGGCCTTATAGACCTTGTTAAAGCTCCCTCTCCCTCCTGTCTTCTGGTATTAGAAAAGTTTTCCTCCTAGAAGTAATGGGGCCAAATTTCTTGGGCAGCCTGGACCCTTTTAGGAATTTCCTCAGTTCGAAGGCAAAAAAAAGTTTCATTTTGTCTTATTGTGAGCACTTTTTTGTGTTTGTCTGGTGGAGTCGCTTTTTTTAAGCAAGAGTTTGGAGAACTTCTCGTTGTCACTTGGAGCACTCAAGCAAATGAAACTGAAAGGCCCATAGAAGCCCTCTCCATTTTGTGTTGCCGTCCTATTTTTTTACGAAGAGTCAATCCTTGAGATGGATTGATTCTAGGCTTAAGACAGATCATCATTGGTGGAAGAGAAAACGGTCTCCAAAGACGAAAAGCCAACTGGTCTCAACTATCCAGGCATAATAAAGCCAAGTGGTTTCACACCATTCCTCCCCCACCTGGATTGCACCGTACTGAGTCATGAGCAAGTCTTGCCAAATTTCAGCGTATGGAGTTTGTTGTTTAGAACTGTGTTAGGAATCTGTCTTTTCTATCACGAGCAGCACCACGTATTTCCCACCCGGTATTACACCTCTGAAGGTGACTGGGTAAAGGCTTTGGAGAGCATCATACGAGGGCAAACTTTCCATAACGACCTTTCCCCAATTGCAGTTTCTCTCTCTCTCTCTGCATCGGTGTGTGCGTACGTGCTTGTGTGCGTGTGTGAGGGTCCTTTTGGGGGCCATTTCGAATTCTGTGGAGACAGAGGTGTAGTTTAAAAACCCTCCTGGTGTCTCCCTTTTTTTTGCAGGGTGGGGAAAGGAAATGGATGGTCTTTCTGTATCCATCAATGGGAGGATCTTTTGCAACTGCGCCCGAGAGACTCATTACACACGCGCGCACGCGACGCACGCGGGCCCAGAACCCACCCCCCCGAAAAAATAATGGGGACTTCCTTACTGTAGGTCAGCGTGTGTCCAACAAAGATTCATGCTGCACCAATGCAGACTTTGCGCAGTGTTCAAATGGCTTCTCGTTCTACTGTCACACACATACAGGAATATTGTAGACGTCTCCATCTAAATGCACTCCGTGATAGCAAAGAGGACGAGGAAAAATTCCAGAAAAAGGGCTCTACATACACTAAGCACAGGGTGAGTCAACAGTATAATAATGTACTTGAAGATGAGACTCTTGATATTATGCAAAATTCAAATTGTTGCTTGCTGGCGAAATGTCGGCGTTGTCATTCTTCTCAATCTTTCTCCCTAGTAGTCTTAGAAGCCGAGTCCGAACTCGGCAACTCACAAGTCTCCAATAATATTGAAAAGTCACTGTTGACTCACCCACACAGCAAAGTTGGTCATCCCATATATGGGAACCTGACAGATGTGCATTCTTTGAGCAACTTCCGTGCCTTCAGAAGTGTGTTTCTTTTCAGGCCTTTTTTAAATGCCTGCGGGGAGGGGGAAAACAGGCCTTCGACACGTGAAAACGACGCTCCTTTTCAGGCCTTCTTCTTCGTCTATGATCAGTAAGCCTCAAGTAGAGAGATGTCTTTAGGATGCCAAATACGGGTGAAGTCACGACGTGCCCAAAGTTTTGCATTTTCAGCTGAAGTTTCACCTTGCAGCTTAACTTTCTTTTCCCTTCCTTTTCTCTTCCATCTGTGCAAACAGCAGAAACATCTCACACAAGAAACAACATTGCGGACACACAACAAGAACTTTCAAGCCAGGGAAGACGGAGAAAGGCGCGCTTAGACTGGCGAAAATTAAGCAACTCCCGACGTTCCTCAAGGAGGCGCACGAGAACAACACGTTCTCGGTCATCGAGCAACGCGGCCTTTTCTCTCCGTCGACCTCCTCCCCCCCCCTAGTGTCGTGCGTGCGTGAAAAGCGCCTCGGAGTAATTTGACGCGCTTCACCCAAGGTTTCCTCCTCCCCCAAGTAAAAAAAAATAAAAAAAACCCCTATGAATTTGTTCCCTCTCTGTGTCAAAGTCAGATGCAGACACACATACACGGAGTGACTCAATTTTCTCCGGGATCTCGCAATAATTCTTCTCTTTCTGTCGGTTTTATGACTTTTTTTGATGCTCTTTCATTCGCGCTTTTTTGGCACCCCCAAGGCTAAAGAAAATATCCCGGAGAATTTGCTAGAGAGAGCAGAAAACGTCCTCTGCGTATGAGGGAGTCATCGGTTCAACCCAATCTCCACGGGAGGGGGGGGGGGTACAGGGTGTGCGTGGCACATTTCGGGGCGTTCAGACGGGCCTTAAGAGGGTCTCAGCCTGTCACTTTTGTCATCGCGGATATAAAAAAAATGCGCTCGGATTGATTCTGCGTGCAAAGTGCATGAGTAGTGCATATCTTTCATTGTACGCACAGCACAGTGACGTAGATCGGTGTAGGCACGACTGGTGCTTGTCCTTGCAAAAAAAGGGCCGCTTCCAAATATTGTTTTTTTTTTCTTTCGGCGTCCATCAATCTGAGCATATTTGCAAGCCTTGTAAACAAAGTGACAGGTTAAGAACGGTGTCTGAAGGCCGGCTTGAACGACTGAAATTTGCCGACGAATCGACTGGCAAATGTGTCCTAAGAGATGGGTGCTTTAAGGCCTTCTGCAAGTTGTGTCTGCACGCGATTTCGCCCCAAAATTGATGTCAGGCATTCCGGTCACGCCCTGGGCCCATTGAGGACCTCACCCCTACTTTTATTTATGTCTTCCTGGTTCTTCTGGGGAAAACCGTAGATCTTTTCCACTACCATTCATTGGCTCTCTCCTATTGATGCTCACGAACAGTGTGAAAAAGAAAGAAGGCAAGAAAGAAAATGAACTCACTGCCTAAACAAAGTTCCTGCAGCCTTCATCTCATTGGAGAGATGACTCTTTGTCAATCACACTGTACCAGGAAGTGACACGAGTTACTTTTTTTGCCGCATACAGTAAGGCAATCAGTTTTATTGCCGATCCTCCTAGGATTGTGGGACCGCCCGGGGCAACTTTTTATGGGCCATTTTACAGTATGAGCGGGAGCAAACATCTAAATATTAAGCGCCCGCACCTCAGCCAGACAGGAGTCGTCGGTGGTGGCGTCGGAGTCTGACGTCACGATGAATCATCCTGGGAAGAAGCCAGAGTTTCTTTTCGCTCACTCTGTATCATTAGCATGAAAGAGGCAAAAGAAGAGGGAAGAACCTCTTTCCTTCTCTCCTCGCACACCCAAAAAATGGGGCACTTGATGGATGGAGAAGACGTGAGAGGACCTGTTTGAAAGATGCGGGATGCTCAAGTCGGAAAATCTGCGCCCTGAGAGTCTTTTCTGGCAAGCCGGGACAGACTAGAAAGGATTTCTTTTCTGTCTGGTTGAGTGGCCTTTAATCAGTCTTGTCAGGGATCCCCTTTTGGAAGTTTGTGTGTCTAGAAATCTAATTTCGAACCTGCCACGCGTATTCTGGGGTGTGTGACACTCCTTGAATTTGTAATCTTCTCTGAGGGCGCGGTTGCACTGGCAAAAAAGGAGAGCAGATGAAAAAAGAGATTTACTACGCTGAAAAAGAGCCACATTTGTTCTTGCGAGAAGGAGGAAAGCGAGAAAAGAGAGAAACATAGTGACTTAAACTCTGAGCCCTACAGTGTTCACAACCTTTAACCAGAGCAGAAGGAAAGAAGCTGCTGAGGTGGAATGAGAATTAAATACTCATATAGGCTTGTCAGATGGCTGAACTCCCAAATGCATGTATGCTATGTAGGTGACGTTGAACTGGCCCCATGTTTGCTGTTGATGATGAGAAGAACCCTCAGGTCACCAATCCTGCAGGATTTCTTTTTGTCCACAAACGACCTTGTGTGTCAAAAATTTACCTGTGCAAACGCATCCTAAGATCTATAGCTTGCAGAAAGAAAAGTGTTGGCCTAATTTCTTCACTAATTTACTCTGTGTGAGGAAGAAACCTTTTATCCTCCGAGAGAGATCCTTCTTGTTTGAACCGAGATGTTGTAGCAGAAAGTGCTGCAGTACCTTGCTGCTATCACGTAAGAACACACTGCAGATATCTCTCTATCAGACAGGAAGGATTAAATGCTGCAAGACAGGGTTCTGGATGTCCCACCGAGGAGGCATCATGACGCAAAACATGAAGAAGCAAAGCTTTCTTCATATGGTAGAACGAGAAAAAGAAATGATTTTTGTGGGAATCTTTTTCTCTCCTTTTTTGGGGGTGGGGTGTGGTGAGGGCAGACCTTAGGGTGACCAAGGTTGAGATGCTCAAAACCTTCTGACAGGGCAATGCGAATGTCTCATGGGATTTTGTGTCCCCGTCCTCCTCCTTCACTCCAAAAAGGGCCTGGCCCATAAGAGATATTCCCCACGCACCTCAGACTGCGGAAAGCAAGTGCTGGTGTTGGTGTCGGTGTTGGATCTGGTGCTTAGCACAGTTCTTCCAAACCAGGATGAAGGCACTACGGCTTTTGGGCAGTGTGAGTCATACATACAAAAAGCCGGCGGTGACAACATCTTTCTTACTGTCACTGAGACCATCAGTTTGCGCTGCACACGGTCCAGATCACGTGCATCAGTGTGGGGTTCCACTTGTGGAATAACGCCCGCTGTCAGCAGAGGGACATTAGTGGGTCCCCGGGTGAGTGAGATGGAGAAACCATTTAATCCTTTCTAAAAGTTGTCCCATTGAGCAGACAAAAAACATAAGAGAAAAATGGGAGAGAAGTCTTTTCTGGGCGTGTTCAGTACTGTGAGGTCGAATCGAGGTCAAGGCTCGATTTCAAGGATTCGATCCAGGATCCAAAATTTGCCATTTGTAAAGTCGAATGAAGTCAAGCTTTGATTCGGATTCCAGCCATAGAGGGTTTCTCTCTTTCTCTACCCTGGTTTGTCAACCGACTCGATTTTTTTCCTTGGGCCACCCGGTTTCTAGCGTGACGTGAGGGGAGTGATTCTGCAAGTCATCATCAGGTCTCATCTGGAGAATGTCTGCAAATGCCCAGACTCGATCCTTTTTTGGGAGGGGGAGGTGGGGCTCAGCACACTCTCCGTTGTACGATTGCTCATGCATGCGCACATGGGGGAGCAGTGACGGCTTTCTAGCTTTACTCTTCATCAGCCCCACACAGCGTACCCCCTCCCCCTCCCCCCCTGTGCTTATTAACTCAACGCACTGTACTCTACGGACTCTGCAGCATTGTTTCCTGTCTCTCGCATCATTTATACTGGGTAATAGACGCAAAAGAGAGATCTAAGGTTTGTTTTCTTTACTCTGCACAAAGAGCCGTTCCTATACGTGTGCTTCTGCTCGACATATGTAATTATATATATACATATTAGCATCTATGTACACAACTAATCTTTGTAATCAAGAGTCACGTGTGCTTTGATCTTCGCGACCTAATTAGACGCGAATGACACAGGCATTAAAGGCCCCGATGGATAGTTTGTCCTGTAAACGCATTAATCGGAAGTCGCTGTAATGATGTAGTCAGGAAAAACTTATCTTGACAAGGACAAACTTTGCCATGTTCCTTCAGCGTCGTAGGCTAATACAACGTAGTCAGCACAGTGCAGTGCAGGTTTCAAAGCACTGCATGCGCAGCGCGGCCCAATCTAGGTGTCTAATGGCAAAGAAAATCAAAGAAGACTTTCTCCCAGCATCAAACAACGTGATAATTCCATCACCAGGTACTTCAGACATTAACCCTCCATCGTCGTACAAGGCAGAAATTCCAAGTTCACCAAGGCAGCTGCGCTGTTGCTGCAGTCGACAAAGAATGTGGATCTCATACACGCAGATCGACGCGCACCAGGATGATGATGACGAGAGCAGGACATCTATGCTAATAGAGCCTCAATGAGACATTCATTTGGCAAAAGTATGAGCCAGTTGAGGGAAAAGCATGATAAAGAATTCTTGGTTCTGAGATTAATTTCTACCATTACGGTTTTACAGCAATATTTGACCTTTCCGGAGTCACTTCATAATTGTTGCATTGGACAATCAGCTGACGTGCAACTCAGCTGTACCTGTTTTCTCAGCTGTACTTCTCACTGAGCAGGTCCTTGAATTATGAAAACACTTGCTCAGCTGAGGTGACTGCAGCATTGATGAAGAGGGATGACAAGTTAGGATCTTCAAGTCCTCAAAGTCCTCAGTGGGTCCTCTTACTGCTCCTGCAATCTTCTCCGCCTTATTGTGACCCATTCTCTGTACTCTTTATACCCAAAAGCCCTGTTTTTTGTTCGTTTTACGTTAAGTATGCATATTAGCATGTGCAGCAGAGTGTGCCAACAAATGCTAATGAGGCCCAAATATGCTGAGAAATCCGTGCTCCTCCTTTGCCAGGCCAAAAGGAGCCATTTAGACTGACACAGAAGTCGACAAATACTTTTGGCACACCAGTAATGTCACGAAAGATTGCCGTGACACCGTTGACGAGTGCAAATCTGTGTCACTACTGGCAACCATGAGTCACACGATATTTGCTGAAATTTCTGTCATGTCACACGTGCATCGTCCATGCCTTGCAATATCTGATTGAGTCGAAATTGGCCCCTAAAAACTACCATTCTAATTGTGTGTGTCAGTGCTAGTAAGACTTAAAGATAAGCCTCATGTTGTTGTGCTCCCAATGGGTGTAGCGAGAGCTCATCAGAAAGAAAAGGAAAGATAGCGCGGTCAGATAAAAGAGGGGGGATTGATTACCCCTTTGATGTTGACTTTGGAGCTTTTTCCTTGCATGTGTGGACGAGAAGACCTCCAATGGGCCTTCGTGTGCACACGTCAGCTGTTGTACTAAGAAGAAAGCTTCTTTTTTTTTCTCAACAAAACACAGCTTCACAAACTGCGATTTCTCCTCGTCTTTCCTCTCACGACAACATGCGAAAAAAATGCAACTTCTTATTGGAACTCTGCTAGATAGAACAAAGGAGTTTGACAAAGTTTAGCTCAGAGAAATTCACTCACTAAATTTGTGAACTTCTTGCCTTTTAGGGAGGAGGGGGGATTCACTCCTTGGTATTTGTTGCACGTTCCGACTGCTGCTAATAATGCCTTCCCCCATTTTCCCGCGGAAAAGAAGCAGCAATTAAGGACACGGTCGATTGCCTCGGTGAGCAGCATGAGGAGGGACCCCAAACGGACCTCCTTGTGCGCGTACTTCACGAGGAGGGAGAAAAAAGAGGAAAATCTGGGAAAGAACAAGAGAGCAAAAGCCTTTCTTCGTGTTCTTCAACCTGTAATAAAAAGCTTGTATGTGGAGCTTTTAAGACACAAACATGATGGAGCAGCAGAGAAGGGTTGGATTTGGAGCTGATGAAGTTGTAAGCTTTTAAACGTGTGGAAATGTGTGGAATGGAAGTGGAGTAAAAAAAGGAGCTTCTGCTTCACTGTGAGATGACTGGAGAAGAGTCAAAATGTTTTTCTACGTGCATTCATTAGCTGAAGAGTGGCAACTTATACTGATGAGACTCCTCTACAAGGTGAGCACGAATCTCTCGGACGCATTAGGTTTTCGCCAGTCATGTTAATGCTCGAGTTCGAGCCGAGCCGAGCCCACATTGAAAATAGGTTTTTATTATGAAAACCAATCCCTCTTCTGCTGGCACCTATAAAGCTCCAAGCTCGAGTGAAAAGTCTGGGATTTGTTGGAAGGAATTCTGACTAGAGTTGACTAGGAAATGACTCAGCGCAGCTGTACCAGCAGACAAATTTAGCACTTTTAAGAGCGCTACATATGTGCAAGGACCTAACATGAAAATGCCAATCTCAAAAATTATTGGAGGGTACTGCGATTGTTGAATCAGCCTTAAGCTACTTGCGACCCTGATTCGGGTCAGAAACATCTATTCCCAGACGGCAAAATTGGTGTCCAAATTACCAAAAAAACTCTGACACGAGTCATTCTTGATCCGACTTAGGGCTAAATCCAATATAACGCTAACAATTTAACATTTCGTAGTCAGTTTCACTTCTGCTTCCAAAAGCAGCAATAGCTACACTAGGGCTGAGGAGAACTCGGTGTCCTTGGCTGCCCGAATCCTCCCACCTCCCAAGAAATTCACCAAAAGATTCACACTAAGTGTTAGTTGCGCGCAAACAACAGCGACAAGACCGCTGTGGAGGCCTCCGTCAGCGCAATATCAGCGAGAGGCCGGCTGACAGTGCCGGAAGATTGAAGATCAGCCGCAGCACAGTTTACTCGGCCAAAAAGCTCTTTGAGGAGACAAGGGATATGCCCAAAGGCAAAACGGCGGAAGGCACCCCACTGTGGCTGCAGAGACCTTTCCATTCGAGGTCATTGAGGAGCTGAAAGACGACTCCATGACATCACTGAGGGAAAAGTCGGTGGCGGAGGGAAAGACCTGCAACGCTGTGAAGGCTCTCGGAGGAAAGTTGAAGGCTTTCCAAGCAGGTCCACCTCCTGACCAGGGAGGCGCAGGAGAAGAGACTAAACCCCAGCAGGGTTAAATAAGCGGAAGAAAAGGCATTTGACGATGGCAGAACTCCTTCCCTGGGTTGAAGAGACCTACGGCGACAAGTCTGTCACCTTCTGGCAGCACGGCGACTCTGCCCACACGCCCAACTTCACTTGGAAGCTCCTGGCCGAGTCGATCAACTTTTAGGACAGAGTCGTGCGGTCCTCGGGATGGCCACAGTTGAACCCTCTCAACTACTTCTGGCAGGACGAAGTCGAGGAGCATTCAAACCGCACCAGCCACCCAAGTGACGGACTGCCTGAAGGCTGCCGTGGCGGAGGTGCGGCACACCATGGACCATCATTATTGACGCCTGCACGGCCTTCCGGTACCGCCTTTAAATGTATATTGGTGCCAATGGCGATGTGTTCCAAAAATAATCTACTAAAAATACATGCTCTATTTTTATTAATGTTATGTTAATCCAGGACTTGTGGAAATGTGCTGTGTTTCGACTGATTGAAGCTGTTTGCAAAACAGTGCCCGAGTGATTCGTGCGTAGTCGGCATACACGTTTTGAGCTCACACTTCATTTCATAGCGCGCCTTCACGCTCGCCCCCCCCCCACACACACGCACCATGTCGTACAGGGTGAGTTGACAGAAATTGAGCCTTTGATCTCACAGACTCAGAGCGTGGCAGCAAAGATAGTTGCTTTCCACTCACCCACCCTGTGCTTTTTTTATATAATAAAGCTTCTCTCCCATCTTGGGTTGAATGCCGCACATACATGGAGGCCGCTAATGGCTCCTTCCTCTCTTTAGCGCCCGCGCGCACGACATCAGTCACGTCCACGTAGGGCACGCACTCACTAGGGTGAGCTCAGGCGCGCGCACGTAGAAGCATCGCAGCTTCGGAGGCATAAAGCTAAAGAAGCTTTCTCAGGTAAATCATTAAGGATTTAAGCATTGCTTCGCAGCAAAATTTGTCAATGGGGAATTTTTTGCGTTTGCTAAGTGCTTTTATATATATATATATTTAAGGAAAAAACAGTCTCTGCATGCTCGATTCCTATCCAAAAAATATCACGAAGAATCCAAAGGATTTTTTGCTTTTTTGGCTGAGAAAAAAAACCAACGGAGAAAAAAAGATAAGCTTTCTTAAGGGAAAAATGGCTCTTTTACGTTTACTTGCCCTGAACGACGACGATTCGACATGAAAATTGGCAAAAAAATGCGTGTTCGAAAAACATTAACAGCTTCCTCCCTCTTTTCCATTGAGAGCAACTTCTTGTCAGGTTCCTGCACCTGTGGAGGAAATCTGCAATGATTCATTTCCCGATTTTCGGACAGTGAAAGCATAATCGCTGTCGTTTCCATTTTTGAAAACACGCAGTTTTAGGAAATGTTGAGGTCTTCAAAGAGGATGAATCTTACTCTTCCGTGGAGCAAACAAATTGTCTCACACAAATCATTGATGGAGATTCATTGATCCTGCTTGACAACACTGCTAACAAGCTTAAATGTTCTCCTTCATCAAGATTTTATATTCCCTATGCACTCAACCTCTCGTGAATACAAGTGGAGGAGTCTTCAAGAACACCTCTCTTTTCGTGCTTGTAGTGTGTCTTACTTTACGGGTCAGCGGACATGAAGTAGATGGCAGTTGTTTGGGACGATTTCACAATTGCTCACAATACACTCACAAAAGTTTATCCCCTAAAAATACCTCTGGCATACTATAAACCCTTTGTAACTCTATGCTTGTAGAAGGACAGAAACAAGAGGGGACATAAATCGGTGTAAGAACGTTTTTAGCGCAGGAAAAAGAACTTTCCAGAGGTTGAAATTTGGTTTAACAGCATAGATTCTGGCGTGGTTTTATCAAACACGGTGCACTGAACCGTACAGTGACTTTTGCGTCACTGGTCGCGCAACCTCGAGTGACTGCGTGACCGGTGATGAGTTCAGGGTCACGAGGGACAAACTTCTGTGAAAGCGACTTTCCGGAGACTTTCGATGCGTGAACTTTCGGCAGAAGGGGAGGGGGAAGGGATTTCGTCATCGCGCCACAAAATGGACCCTTCATCATCTTCCTCTTTGAGAGGACCGAAAAATCTTTCACGAAAGTCATCTCCACTGTTGACAGGTCAGGAGGGTCCGAGCCAAGACACACTCAATCCAGGCACTGAGCTGACCAATGTGTCCGTACGCGTTCGCCTTCAAATACTTATATCGTATTCCAAAGATTATTCTGTTTCAAAAAATTAACCTGAACGCACTGCTCCTTCGTGTGCCATCTAAACCGCGCAGATAAATGGATCTTCTTGAGCGGAGGATAGACATAACTTTTGTCTAGAATAAAAATAAACTAAGTCTTAACGTGAGGTGTCATCTCATGGATGACTGGTGCAACACCATCGACGACGACGATGACGCCTATAACTGTAGCACCGACATCTTCGCCCCATTGTACTTGACAGGACTCAAACGGTTTGTTTCTTCCTCCCCTTGTCCGTGTAATTGATCAGGGCTGAGTGAATCTCCCTGTTGTTGACTGACGACAAGTTCGTGGCAGTGTTTGTGCATGTGCATTATTCATCGTCTGCTGTCTTTCTTTGCTCTTAGTCTCAGAAGACGTCTACATTTTTCAATCTTTTGTACGTACGTACACTAAGTATATAGGCTCTGCCAGATGCACAGTGAGCTCTCGTTAATGCGTCACTGTCGGGACTAGCGAATGTGGACACATTAAGCGGCGTCACTCCTGTAATAAGCGAAGGAGGAGGTCAACTGGAGGCAGAGAAACGGTTGATTTTGACGGTTTTTTATCAGCTCTGAAGAATTCGCCAATCGTAGACTGCTTCAAAGACTCTTTCAAGGTCTTTTGAACCTTTTTTTTCTTCAAATTTTGACACGTCCCCAAAGTTTCAATTGTACGTACCGAGGCCTCTTTTGACGTTATTCATGGCAGTTCTCATTTCTCTCGCTGTTGGCGGCGCTTCTTTACCCTCGACCTCGTCTTTTTCTCCTCCGTCGTCTTCCCCAACACCAAAAAAGCCTCTTCAATGGTGGCTTCAATGTCCGGGTCCCATCGGAGGCTGCGCTACAGTGAACATCTCGATCAGCCAGATCCGACCACTCTGTCGATGAAGCCCGCCCAAGGAAGGCAGTCTTCGTCCTCTTTCACTTTGTCTGAGAGTCAAGCCTTGTCCTCGGATTCCACTGTCCTTGCGCCTCTCCCCAGATCCTTCCTTGACTTCCTTGTCATGCAGACAAGTTCAGCATGTCCAAGATTGCCAATCCTCTGTGGTTGAGAAGCAGCAGTGACTTCTGCCT
>JAAUXU010119238.1_pt1 | contig 18698 bp, 19 predicted proteins | sample 7278151 | NCBI WGS metagenome assembly JAAUXU01 (sample SAMN14350113, study PRJNA611818) | marine sediment metagenome | isolation source: surface marine sediment (1.8m) | place: French Polynesia: Moorea | collected 2018-08 | reverse complement strand
GTGAGTCTTTCTTTAGTGCAATTAGGACTATTTTATTGACTTACCACATTCTCTGCCAAACACCATGTTTAAGAATGAGGGCCTAGCACCCACTTAGAGGTAACTTACCAATGATTTTGTTAAATCAGAAGCACATACATGCTCACGGAGGAAAAGTCACAAAATTTGGCTAGGATTGGAGGTGTGTAAGATGTAATGCCAGGGAAGAATTAAGGCTCTGTACCGAAACGGTCCCCCCTGCCGAAATAGGGTTAACTGACCATGCAATAATTTGACACCAGTCAATGATGATTGGTGCCTTTGGAACTTATTCTATCGAAGCTTTTCACAGCGTATACAAGTTCTAGTGAAGGTACACCAGTATTGTCACATTGTCTTTGTCCTACAGAGTTCTGGCCGCTGATGTAGTGCAGCCACGGACATTGATCCAGTGCTCAGAGGTGGCAATGCCGCTGGGTGAAGCCAGTTCAGAAAAAAAAACAAGAAGAGCAAGAGATGAGGCTTTTCTCTTTTTCTCATCGAGCTTTTGAAGATCAGGCAGACTGACATCTGCACACTAGAAGCTGGTTGTCAACTTGTAATTTATCGTGAATAGTCAATGTTAATTATTCCTGAACTCGATTCAGTAATCCATTCTTACATTAATCTTGATCATTGATGCGATTGCACAAGCCTAAGAAAGACTATTCGCCCAATAACTCACTGGTAATTTTAAAGGATATCTGTAATTAATTTGACTATTTTTGTCTAATTATGCCTGAGTGACTGCTCTGAAGCCTAAGTGGATGTACCGTAAATGCTATAATATGAGATAGGCTCCCCTGGGCTGTTGTTACTTTCTGGTCCAGTGAGAGTCTTCACTGATCTGAGACTTGTTCCTGGTCATGAAACGTTTATTTGCTGAAATGAACAGTCTGATCACTGAACCTTGGGCTGACACCACAAAGTAAGCTCTCATTGAACATCCGCTGACCTGGCAGTGGTTGTCCAGTGAGCCTCGCATATTTTGCTTCCTTGGACACCCTCTAACTTCTGTCCACAGGTTCCAACAGGTCGACATTCCCAATCGGTGTAATGTATGTCATGTATGTGCCATGTACCATGTATATCATTCATCCCCAATCGGAATTGAATCGCGTGCATCAAGGGGACTGGGAGAACGGCAAAAAGCGTCTGGACGATCCGAGGAATTCGTTTTGTCTCGTCAAGACGGAACAAATAAGGCGAGAATCTCGGGAATCTTGAGACGAGAAATTGCTAGAGACAAACACTCGAGTATACTGTCTTCCTTAATTTCCAAATGACAACAATTACAGTAACTCGCATTATTGATGAATAAAATGTTATCCTTAGGGAAGGAAAAGGGACTTTTATACTGTATCTCATATATAATCCCCCACTTGGTTGTTTGTTAATGGGGTCCCTTGAAGGGAATGGATGTCCCAACAAGAGAGAGGTGAGTCCATCAGTGAACTTAGCTTGTTCTGCCCTCTGCTCCATGGCCTTGCCAATGCGGTCTATTAGCATGACCCTGACAAGCCCGTAGAGGTGGGGAGGCTTTCTATTAAGCTGACGCCCCCAGACTGAGTCCAGATGCTCCAAAGTGAGTACAGGGCACTCTCATGCAAGGTGAATGAACTCCTCACGTTCCTCCTGGCAGAACTTACAGTTCTGCTTGGAATAGTTACCTCTATAGTGACGGTAATTAAGGTAATTGTAACCAGTAACACCAGGCTAAGAGTCGAGCGATCCAGATGAGCTGAGCATCGCGGACAGTGGTCAGAACGTCCAACCAATAAAGGGTGTAACAGCAAAAAGTCATTGAGTCTCTCAATCTCTGGTCACACCTTGGTGATCGAGTCCCTTAAACTCGGCCCGAGAGTCAAAGCCTTCAAGGAAGAAAATGACTCAAACAATTTGATTCTCGGGCCAAGTTTAGGAGACTCCATCACCAAGGTGTGGCCAGACATTGAGAGACTCAGTGACATTTTTGCTGTTTCACCCTTTACTTCGTCTGGCGGCATGTGGGGAAGTTGATCTACCTCACTTTCCACTTATCATAGAAAAGATTTTTAACTTCCCTTTTCTCAATACGATCACCCTCAAATTTCACCCCGTCCAGGAGTTTACCCCCCCGAAGAGATGCCCTCTCAGGCCGTCGCGATCGATACCATCACAGCTGCGTTAGTTGTTACCCCAGACCCTAAATACCGCCTGGGCCGCCATACACTGAGCGAACAGATCTACTCCCAAATAGCCTCCCACCCAGCAGTTAATCCACCACTTATGACTAACCTTCTCAAGTCTGAAAACCCTTTTTTTGTTGTTTCTTGGAAAGAAAAAGTGTTTCGGAACTCACTCGAGGGCCAGCGAAATTTGCTCGTGAGAATAGTTTTGCTCTCTTTTGTCGCACAATAAATTATTTCGGAATTTGAGACATTTCAAGGTCAGCGCGAGAAAAAGTCTCCAACTCCAAAGCGACCCCACTTGTGACAGGAAGGATTGCATATAAAGTATAGGGAATTCACATTCCAGATTCGGTTCCCAGAGGACTATGTAAACACTAAACCGACGAACTGCGATCCTGCCTTGATTGCTCCAGGGACATCAGCCAGCGCACACTTCAGACGATGCCCGAGCCGAGTACACAAAAAGAAAAATATGCTCTAGACCAGTGGTATGCAACCCTTTAAATTCATGCACCGCAGAGGCAGGAGCCTCAAAGAGAGTAGCGACCTCCATCCCTTTCCATGGAGGACACACAATGAATGACTTCTTTGATCATTGCAGAGTTGCCAAGTTTACCTGAAATGTCGCCCTGGCCTCTGCCTGGGTTTGCTAGCATCACCTTGACCCCCAGCACGTTCACATGGAGGCCACTGCTGTAAATTCTCAACTTCTCCCCGTAGTCCACAGAGATTAAGGCTATATTTTTCTTCAGCAACAACAGCTTTAGCTGACATTCATCGTAATGTAATTTCAACCTTTTCTTCATGTTCCAAAATTAACTTTTTTTTGGAGCCACAGACGGGGCGGGGAAGCCGAGCTCTTAAAATGCAAGTCAGGTCGGGCCGGGCTCTTAAGAAGTGGAGCTTTCGCGACTATGGCAAACGTAGATAGGACAAAAGATGCTGATGAAGGCGTCGGCAAACGGTGTTTGCCATGGGCTGGGGGTCACGTTAGGGTGCAGTGACTCGAAGAAAACTTGCCTATGTCACTTCAGAGTCAGTCAACAACGCACAAAGTCGATCTCCAGGACAGAATGTGCTGCAAGGATGTACAATTTAAATAGATTTGTGTGAAGCACCGTTGTAATTCTCTTTGGTATGAATGAAACGATACAGTCAAGTGGCTGTAGCCCGGGCAACATTTTGAGAGGCAAGTTGAGGAAGCTCAAGCAACATCTGCATTTTCTGGACTTCGTCTTGTACATCTGTTCAACACGGTTACGTAGAAGTTGCCGGGAGCACCTGCCCCTTTATTGAAAGAACCTAACTTGGAGTGAGTACAGATGTGGGTAGTTTTTCGATGCAATTTTTTTTCCAAATTTGGCAGGCTGAGATGCGAGACAGGAAGCCACTTGGGCTACCGTGACAGGTGAGGTTCTCGTCCACAGCTCAGTTTCAAACAAGTTGCTGCAGATTGAGTTCAATTCAATGGGGAAGAGAGTGATTTCTCTTGCACCGTACAACGCAAGGCTGAATTAGTTTAATTCAGGAAGTTACAACCATGTTCAAGAGGTAGAATGTTGATTCCTATTGGCATCAGCGACTAATGGCAATGGCGTTACTCATATGAGCCCACGCGGTGGCTCGTTTGGCATGACATGAATTCAGAATCTGACAAAAAACCCCACAAATAGTGCAGCTTTTGTGATCAAGTTTGTATAAGTTTGCAGCGTTGTAACCAATATCATTCTTTCACGGCTGCCTGACGTGACAAAATAGTATGTACCCCCGTTAAAGATAATGTAACTAACCGGAGATAACGTAGCCTAACTAAACGTAATGCACCTTCATGTCTGGTCAATGGCGTGACTTTTCTACCACAAAATATTAGATATCTCTCTGGAGGCTGCGCATAACACATTGTTGTAGAACAAGACCATACCCTGTCAAACTTTTCTGTTTTGTGCAAAGCTATTCTCATCAGTCAGGCTGCCCTCGACCGGCTGGACTCCGAGGATGTTGCAATTGTTCAGCCTCAACAAAAACTGTCAACGAACTAGGGGACTTGAAGTTGAGATGAAGATCACTCATGCAGTGACTTCAATACTTCAATTTTTGCACTGAATTGCACTGCATTGGTGAAACTACCAGTCTTTTTCTTCATATGGTCAATTTGTGTAGAAACTATTCACATTCGCACCTGACAGAATATGCCACAACACATGCCTATCTGCTCTTCCACATACCTGTCAGTCCTTGTCATAAAAAAGTTGATCGGTTCAAGAGCATTACACGCTTGACAAAAAATGAGCAGTTATTCTCAGTTGCAAATTTAACTCGGATTCTCTCGTGACCCTTGGACACTTTTTTTCACTTGTTCCTCGCGAACAAAAGCGTTCAAGGCCCACTCAAGAATCAGAGAAATTTGCTCATGATATTTTGGTCAAACAAATAATCTTTTGAGATCTCGCACGTCCCGCTGCAGAGACGCCAACATGGTCAACCAGTTCAGTTCTCTGACCACGACCAGAACCAGGAGTACCAGTGCCAGTACCATTTTAGCCAATCAAGTTGTGGTGCTGCTGTAATCAGGCAATCATGGTTGTCCCGTTCAATGGCTCACTTAACATTACTTTGGAGAAGTTGAAAGGGTGATGAAGAAGACCCAATTGGAAGAAGAGGGAATAGTTTAAGATGAGATAAGGTAGAAAAGGTTATGCTTTCGGTTTGTCACCTAAGGTCACATCATGCGGATGAAGTTAAAGAGACCAAGACTTTAATATTTCGGTGTCGGTATTAGGGTTGGTGTTTGGAGTTTGGAATTAGTGTTTAGGAATTTTGAAGCAGGAATTGTGGTATCAGCAAAATATGCTGTTCTAGACATTGACAATGCGTCTCACAAAAACACGGCTTAATTGGACAGAACTTAAACACCCACATTTGGTATGAGTGGAATTATGTCCTCTTTGACCTCATTTTTGGCAACCCAAAAACCGAAGCTGAACTGAAACCTGCTACTTATACTAAAAATCGAACCAACACGTACTGATGAGAATTTGTTGAAACCCCTTCGAGTCTACGATAGCACTTGCAAGAAAAGTCAGCAGCTTTCAAGGTAAGATGGACTCCCCACACTGCCCCAACAGCTTTTGAGATAGAATATTCTCCTGGAAGTGATCCATCAGACAGTTCTTGGCAACGTGCAGCCTCTTCAGCTAGTTTGGGATTGTCCATTTTGATGCTGGAGCACTCAAAGTGCCGGTGCCCCTTGAGGCACCAAGCCTAAAATGTGCCACTTTTCACCTTTTTCAGTGGGTTTTTCTTAATGAAATAGGCTCAAATTTTCTTAATGAAAGTTTTTTACTTGATTTTTTTTAATGAATTTGGCTGAAGGCACTTTTTTGACAATTGGGTTATATGAGAAAAAATAGTGGGGGGCAGCACAAGGGGAGCTTGAAGGGCTGAAAAAAGGGCAAAAAGGGCCTGGCGGACTTACTTTTGAGACCCCAATGAGGTCACCTGGTCTGTGTATCTGGAGAGTAGACAGGTCTTCTGAAGGGGAGTACGAAGGGCCAAGTGGGAGTCATGGAGGCTCTTTACAGAGGGCCCCCAAGACTCTAAGGCAATGTCTGACCTGTTCAGACATGCGCAGGGCAGGGAAAATAGGAGCATAAATCTCCTCAGCAATGCTCTCTCAGATGGCCCAGAGGGCACTGTGAGAAACCTAATGGATGTGCACTTCCCAGGTCACTCTGTCCTGGTGGAGGAGGGGAGGGAGAATGCATACTATGGTGTCTTCAGTGATGCCCTCAGGGAGATCAACTACTTGACTGTAGACAAAATCCATGAGGCCTTAGCTAGTATCAGCAGTTACAAGGCTGCTGGCCCAGATGGTTTTAAACCAATAGTTCCAAAGAATGTACCGGACTCTTGCATTAATAGACCTCCTCCCCACATGCGGGATATGTGCCAGCATGCTGGAGAAGGTCAAAGGTGGTGTCCATTCCGAAACCAGGAAAGGATGACTACACAAAGGCAAAGTCATTCTGTCCCATCACCCTAACATCCCATGTCTTTAAGACTATGGAAAAATCTTAAATCATCTAGAAAATGTCTATGATATACATAATAAGCTAAATGTCAATCAGCATGCTTTCTGTAAAGGATCAAGCTGCAACTCACTTTTATTGGACATGGTGGATGAGATAGAAAGCTCGATCTTCTGCAACCAGTATGCCCTGGTAATCTTCTTAGATATTAGGGGTGCTTTTGACAACTTAAATGTTGACTCAAGCATTCAGGAAATGCATGCCAAACATCTACCCCCCACTTAGCAAGATGGTATGCACACTATCTTCATTTTTGATCAGTCACCATCAAAATAAAGGGGATCTCCACAACTAGGTCTCTGACATGGGGGACACCTCAGGGAGGCATTTTGTCTCCCTTGGTGTGGAATCTGGCATTCGATGACCTGTTAGACAAATTCAATTCTGGGCCAGTCCATATCAAGGGGTTTGTTGATGATGCAGCTATCATCCTTAGAGGCCCTGATGTACACACCCTCATTGAACAGGGGCAAGAGGTCATTTCCAAGGCCCTGGACTTTGGGTGTGAGAATGGCCTCGAGTTTGGAGCTGATAAGACAGAAAGAACAGGGTTAGGCAGATAAATTGGAACAAACTTCAACTTCACCCAGATCAGTAACAAGTGGAAGGAGAAGAAAGTATATTTATTGAAAAGTCAAGGCAGAGGTTTTACAAAGCTGGTTATTCAATGTGACCACCCTCAGCAGCAATGACAGCCTCAATATGGCCTCTGAAGGCCTTGCAGGCATTAACCACCTCCGCAGACTTGAGCTTGGCCCACTCCTTGCTGATGCTGGACTTCAGGGCCTCCATGCTGTTGTGGTGAGTACAACAGACATGCTTCTCCAACCTCCCCTACACAAAGTAGTCCAGGACATTCAGGTCAGGGCTGTTGGAGGTCCACATCTGTAGGTCCCAGAAGTTCATGCTGTGCTGGTTGAGGAGGGCCAAGGTCTTCTTTGCCTTGTGAGCAGGGGCGGAGTCCTGCTGGAACAGGAAGTCATACCCATCTGCCACCTCCTTCATTCATCGGATGATCTTTTGCTCGAGCACCTTCATGCACACAGCTGTGTTGACCTTCTCACCCTTGGCAAAGAAGTGGATGGGCATGACCTCGCCTGTGGATGCCATGACACCCAACTTCATGGAGGATGCTGGGTTCTTGGTCCTGTAGACAGCCGGGATGTTGGACCTGCTGCTGGTCAAGAACCTGTCATTCCGGCTGTTCTTTGTCCTGTCAACTGTCCACATCTTTTTGTCTGAGAAGAATACGATGCAGTTGCCATGGCTCTTCAGGTTGTTGAGGATCTTCTTTGCCCTAATCAGCCGCACCTCCTTCTGTTTATCTGTGAGGAGGTGCTTGGTGACCAGCTTGTATGAGTGGAGGTTCAGGTCCTCTTTGATGGCTCTCCCAATGATCCTCGTGCTCACGCCCTTCTTCTTGGCAAGGACGGTCATGGGCAGTGCTGGATTTGCAGAAATGGACCTTTTCAGCCCGGCCACGAACCTTGGGGTCCTCTTGCAGTCACTGCAGAGGGTGTGGGTCTTCCTCACATCCTTCACCTCACCCATGAAGGCATTATAGATCCTGTAGACTGTGTTGCAGGGGTAGCCAAGGACCTTGGAGACATCCTTGGACACGTAGCCTGCGCGGGCCATTTCAATCACGGCGGTTCTTCGCTGCTGTCCCATGATAACTGTTGTTTTTTTGCATGAAAACACGGAACATTTGAAAAGTATTCACCAACCTAGATTTGATCCATTTTTAAACCCTCTACTTGCACTCATTATTGATCTGGATGAAGTTGAAGTTTGTTCCAATTTATCTGCCTAACCCTGTAGTTGTCTTTACTCACAAGCGACCTAAAATATGAGGTCTCCCATGGCTATGCATGGCAAACAAAGACCTTATTTATTCTGACACTGTGAAGTACCTGGGTGTCTTGCTTCACAGCAAATTAACCTTTGGTCCACACATCAGAGAAAAAGTGAAAAAGGCAACTAGACTCTCGTATCACTTCAAGACTTCAGTGGGACATCTGTGGGGCCCCAACCTGTATCTTACAAGATGGGTTCTCACAGGCATAGTCTTGCCCAAAATAGCATATGGGGCTATAGTCTGGGTGAATAAGGCTGCAAACTATAAAAGACATTTTGATAGAGTGCAAAGGCTAGGTTTGTTGGCTATGGCCCATGTACATTGTTCCACTCCCACTGCTGCCTTGGAGGTGATCCTGGGCATCATGCTGCTTGACCTGCACACTCAGTGGGTGGCAATTCAGGTGGCATGCAGGATCTGGGGTCAAAATCGGTACAGGTGGGATGGCATTGGGCACAGCCACCTTCGGGGTCACCTCTTCTGGAGCAAATGGCTCCTGGAACAGGTGGACCTAAACAATTGCACAAATTTCAACAAGAGGGCTATCAAAGACCTCTTCCACAACAGATGGAGGGAATGCTGGAAGCACCTCACCACCTGCCATCAAACAAAATACTGGAGAGATGACCCTGGCAGCATAGGCACTGCCACGGCTCACCTGGACCATCTTACACTCAGTATTGTTTTGCAGGCCCTTACCAGTCATAACTACCTAAACTACAATCACTATATAGTGGGTAATTTTTCTGAACAGATCTGTACAGATACACCTCACGTGCAAGTGCCCAGCACTTGCCATGGAATGCCATACAAGGCCTCTGGGTTAGTAGGAATCCTCCAGACCTCTATGGTCTTGTCAGGCTCACAAAAGTGAACTGCATCGGCAAGGCCTTGGAAAGGAGGGCAGAGCAAGTTAAGCACACTGGTGGACTCACCACGCCAGGTATCTTAGTCTACTAAGCCTTGAGATGTTTTCCACTAAGTTGGGGCAGGAAAAGACCCAATCCAGGGTTACTCCTTCCCTCTGCTAGGGCACCAATCCTTAGCAGAGACCCCAGTAACAAACAAACAAACAGTGGGGGGCAGCATCATGCAGAAAATGCTTTTTGGATCCTTCATTTTTGACATGCCCTGTATCATGCTGTCCCGATTATGCTGAAGCAATCAGAATCATTGCCATCATTGCCATCAGAAGCAACAAGGCCGAAAGTCATGACCCCGGCAGGGTGCTTTGTTGTGTGGACTGCCTGGACTTCCACGTCCCTGGATTTCAGGAGGAACCGGTTGTTCCTCCGGTTCACAATAGGGTTCACAACGAACATTTTCTTGTCCAAAAAGAGGATTATCCTCAGGCAGGCGCCGGCTAGCCTCATTCACGGCAAGGTAATCCAGAAGCTTCTGTGACCTCTCCTCACGCTTTTTTGTTGCGGCCATAGTCAAGAAGGGCCTTCTGATGGTGGCGAGGCTTTTCAGGCCTGCCTCCCTGACAAGCTGCCTGGCGGAGCTACTGGAGACAATGTACTGGGTCTCAATGTCCTTCATCGACCTGTTTGGATTGTAAGCAGCCAAATCCTTCACCTTCTTGACATTTTGGGCAGTCATTGCTGTCCTCGGCCTCCCTCCTCTCTTCATGGCAACATCTGCGGCCCCTGAGGTCTTGATCTTCCTCAACATGTTGTCGACAGACTTCTGGTTCATCCTTAGCTGCTTTGCTATGGCTCAGGTGCCTAGGCCGCTCTTATGAAGTGCTACAATGGCACTCTGACGCTCTAGTTGGTCCATGTAGGACTGCCCATCAGACGTGCTTGGATCTCTGCAGCACAGTCAAACAATGGCTTACAAATCTATAACGGCTCTAGCAGCCAAAATTCTGGACAGAATTTGATGAAACAAGTTTCATTGCTGAGGCCTCAAGCTATTCATTAATCCAGTCTTACCTTTGATTACTCATTGTTTCCTTGACCACCCTGCGGATTGTGCCCTCAGACACAGACCTCTCCCTGGCAACCTGGGCATGTGCTTGGTCTGGTCAGCCTGAAACTCAGCAATGACAGCAGCCTTGAACTCATATGTGCGAATGGTGGGCAGCCTCCCACCATTCTGCTTCTAAGAGTAGCCTCCGGTCTCATTGGAGAGCTTCATGATGGAGTAGACCATCTTCCTGCTGACCTCCAACCTTCTTGCAATTTCAGCTGAGCGCTCACCTGCACCCACAGCCAGGACAATTCTCTTTCTGATCACTTCCATGGCAATGGTGAGACAGCAGTTTTTCAACAAACAAGCACTCGCAATATACCGAGACCATGAACACAACCTTTCATGGCAAGATTGGTCTAATTTTGTTGCAAAAAATTTTTTTTTACAGTGTAACCACGATTCATACGCACCCTGTATTTGGAAAAGCACGATTAATCAAAGGCTCCTGAAGACAAGGGGGTTCCTCGTTTGTGTATCAAGGACTGGACCAAGCAAAGAGTACAGCTCAAGGCTCAGTTAAAGTTAAAGCCTGACATGAAGCTCCAGCACTCCAAGCAAATTACTCAAAGGTGCTGGCCGACCACTGAGGGACAAAGAGTTTGATGAGAGGCTGATCATGTGGATCCATCAACAGAGAGAGAAGAAGCTCCAATTCACTCACCGATACAGAAGCAGGCTCAGGTTTTTTCAACAGACAAGGATTTCAAAACAAGTCGTGGATAACTGGACAAATTCTTGGATCGTTACAACTTGGTCTCTCGTTGCCTAATGCCAACTTGCATAAAGAGAAACAACAAAAAGAGCCAGAGAAATTCATGGAAACGATAGTCAAGTATTGCATCTTTGTTGAGCAACAATGCTGCGAGATCAACTACCAAGTTGATCAACTAACATTTATGCTGCTGATGAGACAGGACGATGAAAGATCACTTTATTTTTTTTTAACAAATAGTCTTTACAGTATGTGTGCTGCACCAACTGTATCATGATTTGGCTGCCAACAAGTCCTCAACACGCCAAAAAAGTCACCCTTGTAGAACTGGGTTTTACTGATAGATTAACACTGGTGTTGACAATCATCTAAGAAGGAATACTAAGACCAAAAGTACCAATGCTGTCTCCTCTGGAGCAGTTAGATGAAGGATTTCAACAGAGGTTGACGTAAAGTTTGGCCTTAGTATCAGAAAGTTAAGGGGACATTCGATCTTCCATCAAGTATCAACTCCGATTGCTTCAATGGCATTGGAGTTAAAAAAAGCTGACTGAGTCGTAGGAGCAGACTAAATCGGAGTGCAGTAGCAGTGGTGACGTAGAAAAGAGACATTCTTCGGTTTTTACCACATGCAATTTTTGATACTGCAAAAATAAGTCAGCAATCTTTGAGTATTTCGAATTCATGGAACGGGATAAGTGCAGACTCCGTCAATGTTGGAAAGTGCGGGGTGTACATCGAGGGAAAATCCTCGCATGACTTTAGACAGAGGATTGGGCCTTTCGAAGACAACGAGTTCTTGAGGACCAAGTTTCGCGTCAATCCTGGAAAACACGCAAGTTTTTGGCAGCTTGCACTTCACCCCGGTCTTGGTTGATAACTGCACAATCTTGGTCTCAAGAATCACATGTTTTTCAGGACTCTTTCACATTTTTTGCCTCATTCAAGGCCCGAAAAGACAGCGCCAAAATAGGTCCTCAGTTTTGACTTTTGCGCTACTACATAAACCAAGTTTCTCCATATTTCGCATTCATGCGCACTTTTAGATTAAGATTGGTGCTGATTATGAAAAAAAATCGGAGTTTCTAAAAAGGGCAATATGGCTAAACGAAATGTTGCAAAATTTCGGTCGTCCTGAAACCCCTGACCACAAAGATCGGAGCTTTTTGACTAAATTGTTGTTGAGTAAACGTGGGTTTTAATTACAATGAGGATGCTTTTTTGTCATGAAAATCATTTAGACACGTGTCAGACACAGGTCTTGAGTCTACAATAGACCCGTATGAGTTGATCAGTGTCTAGTCTCGACCATAGCCTCTCTCAAATGAAGTCCTTGCTGAGCAGTCAGGTCTACAGTAGCTCCTTGCACTAAAGATTACATTTACATGTTCATTACTTCTGAACCTCCCTTCCCCCCAAATCTCATAGTGTACAAAAAATATTGAGCTTTGCTTTTCAACCTGAACTTTCCTTCACCTGTACAACAAAAGATCGAACCCTGTACATCCTTGCACGTCCATTAGTCCTGTCCGTCCTATGCTCTCAATAGTACCTTTAGCAGACAAGTGAAAGCTATCATCACTCCACTTAACCCATATCTGCCCAACCCAGAAATTTAATCATTTCTACATTTTTGGCCCGTAACAAGATTAAATGTCAATGAGATGGACATATTTAAGTGTGTTTAGTCTTCCGTTCATCCCATTAAATATCAACTTTCAAACAACTATTCATAGTCATCTGGCAGGGGCCATTATTGCATATCACTTACTTCTCTTCCAGTCAAACCTGAAAAACAGTCACACACATGATGTTCTGCTTTATTGCTGAATTCTGACACACAAGTACAGTCACTAGGATAACACAGACAGTTCTTCCTGACACATTTTACATATCTGACTCAGTCCTTCTTCATTTCTGGTGAAAATGAACGAAGCATTTCACACACAAGTACTTTTTTTATGGTGGAGATGATCAGGTGATTTCAACCATTGTAGCACAGGTCTTTTGGAAGGAAGGATGAAGATGATTGGTTGATTCCTCTTTCCTTGAACCCCCCGTTGCTCCCCCGAGATTTAGGTGGGCCAGGGAAGGCAGAATCTGCCCACAAAAGTTTCTGCACTTTTCACTAAAAAGAAGTGGCCAGAAACGGCCCAAAACAGCCAGAATTGGCGTGGGGTCATCTGTGGGTTGCTGCAGTATGAGTGCTCTAGTGCCACTATGGGCACTCAATGCTGTGAACCCATGTCCTCAAAGTTATGGGCCACTGTCTGGAGGATTTGTTCCATGCAAAAATTCCACTCAAAAATGACTCCACGCAGTCTATACACTCAGTTTCCCCTCACTGAAATTACTTACGCCAAGGTCTGTATCATCTTAAGTAGAGTCGGGATGCCAGGGAATAGGGGCGACTGCGCCTCTCTACTTTAAGATGAAGCTCCAGACAACATTAGGTTTGCAAGAAGAGCCAAATTTCCACAAAGTGTCATTGTCTTGGTTGCTGTGCCAATCAGTGGCTTGAGTGCAGCATTTGTCTGTGGCAGGATCAAGACTGTAAGTGGAAGCCTACAGGGTAGCTCCTAAATCCTGTCCCCTAAATTTATAGCACTGTAACTTTAAAATATGGTTAAATATGATGTAATTTTATTACAAACTAGCTGAACCTGCACCCGCCTTTGCTTGGGAGAATTCTATAAATCGCTATTTCCGTCTGTCTCTCTCCTTGTCCACTGCGTACTTCATGCTGTCCATGGAACTGGCTGATCCGGACACTCTACTCCTCTCCCCAGCTCGTGGCAGTGATGGCAATGGGCTGTCAGTCGACAGGGCAAGCCTAAGTTAGGCTTGACAGGTTTATCCCGCTCAATGTCCACTTCAACTGACTCCTTCTGCCTGCTCCAGCCATAGAAAGCTACTGACAAGTACTGGTACCACACAACTAAGTCATGCAGGTTTAGCCATACCTATTGGCATAGCTATATATGACCTATGTAGTACATGCAACATTTGACCTTGATTTTGGCCTCAAAACAGCCTCATAATGCAACTTTGCATAGCCTATGTCCTCCTTCTTGACCCAAAGGTCTCACATGCCAAAAATGAGCCAGATCCCTGAAGAACTCAGAGCGCCAGAGGGGCACAAACATACACACCCAAACAGCTTTATATATAAAAATTTTGTGCCAACATCTTGACTTTAGAAAGCAACAATGAATGTTCGGTCAGCAAGATTTGATGGATGGGAGTCACCATCCAAGACGTCTCGGAAGTACCTTCTATTGGCTAATAAGGCCGAAGTCATTAAAATGTCAGTTGATAGAAAATAAGGAAAGAGGTATAATCACAGTTGCGAAATGTTAGAATGAATAAATAATAAATAAGACTTACTGTTCATCGCTTGTTGCATGAAAGCCCTGTGATGTGGACATGTCTGTGAGTAGCCTATCACTTATCTAGATCCCTAATATAAGGGACTAGCAGAGGTGCTCGGCATTGCTCGGGTTATTCGACCATAGCTCAACACATGTTTTGCGCTCAACACGAAGCTGGTCTTGGCTTGACTCGAAGCTGATCTCGCCCTGAAAGCTGGTCTTGCCCTCGAACCTGTTCTTGCCCTCGAAGCTGGTCTTGCCCTCGAACCTGATCTTGCCCTCGAAGCTGGTCTCGCCCTCGAACCTGATCTTGCCCTCGAAGCTGGTCTTGCCTTGACGCGAACTCACCCTCGAAGCTGATCTCGCCCTCAAAGACGGTCTCGCCCTCAACTCAAAGCTGATCCGTAGACCTTTTAGGTCTATGGCTGACGTCGCACCCAGATCGGATCATTTTGTTTTTACTTTGAAACTGGCTGATCCGGACACTATTCACTCGCTCCCCAGCTCAGTGATAGAAGGGGGCCATCAGTCTACGGGTCGAGCCTCAAATTGGCTTGCCCGGTCTTCCTGGCTCAATGTCCACCCCCACTGACCTTCTTCACTCCCCTCCTCTTGCCATAGATACCGGCTGACAAAACTGGTACTGCACAGCTATTCCCAAGAGACTTACCTATACCTATTGCATGGCCATCTGTGTAATGTAATGTAGTAAAGGGAACTTTGGACCTCACGTTGGACCTCGATTTTGGCCTCAAAATGGTCTCAAATCTAAGGTGTGGCGGGATCACTTTCGAGCATGTGATGTGTAATGTCTGCTGACCGAGTTTGGTGACAATCAGTGCGGCGGTTGGGGCAGCCATAGCCTGACAGGCAGACTCACACACACACAGACGTACATACGGCGACTTTGCTTTATATATATAGATTTGGGTCACCCTTTGATCTAGTCGAAACTTTCGTTTTATTTGAAATTCAGCTGGTGACCACGAACTTCACCAAATCGGGTGGCAACTGAACTCAGTATGCGGTAAAGTTTTCTTACCCTGTCATGGCCTTAATGACGTATCACGCTTTCTCTATGGGATAGTATTTTGGGAGCTACCCTTTCGTGTGTGGTACCTCAACGCCTCAGAATACAGGAGGACAATAGCTGGGCAAATACACGTTTGATTTTGCATATTCTGTCAGCTTTAGATTCCTTTACACCTTCTGCAATGTTTGTGATGCTCAAGTTGAGCGACCCTTCCTTCCACCGGGTTAAGACTAGAGGAAGCACTGTACGAAAAGTATGTCTGGTGTATTTTTGTTTGCGTTATCTCTTTTGATCTTGCCAAGGTGACTGTTCACTGGTAGCAAGTGTGCCGGGGTTTCTTGAGTAGGAATAAACATGCTTCTTCCACGTAAAGCACATGCTGAGTAAGAGTGTAAGCTTTCAGGGGATGAATTGGGATCCAGAGGGCCACACACCTGTAAAACTTTAGCCTTTTTTGTCCAAAAGCTACCACACGAAGTGTCAATAAATCAGTTGCGGTGGTATGGCCGCCCCCACGGTTCAGCACACTTGAAGTGCTCTTGCATCAAAAGACGTAGTCAAAAACTTCTTCATATGGTTGGATGTTGACTTGTGATGTGTTGACGAGCACTTTAAGCGTAGGTTCTACGTCAGAAGCTGACGCTGGAGGGTGTCCTCGGAGATTGACAGTAAGTAACTGATTTAAAGGGAGTTTATAACCTTCAACAACAATTCATGACGTAAGAAAGAGTGTGCACTCAGACTTGACTCTAATGTGCACTCAGACTTGAAGTAAGCAGTGGAAATGAGACCTCTTCTGTGGTGTTTATAACTCTCTACGTGCCGAGAAGCTGTGTTCAAGTGAGTTTATAACTTACTCAATGGTACTTGCTAAGTGTGGCCCCAGATTTGAAAACGGCATAGATTTGAGGAGGTTTGTTGTTTTTGTTGTCATGACTGTACCTGTGTGTTGTATATGACAATGTTAGTGGCCTTTAATCTTGAATTGTTAATAACTCCATGAAAAATAGAAATGTTATTATGTCACACACATATCCTTGTTTAGCATATAAGGGACTGCAACTTTTGTGCAGTAGCTGTCTGTGTAGGTCTTGGACCCCAATAAATATAATATTTATTATCCAGTTCATTATGTTACAAAACTGTTTAAATATTAGTCATAATCAAATTTTGACCTTGACCACCTTATGATTTTACGGATTAGTCCAATTTTGTGTTACAAACATCTCTGTGTAGTCGACAGGGTAGGCTTTAACACCCCCTAAAAAGAAAAATTGGGACCCCCCATGCCCCATGCTCTGCAGTTACTGTATGTGCACCGCATGTGAGAAAAATGATGTAAACATGGCTTACACTCACGCTCATTTATCACTGGAATTAGAAGAAGAAGCTAGAATGTTAAATAAAAAAGGTATCCTTTTTAAGTTACTGCATATTCCGTCACTTCTTTCGCAAGTTTATGCGTCCATTATGTCACTTCTTCACATATTTTCTTACATACATTCCCAGCTTTAAAGATGGAACCGAGGATAGAGCACCTCTAAGAAAAAAGCAGCTGTCATTAGGCTCCGGCATGATGATACAGTGGAACATGCTGAATAGACACTTTGGGACTGTGAGTTTTGTCTCTAATAAGTGTCAAGGGATCAAGGAATGCACGGGATGGGGCTACCTGGTGTGGGATGGAGACGTGGAGCATCAGGGAAGTGGATGCTTAGGTGAACAGTCCTCAGTGTTCCAGACTGAAATTACTGCAATCACAAGGGTGGCTCAGTTCCTTACACACCATAAGTCCACTAAGACAGTCATTTTTGTGGACAGCCAAACTGCCCTCCTAGCCCTGGACAATACAGAGATACACTCATATCTTGTCTGGGAATGCACCCAATCCCTGGGGGAATTGGGCAGACACAATGAGGTTGTCCTACACTGGGTCAAGCTTGGCCCATGTGGGATATGGGGCTGAATGCTTTGGCAAAAGAGGGACAGGTATGGAAGTGGTGGAGCCCCCACCAATCCCCAAAGCTGCCATGAGGAATCTTATAGAATCCTGTTTCTGTGACAGGTGGTTTTGACAATGGCAGCAGCTAAACAGCTGCCATCAGACCAAAATCTGGAGAAGTATGCCGGGTATAATGGGAAAGGAAGTGAATCTACTTGGGCATGCTACCCTTAGTACTTTTATACAAGCACTAACAGGCCATAACTATCTTAACTATCACTGTAGCAAGGTCAATAAGTTCCCCACAGAAAACTGCTACTTCTGCGAGGAGGAGTGCAAGGAGTTTGTGCATCTTGCACGTGAGTGAGGGGGCATTTGGCTAGTATATATGACCTCCAACTAAGCACACCTCCAAACCTTGCTAGCCTTGTCAGATTCACAAAAGTGGATCGTATTGCCAAGGCTATGGCACAGAGGGCAGGTGAAGATGAGTGCAGAGGTGAGTGCACAATGAGCAGCTCTATCACTTGCTGAATTCTGAGATGTTTGCCATCTGGGGGTGGGGGAAAAGGCCCACTAGGGCTACTCTCAGCACACAGCTCACTTAAAACAAACTGATGTGCATGCCTCTAACAAACAAACCAGTGTGTGTCTCTAATAACTGTGTTATGAAAAAGTATTGTCACAGACAGAAAAAGCTGGAACATGGCAAAAGACATTTTCATTCATCAGGAATTACATAGAAAAAGTGGTCTAGAGTACCTCGTGTGATGTTGAGTGAGATTTTGCTGCAACTTTTGTTCGAGGGGGTGAAACAAGGAGAAGTCCTCTAATCCTCTCTGGTGACAGGGTGAGTTTGTGTATAACAAGAAGTAAAGATGTGCTAGTTTTGTAACAGATTGTGGGCAGTTTCTGTCTCTGTTGTCTGTGTTGTGTCTCTAACAAGAGTAATAATTTCTGTAGTAATCTTTTGGTACCTGGTGTTTTGTCCCTAAACAGTCAATATCTCTAATAAGTGTGTCTCTTTTAAGGGTGTTTCACTGCAACAGTTTAACCCATATCTGCCGAGATAACTACCGTACCGTCGCATTTAAGAGCCACCCTTGAATAAGAACCGCACGTCCAAGGCATAATTTGGAAATAAGAGCCGTCCTTGAATAAGAGCCGCAGATCAGCCTGGTCCTTCCTTCTCTCGTCCGTACAACAATGAGAGAAGGAAGGATCTCAATCTGATACACATTCTCATTCTCTCGTGCAAGGTCTGCTGACCTTGCTCTTATGTCTGGAAATTTTAGTGATGGCATCGAATAGTGAAGTGAAAAATAGTGCACCAGTCAAGAGCACCAGGATGAAGAGGACCCTTTGCTCATACAGCTTTGAGTATAAACTGAAGATCATCTCTGAGGCAAAGAAGTCCAGCAACCGCCAAGTTTCTCATACCCACCACCTTGAGAGTCAGGTCCGCCGCTGGGTCAAAGATGAGGCCAAGTTGCTTGCAAAGTGCCATAAAAAACCTAAGAACATGAAG
>JAAUXU010087449.1_pt1 | contig 18699 bp, 20 predicted proteins | sample 7278151 | NCBI WGS metagenome assembly JAAUXU01 (sample SAMN14350113, study PRJNA611818) | marine sediment metagenome | isolation source: surface marine sediment (1.8m) | place: French Polynesia: Moorea | collected 2018-08 | reverse complement strand
GTAGTAGTAGTAGCAGCAGCAGCAGCAGCATGGGTGACGTGTGCTTGCTTGCTTGCTTGCGTGAGTATGAGTGGCTTTGCAGTATCGACATGAACAACTGGCTGCGTTCATCAGGAATCGTCAAGGCTGTTGGATCTGACAGACCGACTGCCAAGCAAATATGTGGGCATGCATGCGTGCGTGCGCACGTACGCGCTGCTCTGCCTGCTGCTGCACCGGGCTGCCACTACGAGTGCATACAGTAAATGTAGGTACGCAGATAATGTTCACTTACACGTTCATTCGTGCCGCTGCCATTGAGGAAAAGAAGGGAGGAACTTGCGGACATGCACGCAACCGTGTGCATGCGGACCAGAAAAAAAACCCCTTCATCTTTCCCTAATAATGGCGGTCTCGCTTTTTCGGGTGGTAAATCATTCATGATGATCGCGTTTCCATTGAATCGGAAGCGCTAATGGCACCGTCGTCGCCACTGCCCGGTCGGATCAATCCGGAGCAAATAAATCAGTCCCTCCCTCCTTCGCTGATCAATGAAAACGGTGTTTATCCCCCTTTTCTTTCTCTGTCTGGGTCGCGTTGCTCTCCGCATCTTCCGCCGACTGCGCGCGCACATCGTACCAGAGGTCATCCCCCATATACTTAAAAGCAACCACACAATTGGCAGTTTACCCCAAGTTACCTCCTAGTCAGAAAGGCCATTAACAACCCACGGCGCCCCTCTTTCTTCCTCCCTGCCCAGGCTTAATTGCAGTAGCAGCGCTCTTATCTATTCTCGTTCTCCTCTGGACTAGCGGGCTGTAAAGCGGGGCCAACTGGAGCTAGCTGGGCACCACTGACCATTGGTCTTTTCTCTCTAATACGACTGTATTCGTTACCATTCTGCTGCTGCTCACTCCACAGGGTTCCCTCCCTGTGCTGAATTGCCGACTGAACAGCACGAGACTGTCATCCTTGAAATTGGACTTCATTGTTCTCCCGTAAAGTCGAGATTTTGTCGACTTCTTTGCAGGAAGGTGTCAGCACTAACTAAGACGCATTTTCTTCTTCTTCTCGCACGCAAGACACAAGTCAGAGCGCTCCTGCTGCACCTGCAATATGTAACCCCTCCTCGAGGGTGCCAGATTTACCTCGGGGAGTGAGAGAAGAGTTAGTGTATTCGTCCCTGTGTCTCGTTTCCCCTCTCCTTCCTCTCTCTCTCTCTCTCTCTCTCTCTCCCCCCCCCTCAAATTGAACCCTGTCACGAGAGCTCCTGTGTTTGCAAATGTTTTGCCATTGTTATTATCTCCCATCGCCTTCCTCTCAATCGTCGTGGCTGGAGTTGTTCTCCGCTTCCCTCTCTTTAGTGGAGGAAAAAATCATTAATCCATTATGAGCTCAAATCGTGATGGGGGGCGCGCTCACGCTTGCGCCGGCAGATCTGGAAAAGCGAGCGTGCACCAAGAGATGGGAAGACGATGATTCCACACATTTTATTGGGGTTAAGTTGGAAAGACAGGAGGCAGCCCGCGATCTCCTTCTCTGATCCGTAGGTGTCCGCCACCATCTTGGAGGCGCGGGCACCTCGCCCTGCTTGCTGCTGGTGTACACAATTTTCCCCTAATTTATTCACGGAGTGTACGCTTAAATGACTTGTTATGCTGCTGCGGGGCAGTGCAGCCTTGTAGCTGTGAAGCAGCAGCAGCGACGGCGGCGACGGCGGCGCCTTCTGCAGCGGCAGCTCCTCCAACGACGAAGGCAAGGGCGGTGTGTGTGTGTGAATGCTGTTGGAGCTCTTGGAGCTCTTGGAGGAGCGAAGGGAATGAACAAACTGACAGAAGAACTCATAAGTTGTCTGCCCAAGCCTGCAAGATAATAGATAACGTGGAAAGAAGAAGCTTCCAAAGCAAACGAGCCAGCGAGCTCGTGTTTTGTGCGTGTCCGATGTGGCAATGGAAATAACTCACATTTGTAGTCTTATGTCGTGGTCCCCCCGTCGTTTTCGTGCCGTGTGCGTTTGTGTGTGCTATTGGTAGAAGTTGGATAATCGCCCCTGCATTCCGTTCATTCGATTTGCTCCCCGGGGGCTCCCACTAGATGATTACAGGGTGGACCGCGCTGACTAATGTCAAAAGGCTCTTCTAATGGTATGGAAGAAGCTTCACTGACTGTGCCTGTCCTGGCGTAGGGACGTTGCTACGTATACGTGCTGACAAGCACATGATGTATGCTTGTACGCGAGGACACCAGCTCAGATCGCACGCACGCTTTCATACACTGACATGCTTCATGCCTTACTTACGTGTGCGTGTGTACTTCTGATTTCCACGAATACGTGCGCGCACAGGTGACTCCTCTCACATAGGTGAACTTCTGAACCACTCGTAATTAGGGGAAGAGATTCATAACACCATGAATACTCGAGTTAACCCCATTTTCTCTTCTTAGCGGGCGCGGGAGAAGGGCTGCCAAGATTAAATCAAGCAAACCCATCACCTGCGGGCACGCAGGGCAATGAAGCTATGCATATCCAATAAAGCCCCCCTCCCTCCATCATTTCGACCCCGATGCTGCTCCCGCATTCAACGCATTTGAAGCGAATTTTTCAACCTTCCTAACCCCTCCCCATCTCTTTTGCCCTCCCTCCCCTCCTTCCTTTGAGCTTGTTGAGCGAGTGAATGCTAAGGTGATGCGAGGACACGAACACATTTTTTTCCTTTGGTAGATTTTGTAGCAGCAGCAAGTGAATAAGTGACGGCTGTTGCAAAGCGCATCGAGGAGGGAGCCGAGGGGAGGGAGGGTGGGGTTGTTGGCCGGGTTTACTGCTGCTCCTCTTATTGATCGCCTTTAGTAGGGTGAAAGAACTGCTACTGCTGGCTGCTGTGCACGTCCTTATATACACGGAGACGGAGTGAGTGCTAACGTCGCGTTTGCCACGTTACTACTAACGACGTAACAGTTACCATTCGGCGAGGAGAAAAGGAGAAAAGACTTCTCCACGCAAGCAACCCCCGAGGATGGATCAGGATGCATCCCGGAGAGAACGAGAGCTATGCAAGTGTGCGTGCGTGTGTGTGTGTGTGTGTGTGTGTGTGTGTGTGAAACGCGCCATATCTCGGTGATGGTGGCAGATGGGAGTCGTCGGATAGAGATGAAGGGAGGGAGCGAGAGATTTCTCTTTTTTCTCTGCTTGCTTCACCTTCTCGGTAGTGCTGAAGTACAACATACGTACGTACACCCTGCTGCTGGGCTGCGCCCTGCTCTGCGCCCTGCTCTGCGCCCTGCTCTGCGCCCTGCTCTGCGCCCTGCTCTGCGCCCTGCTCTGCGCCCTGCTCAGCGCCCTGCTCTGCGCGTATGTGATGAACATGGTACATAGATAACGCGGTACATACGACAGAGTGGAAAAGGTTTATGAAGGGATTATCAGGCATTCTGTATTCGTGGCAGACGATTCACGTCAATGGGAATTTATATCGCGCTCACGCAGTTTTGCAAAAGAGATAGAAAGGGGGAAACGTGGGGGGGAAGTTGACTTCACTTTCGTGTTTATGTGCCCGCAGAGACAATTCGTTGACTTTTTTTTTTACGATCGCGTGAGAAGTGGCCAGGCACGCAAAGCATGTTGCAAATGCGAACATTGAAGGTACTACAGCAAAACATCCATGGCCGTTGTTGTGTGCACTTACTGAAGGCATTAATTAAAATGCCCGTTTGCTCCTACTTGGACTACAAAGCTCTGGGGAGGGAGGGCGACCAAGAAGTCTTGGCTGGCTGGCGAATCCATCCGCGAACAGATTGCCTTCTCTTCTGATTTTACGCTGCGTAGTCACAGCTCTACACACCTATGGTGGCAATTCATACACTGGCGCATGCGATCCAAGAAAATGGCAACCGCCCACAAGTTTGTCGACTCGTCATAAATTGGAGGCATTTGTCCCCTTCCCCTCGTTCTTGTTTGCGAGACTGATGGAAGAGTTTTTCCACTCGGCTGGTCTTTCCTCCTCCGTGCTGGTCAAACAATGGAGGCAGAGCAAGAGAAAGACACCTCCCCTCCTTTCCCCTGGTAGTTGTGCGTCCTCCAACTCCCAGAGCTGCTCCGCTGGCTTCCTGTCAACAGATCAATAGGCGAACGTGACTGACTGCTGAACGAGGAAGACGAGGTTGCTTGGGCGGACGAAAATGCTTACGTGTGTGCGCCGGCGGCGGGCGGCCGGCGCCCGGCGCCCGGCGCCCGACGCCCGACCCCCGACGTCCGACGCCCGACGTCCGACGCATGCCCCGAAATTCATGTCCAACACTTGAAGAGTGATTGAGAAGAAAAACTCACTCCACTCACTAGCCGGTGACTGGCGACCCACCGGATGGAGGAGTCCCACGTGTACGTACGCCCTTCAATGGATTGTTTGCGTGACGCTCCAGCCACGGCGACTTCAATAACATATGTTTTTGCCAGGGGGGGATTGAACTGTGCAGTACAAGCGGTCCAGATTGACTGTGCATGCCAGATTAGGTGCCCTTCGTCGCCCTACCTGGGACTCGGCTTGGCCTATCCGTCAAACCATCACCTAAGGTGGTCAAACATCTCTTGTTCCCTCGTCTCTCTTTCTCTCAGCAATGGTGGTGGAGATTGAGGTTAGATCAGACTAGACTGCCGACGACGACGCCACTCTTCTTGTCAGCAGAGAGAGGGTAGGAGGGTTGCACGATAATGATTTTCGGCATGGCTAGATGCCAACTAGCAGAGGGCTTTATAGATCTTTAGGGCGACACATCTAGTAGTGAGGAGGCTGGCTGGCTGGCTGGCTTGGCGTAGCAAGCAGCAAGAAAGGAAAAGAATCCAAGTGCCGCCGGAGGAGGAGAGATTATCTCACCAGATTGAGTCCTTGTAGCCATTTGCCACTGTCTCTCTCATTCCCTCCAAGGAAATAGGTCCTCTTCACAAGATCTGGCGGCTGACTGGACACAGTCGTTGTCTTGAATTCCTATTCTTCTGCCTTTGTGACCAGAACTGCACCGCCTGTGCCCTGAGGCCCATCATGTGTGCTGTACGAACATTAATATCTAGGACACGTGGTACTACAAGCTCTGCGCTGCCGAGGTAGCACAAACAATGAACGACAAGAAGGCTGTCATGAGCAGTCGTGTGAGCGCAGCCTAATCAGCCTCATCGCCCCACACGCACGTCAGACTCCTGCGTGCGCATGCCGAGGCCCGCCATGGTGACGACGGCCAAGTTGGTGCTGGCCATTACAAATTTCCCGCCTCACTTCTGTCTCTCTCCACCAAGTTTCTTTGGGTGTGCGGTATCTCTCGGCATTTGACCGATAAGCTTCCCTTTCTTTCTCTCGCTCGACTGCCCTCAATGACAGAAAGGAAGGCAGGGGGCGAGAACGAAGAAGAGCACTTCTAAGCCTTGGCGCTCTCACCCATCAAACTGCTGACGCTAATTTGCGGTCTACTGCTATGCCATACACTACATAGTTCGGCCCTGACGGCCACGTCGAGGCAACGCTGGCTGTTGCCTGGGCGAGCCAATCTCGCGCTACGAATATATTTTCCCCTTTTCAAGGTGAGGGTGTCAGGTAATCAATGTGACCTCCTGAGTGTAAATTGACGCGTGAGAATGGAAAAGACCGAAGAACCGCCATTTCATATATCCAACACGCCTACATAATGGAGAGCAGAGAAAAATCGAGCTCTTTTATGACAGCCTCCAACCGTCGTCGGCTGAGAGAGAACGACGACATAACTGCAAGCCTGAACGAACAGATACTTCGCGCTTTTCGGCCACAGAGGAGATGGGGGAGAGGGAGAAGAAGAAGAAGAAACTCCTTCATACAGTAGAACACGTTACACACACACACACACGCGCGCGCGCGCACGCACGCACACAGACGAATGCACTCACGCACGCGCACAAAGTACAGTATTTCTACTCGAGAACTGTAGAAAGAAGCAAGCTGGGTAGGAGGGAGACGCAGTTACTGCGGAAGTTTTCTCTGCTTCAACTAAGTTTGGCGGCCACTGAGCGCAGAAAAACGAGAACTCAGGAGAAAGAGAGAAGGGAGAGGGAAAAAAAGTCTATGGGGGAAAGGAGATTCAAAATGAAAGAGAATTCCGCATAAAAAAGTGTGACAATCTTATTTGGAATCCAATGAACCCAATTGTGACACAATCTCTCTCTTGCTTTTCTTCTCAGCTTAATGGGGATCTCAGTAGTTACGGTTCGTCCATGTCTCCGTCGTCTTCACCGTCGTCCTCCTCGCCGACGACGGCGCTCACTCCGCCAGTGGTGGAGGACAGACCCTCAGAGAACCTCAATCCGGGCGAGGCCGCCACCATGACTGAGCAGGAGCGACTGGGGCCGCTGGAACCTGGCACGGCTGTGAAACTGCAAGGTCTCATCTACGACCAAGAGTACCTGGAAAAAGGTAAGAATCGTTACCGTGATGAGTGCTATATAATTGCGTGGAGTCCTGCGCGCACCGGTACAGTTATTCTTGCCCCTCCAGCACGCTCGACCATTTCCAACTACCTGGAAAGGTGTCACATCAAATAAGAAATGTGCTAATTAAGCCCTAAGGGCGTTTGAGCTATGTAGGTTGTAGCAGAGCTGCGTGGGGGACAATTCAAGCGCTTGACTGTCGTAAAAGCGTCGCCGAAAAGGAATAGACAGGGGAAAAGTTAAACAATAGCTTCTTCCTTTAACCTCCATTTACCTCTTTTTTTTTTTTTTGCCTTCGCTCCTGCTCTTTCCATTCCCCCTGTCTTCTGTGTTCTCTTTTCCCGGAGCTCCCTTTTTCTTGTCGTGAAAACTTTATGCTCTGCTCGAGCTCCTTTCTTTCCTCGCCACATACTGTGAGCAGTAGAAGTGCAGTACATACGCATATGCTGCTACGGGGCAGTGTATGTTACGGGCACACACACAATACACAGCAGAAGCGTAGTATGTATGTGAAGTAGGTGCCGCCAAATCCTTTTTAGTGGCCTGCTGCACTTTACGTACGTACGGCGGAAAGTGCATACCTCCGCTGCTTCATTCTCTCGTTGACTACATACCCTTGGAACATATGTAGACAAAGCCAACCTCGACTTTGTCAGCGTCTGTGTAGCTATGTAGCTCTTTTAGTAGCATGCGCGGCGAGATTAAGATAAATAAGTCTCAATGTTTCACAATTTATGGCTCGGTCTCTCCCCTCTCCATCATCAATCAAACGACTTGTTAGCAAAGTCTGCATGGCCAGGAGGCGGCCGGGGCGGCCGTCGGGGCGGCCGTCGGGGCGGCGGGACGGTAGCTGCGCGTGGCCATCACGGAGACAATGCAAGAAAAGTACAATTCTTCTGTCACATTGCCTGCTCACTTGATGACGGGTCTTTATCTTGTAATGCACATGCTCACTGACAGGTGCTGCACACATATTGGCAGAGGACAGAAAGCGCGCGTAGCTTCTTTCTTTCTTCTTGCGCAATGTTTTTGCCACAACACACGCGGAGCGCAGGGTAATCGGCGCTTAATTCCTCATTTCTGATGACGGAGCAGATCCAGAACATCTTAGGCAAGTTTGCGCTCAGTAACTCGTCGTTTCCTGCACTTGACTAACTGCGTCCGGGCAGCGTTCACTGCCTGGCTCGACTCCCTCAGTGCTGAGTTGTGATTTATTTGCTTTCTCGCTTGTCAAAGCTTTAGACAACCCCATAAGCCCCTTCTTCCTTCGTCTATGCTTGACGCCGCAGCGTCTTGAGATGAAAGCGACGAAAAAGAGGGGCAAATGTATGGCGTGAGCGTGCGTGTGTCTGATGGCCGCCGCCGACCTCTGATGTGACCCACCCTTGTACATACGTGTGCCTATAGAGGTACTGGATGCATGCCTCTATATAGCATGCGCCAGGTTCTTCTGGACCTTTCAGGTCAGCAATCGGGGTCAGGGGGGGATGTCGTCGGCTGGTTTGGCACTTGATGGCGAGTATTCGTGCAGTAAGAGAAGTCTGTCTGATTGCGCCTGAGGAATCAAACATCACTAATCACGTGCTGCTCTGACTCCAAGTACAGTCAGCGTGCTGAAGCCAGGAATCCGTCTGGAGTTCGTCCGAACTAGCGCGCACGCCAGACGTTGTACTGTTAGTCAAAATCTGCCAGTTTAGACTTCTTCGGTGGCCAGGAATGACCCTTGACCTGAAACCGAAACCCTATTCTCTGTACGTCTGGCCAGCGAGGAGCACAGAGCCCAACGATACGCTTCAACAACGTGCACGTCGCATTGAAGACTCTCTTATAGTATGCGTGTCTGTTGCAATTTTAATGGACTTGGAGCACTTTTCATCCGTATATAAGTATGCACCGCGTGTGCATGGGAATGGGTAAAAGGAGAGAGACCTGGACGTGGACATGGTGCGCGGTTTTTTTTTTCCAACATTCATACACGTACATGTAGTACAAGTGCACTGAAGCGAGGAAGTTCTACTCCGGCTGGTTGTACCCTATATTTTTTTTAATCCTCCCGACACACATGGTGATTTGACGTGACCAACATATGCCTACAAAAATGAAGCATTCCCCCCCCCCCTTTTCGCGGTCTTTCTCTCTGTTCGTGTCCATTAGACCTGTGTCCTCGCGATAATGGTTGCCGTCGTCGTTTGGAGAGAACGGACGGTTTTACACATCGCTTTATTACCTTTCCCAAATGGCCTCTGCCTAAAGAGGGTTAGTGAGAAGATCAGGGCTTTATTGTTTTAGGCGGTGCGTTCTCTCTCCGGGAAGAAGGGGGGGAGTGGGGAGGCGGAGGCGGCGGAGGCGGCGGCGACGCCGGCCAAAATAACCAAACGCTCTCGCCCTTGGTTGTGGAAGAGAGACCAAACTTCGGGCAAACTTTTTAGCTACTCACCAGCTCATGTGCTCGCATTCACTACATAGTGGCAGTCTGGCAGTAGCAGGCATCACGGTATGCCTACACTTAGTACTCGTACATAGCAGCCACCCGTCTAGTTAGTATCGTATGCCAGTGGGACGTGCGCTGTAACCGCGCTCTGCGGGCGTAACTTGTGTGTGCTGTATGAACGGTAGTGGGGGAGCTGCCGGGCTGTCCGTTTTGGCCAAACAGCAACCCCACCCCTTTCCCAAACTGTGATCACGGCTGAAAGCAAGTGGGGGCTAGAAAGAAAAGAGGAGTTGGGCTCTTATTTATCGCTCGCAGTTTGTTGGAGCAGTGCAAAAGAGATCGAGATCCACCCTTTTTCGAATGCAGTCCCATTCCAACCATTCCCATCTCTCTTCTCTAAGGTGGTAGAAGAAGTTAGAAGAAGGTGAACTAGGCAGTGCTCATCGTAGTAGCAGTGGGCTCTTTTGGCATCGGGAAATAGCTGAAAAAGGAATGGCTGTTCGCACATTCCGCCCGAGCTCGGATGGCCATCGGTGGAAGGTTGTGCAGCTTCTGCTATAGCAGAGCTCCTTCCTCTTCCCCTCCCCAATCGACAAAGGCTCATCGGAGTTAGGGTGCTAGTCACTGGAGGGGACGAAGGAGAAGTAGTGGCGCTTGAAAGAAACGGATGGACGTCGAAGGAAATTTATTGGTCCATGAAATTTAATCTATATGTCATGGAGGAAGGAGAAGACGAAGGAAAGGAGTGAGGATCGTGGAGCGGCAGACACGATCTCCTTTCAGCTTGGAGCCGAGTTCTGGGTCTTCTTCGTCATCTTCTTTTACCCCGGCTTCTTCATTATCATCTTGAGCGTCGGCCTCAGCTCCATTCTGGGGTCTGTCGGGCCACAGTAGACACGTTGCGGAAAGCAGAGAGGAAATGGGTTTGTGGTGCAGAAGAAAGCGAATCTTTTCGGGGCTGCAACTGCCACTTTAGCTGGCGAAAACTGCCGCAGCCGCGTCAGGACCCAATGGGGGAATTAACCCTCAGGCCGACTCTCAACTAACAAGAGACTCTCAGTCAAAATGAGCCTGCTAATTGTCACACAGATGTACTCTTTAGGCAATTCAGAGGAGTGGCCTAATCGCCTGAGATTGCCGCACCAACCACTGCTGAGCGCGCAATTACATGCGTACACGTGACTTTTTGTTGCGTACTGCGCGAAATGCAGCAGCAGCTTTGCACAAAGCCCAATTAGTTCTTCACGGAAATCATCGCTCCCCCTCTTCAACACTGAGGCGGGCAATCTGATGCAAACGACCGTCACCCCTGCCAAGTACTTGTAGACGTACTGTACTTAAGCTGCTGCCACTACACAGTGGCTTAGCTCCCGCAATGATTTTTATCGGACAGTCATCTTGGTTGAAAATGAGTTGTGATGTTCTGCTCCCTTCTCTCCTCGCTCTCGCTCTCCCCCTACCAGCTCCAGAAGCATGCGGCCAAGATTGAAATCAGAATGTCATCGACTCAAAGAGCGTGACAACATCCGCCCGACTCGACCGTCAACGACGATCCTTCCCCGGTTCAGAATGGCACAAGAGAGTGAGGAGAATGGGAGTTATCATTCCCCAGACTCTTTTACGATGTGCGTTCTGTATTACACACAGCAGCAGGCTCCTATTACACCTCTCCTCCCTCTCCCCTCCCAACTGCTCCGTGTACTGCCAGACCGGCCGCTTTTACCTCGGCCACGCACCAGTCGCTGTTTGCACACTGCAACTTTTAGTGAGAGAAAAGCACAGAACACCGCGTTCGTGGCGTGCGTGTATGTGTTCGGATAAAGAGCTTTCAGACAGTTCCCTTCCGGCTCGATTATTTGTTTTACGACTTCCCTAGCTCGGAGCACAAAGCAGCACAGGGTCGCTGTTGTAGTTCTCTTCGACGACGGCGGCGGCAGCGGCGGCAGCGGCGGCAGCGGCGGCAGCGGCGGCAGCGGCGGCAGCGGCGCCAGCAGCCGCGTGTCCTCTCTCGCCCCTTTTGGCAAATTGATCTCCTTTTAAAGAAATGAGATTGAATGCGCGCCCGGCCCGCGCAGACGTGCACGGCCCCGATGCCGGCACAGGTGCCTGCCCTGCCTCCAGTCCGTGTCGAGTGCGGTGGAGCCAGTGCGCATCGCCAAGATCACTTCCTCCGCAAGTCCTACATCATTAGCCCTCTCGGCTTAAGTAGCCATTGCCTGCTCCTTTTCTCTCATTTAGGCCCTTGGCTGGCTGCCGCATGCGGAATGAGCGTGTCTCTGCGCAAAGTCACATATGTTGTTGCTGCTGGTAAGGATGAAGACAACTAGCGCGGAATACCAGACAGAAATTCTATGCGGCTCCATAGCAGGAGCAGCAGTGTGTCGTATAGCTTCCTTTATGGAAAGAGATAGCGCCTTCTTCCTCCTTGAAGCCTCTCTCTCTCTCTCTTTCTTTGTTGCACCGTTTCACAATGCTGCTGCTCGGCTGCTTCAGGCTGTTGTAGCGGCAGTGCAGCCCCTCTCCCACCCGCGAAGTCGAGATTTGTCTCTCTCTTTTCCCCCTTCCCTTTAAGCCCATACAATGAAGCAGTGGTGGCAGTTTTGCCGCAAGGACGATTAAATTCTTGTCTTGGAAGCCATTCCGTCGCTTGCTGTCTTCTTCGCTTCCTTATGTCATGTGAATGCAAGGTTTAGAGCCTGCAAATGAAGGGGTTTGTCACACATCTGCTGGGAGTCAGCGCAGCATTCAATTGCCTGCTTTTTCCCTGCAGGTGCATGCTCAATTGCCTGCAGTTCGAACTGGAAGGTCTTTTCTTTCTCTCCCGCCCGATCTCAGATTTCGTGAGTTTGTAGGTAAGCTCTTTGATGGCCTCTGGCAAAGTTTGTGAAGCCAACAGCGTTGTTGGGCCAGAGAAAGAGAGGGAGAGAGAGAGTAAGGAGGGGAAAGACATGACGGCGGACAGAGAGAGGGAGAGCATTTGGGAAAAGTTGTTTGCCAGATTTCCACAATATTTTACACTCACCGTAAGTACGCGAACAACCGCAATTTTCAGGCATTCCCGTAAATACGAGTGAGAGAGTGAATGATCTTATGAAAAGAGTGATGAGATTTGGTGTTTTTTTTTTCAGCTCCCTTCTTTCTTTGCTTCCTCCACTGGCATTTCACCCCACCTCCTTTAGTGGGCTGCTGTCGGCCTGTGCTAAATTACTGGTTAGCCGCTGCATTCTTCCACTTAGCAATTACATTCGTCCAATCTCCCCTCCTTTTTACTCGGTTGGATAGACCGGCATTAGCGATTTAATGAGGGCAAAACGTCACTGCTGCATCGCCCACCGACAAAAAAGGGGCAGCACCGACAAAGATAAGTCAATCGGACGCTTGGCTGCAAAAAAAGTAACTGGTGTGGTCGCCAGATTCTTTATTTTCTCTGAGCCAGAGATGCTGAGGAGTGCAACACTCTGTATCTGCTGAATTCAGTAGGGCGCAGCACTGTATACGTGCACAGCTTTCGCATTCGTACTTAATCACTTTCTGTCGCTAGACCTCTGCTGTGAGTTGGCGCAGCTGTTGTAGTAGAACAGCTCTGCTGCGTACCCTGCGTACTACGTTCGTACGTACGTACACGAACGTACGGAACGTTCCATAATTTTGCCAGCGTATGCAATGGTCTTTTATGTACCACGCACAACCTCTCGCTATCATCGTCGTCAGTCATGGTGTTCGCGTTGAAAAAGAGAAGCGTCATGGCTATTAGAGCCCTTGGAGCAATCGCGTATGGGATTGATGTGCGGGATGTTGTTATTCGTTCCATATGTAGTAAAATGTACAGCCATGAGCCATCATACTACAACTTTGGCGGCAGCCATCTGATGGAGATCGTTCGGTAGCTCAGCTCCAGCAGCAGTAGCACCACCATCACCAGCAGCAGCAGCAGCAGCTCTCGTCCTAACATCATGATGGTCTCTGGGAGCGCACACAGGGAAGAAATAGGAGAAGGGAGGGAAGGGGGGGGGGAAATGGGAGCTAATGTTATTTTCGATACGTATCTGATTGAGAAATATGCACTCACTCGCAACTGCCGCCGTCGTATCAATTAAAATTAATCCCCCCACCGAAGCATGAGTTGGTGTGTGTGTGTGTGTGTGTGTAACTAATGTGTGTGCGCGCGCGCACCCACTGGAGGAAGTGCGTGGTTGGAGGGAGAAGCAGGCAATGAGCGCTGCTCATGGTCAAGTTTTTTATCTCTCGTGTCCTTTAGCGCTGAGGCGCGTGCTTGTTTACAGACTGCTCGTGATAAAGTGCTATTAGTTACGAGACCGGGTACATTAGTGCACACATAAGAGCGCTCTATACGTATGGGCCGTGCACTGCCTACGCGTGTGTGAAAGTTGCCCACTACCTTAATGTCGATAATTAGCATAGCCCTGAAAAAGTTGCGCGCTCGCATAGGATTTTGAGAAAACCTGGACCTCTTTGGGGGGCCTCTGAATATTGTACGAGGTACTGCAAAGATGAAGGTCGGAAGCCCCCCTCCCTAATGAGTCATGTTGAGTCTTCAAGAGAAACATGTGTAATGTAAACGGGGAGTGCTGATCATGGTATGTCATCCTGCTCTTCGCTGCCTCTCCTGAAACCTCTTCTGCTGTCAAGCTATGTAGCATTCTTACGTCCATCCAATCTCCGTCGAAGAGCGCAGCAGATCAGCGAGGAGATAGAAGAACTCTCTGCTCTTCTTAAGCCCTCTGGCCTCGACGTCAGTGCTGCTGGTGGTTGGGCGAGCATGTTTAAGATGGCCAGGTATTCTATCCTGGGGGTCCTCCCGTGGTTCCCCTTGTTCAGAACTCAACCATGTCGGTTCGTTGGTTTGGTTCATCATTCCTTCTTCCCTAAAGATTCCCACCCAACCCACTGCTGTGGCTGCTGCTGCTCGATGCTGCTGTTGCCAGTGGAACTGCTGTTGCTGCCGCTGCTCCTCCACTCGCAGTATTGAGCTTGGCGGATCCTCTTGAGAGATGAGGCGAGGGGCAGAATAACAAACATAAATATTGCTCGTCTCTACACCGGCTATAACGACACCACCTGTCTTAATGCAGAATGCATGTGGGTTTTTTTTCCCTGTGTCTTTTTTATGTAGGCACAAAGCATTGCTAATGCTACCCGCAGTCCACTGACTCGCAGGGCAAGCGGGCCGTCTCTTCTGCTGTGAACGTAGCCATTGAATTATGGCCTGTAACAATATTTGATAGCTGTTGTCCCACCACACAGTTCCTGTAACTTGAGAGGAGACAAGATAGGCATTGAGGCATCCATCCCACTTGGAAGCACTTATGCACTGTGGCTCCATGTCCATACTGGAGGCTGGTTTTATAAGCACGCAGGTCGTCTTCTTTTCCCCCGAGTCTTCCTCCGTTGACAAGAGAGTGAGTGGTGGAGTAGGACGAAGAAACATTTTGACTTTTTCTGTGGGGACTACAGACTTCACAAAAGGAAGTGGCCGTGATTGAGGGCGGCAAACTGAATATCTGACGCATAAATCTAAGGCGGGGGCCGAAGTGAGGAGAAGACACAAGAAGCACCAGATCCATTGAAGAGGGCTCCTGCAGCATACAGACGTACAGTGCGTTGATACGACCGACCCCATCCCGTCGATTGGTGCATGTGTGACAGGGTGTCCCCCCCCCAAAAAAAAACACCCCACGTGCACGCAAGGACGGTGGCTAACTGGCTGTGCCAAAAGTGTGTGCTAGCGTATGTTTTTCTGCAGCTACCTTCAATCGGTGCTTAGTGCGTGTCGCAATAAAAGCGCGTGAGCAGTTTGTGACTGACTGAGAAGGAGGAGGCGGCAAAATTCTACTGCCTTTTGGTACCTTTCCTGGCCTGCTCGTGCCGTTGCTCCAACTTCCAGAAGTCGTTGGTTGGCCGGGTGTGCGCACGCCGAGTACCGTGCCTAGTAATAATGTACTGGTGCACGTATGGTGCGACCCTGTGTACGCGAAACAGAACATAAAGGTGGTATTCTTAGATATAATTTGCTTCTTTACGGCAGCGGCGGCCTCCCTTTTTTGCTCCGACCAAGGGCTCGATGGCATTCCTCTCTTTCCCTCTCTTTTTTCTCTTCTTGGACTCGTTCTCTGGCTCTGTGTGTGTATGTGTGTGTGCGTGCCTGCGCACGCGTGTGTGTGTGTGTGTGATTAATCGTTTTGTCGATACACGAACCACTGAGTTTCCTCCTCCTTATCGCCTCGCCGGAGGCAAATGCGCTTGCAGCACTTACTACCTAGGTATTACTTATATACCATAAAGTAGGGCATTACTACATATGTAAAGCGCTTACAAGCATCGGGGATAAGTTGTCATCCTGGCTAGCCACGGTGGACTTTGCTGTCTCTGTTTACCACAATTTATGGAAGTAGTAAGTAGGTGCAGACGTTCACAAATTGGTGATCACACGAAACGCGCTACCGAGGCAGATAATATGTAGCCATTTCGTGATTGAAGGCATTCGTGGCGGGTCCCTGGGCCTGCCACCAATTGAATGCGAACACGAAGCCGTCAGACTTCGTGTACGGTACATTCACAAACGTACGCACTGGAGGAAAAGGGGCTCTCTCCCTTCCTCTCTCACCACTCACACACACGCACACACACACACACACGTACATACGCGCGCGCGCGCTGCGTGTGGTGACGCGACAAAAAGGGCAGTCAATTTATCGCTGGATTTCGTCGTCAAGAGGGGAAGGGATCGGAGGAAGGAAGGCGCTGTCATCCTTGAGGTGGTTGGTTTTGCTCTCAGCAGCCTCACCAAGCCAAAAGGCAAGCCAGCCAGAGTCACTCTTTAAGTCTTGGGAGGGAGAGGAGATGGGAGATGGCGCAAAAACAATTTCCTTTTCCGCTACATTGCATCAATCGCTCTCGAAGGCTATGATTCCTTTGGAGGGGGGAAGTGATCGCACGGGTTCTAAGTGCATGTGTTTTTTCTACTTTTTCAGGCATGCTGGTGTTAAACGTTACTTGGAATGGCAAGACTTATTTGGGCACCCTGCTCGACTGTCACCGCCAGTTGGACGGTCACAAATGGGGACCGCCAAGGTGAGTTTTTCATTGTCTTCTCGCTTCCACATATGGTGTGATACAGCAAATGTGCTCGTATACCGTGCTTATCCATAAGTACAGGGGCAGGGTCACGCTGCGGTCTGTGAAAGTCAGACTACAGCTAATAGAATGACTTTAATTGCTGGTTTGGTTGTTGTTGGTTTTTTTTTGCATCCAGACGTATCTTAAAGCATACGCGTTTTTCTGTTGCCTGACGGTGTGCGTTGGACCGAGACTGTGCGGTAACACAGTTTCTGACACGTCGGTGACAAAAGATTTGTCCTTGAGTAAGGCCCCCAGCTCGAGTATAACCTTCAGTGTAACAAAGCAAGCTTTAAGTCCGCATATGCTGTGTAATGTCAGCTCGTGCATAGTAGATCCATAGCACCTGCCTTTGTACTTTTCACAGATGGAAAAGTGGACTCATTAACATGTGCATACACATTAATAGCAAAAGAAAACAAAAATGCCGTGCACATGTTTGTATGAGCAGTGTACGAGGCGTCCATTTGGGGGTCTTTCACTCCGCCATTTGCTCAAAGTGATAAATATGCCGAATTGTGTTGACGCGCGCGCATGCGTCCTTGTCATAGCTGTGTACTGCGAGCCAGGCTTTGGAAATCAGACCCTCAATAGTAATCTCTTGTGGACAGCGGCGTGACTCAGCTCCAGAAAAGAAGATTTTGTATGCGCCCGGACTCGCCTCTGGTGCTGCACTGACAACTGCTCATTGCAAGCATAATTCAGCGTTCTTGATCGAGGACTGCTGTTTATGTAAGCTTTTTGTGCCTGCACTATGATCCCTCTTCCGCACCCTTAATTTGTCTTTGGTGAAAAGGAGGGAATCAGGCTGACCTCCCTGTTCCCAACGAGGACACACCGTGGGCGGTCTTGGTCAGTCCGGGTAGAGGAAAGTCGTTCCTACCATACGTAGCGACCAGTATGTAGGTGAATCGTTCGTGCAAGCCGGCCTGCGTTATCACACACCGCGCTGTGTACTCAGTAGTGTATCTGTGTCTGCGTACAATAGTCTCAGTAAAGACTGGAGTTCTTTGACGCTACGTAGGAGCAAGGAAAGAGGGGGGGGGGCGAGGTAATGAATGTTCTGTGAAAATGCCTTTAAGCCTTGACAAACATTGGCAGCGGGCGTTGCGGGAAGGAATGAAGAATACAAAGAACGTGTGCGGTCGTAAGGGGGAAAAAGTGCGCTTTCAATCTGCACTACAGCAACACTTTCTGTGCTGCATGCCTAAAACAGCGTAGAAAAAGCGGGCTGGGAGGGGGGGAAGATAAGGGCAAAAAAAGAAAAGCATGTTTTCTCTCGGCACCAATGTTCCCCATATCAGATGTACCACGAGCACAGTATGCCCCTCTTCTTTGTCAGCTCTGTTCTGCAGCCTCATAATCTGACCGTATCATCTCCTTCCGTCCGTTCTTTTTCCCCTCGCTTCCTCTCTCTCATTGTTGTGCGTGTGCCTGCCCGCGTGCGTGCGTGCGTGCGTGCACGCGCACGCACGCGAAGGCAGCCGCCGCAACAAACTTCTTCCCCCCCCTCTCAGCCATAATGTCTTTTGTTCGACAACAAACCATCGGGTTTAGTGGTGAGGGAGAGAGCAGCTACTTGCTTGCTACGTACACAGGCATGTGTACATACTGTGCTGTACTCCACGTACCGGCATGAACAAACGTATGTAACGTACGTGAGGCCGGCAGCGAATACGCTCGTGCGTGCGGTGATTGTTTCCCTGCCCCCCCGTAATATTGAGTAAATTGCTGTGTTTTATGTAGACTCTCGTTTGCTTCTCTTGCCTCCTCTTCTGGAGGTCCGTGCGAGCCCAATGGCTGGTAGCTGGAAACTTTTCTACGTTCTTCACCCCCCCCCTTCGTAGAAGCTCTTGAAAACTTCTTCGCCTTTCTCTCGCATGGTGTGCCACCTATCTCTTAAGGGACAGAGTAAAGGTTGCAGGCAAGTGAGTGAGTGGGGTGGACATTACACTTCTAGCTGTGTTGCATTCTCTTAAAGTGTCGTCTTCTGCTGGTTGGTGGCACATATTGTCTCTTGTGTCCTTGCTCTGCCAAGAGTGGAGGAAAGTCGTGCCGTAATTGATCCGACAATGCATTGGGCATCTCCTTGGGTTGGCCCTGATGCACACCTCCAGGTCCGGAGCTCCTTTCTCCTGCCCATACATTCCTTTCGACGAGTTTACGAGGTTAAAAATCGGAGACCCTTTACAGGTACTGCGAATGACGACGTCGACGGCGGCACTTCCTTGATAAGAAGGGACTTTGGCAAGTTAGTGGGTAGGTGGATGGATGGATGAAGAGGAGAGAAAAGGGGGAGTAGGGGGAAAGAACTGTCAAGTTAGAGAAAGCAGGATGTTCTCTCTTTCCTATACTGTAGTCTCGCCATTGCCCTTTATCAGCCTCTTGATTCTGCAGCAGCAGTACGAAGAGTGCAGTTTGCTGGTGATGGGGGAGCAGAGCCTGTGTGAGTCACGCAGAAAGGGGAGAGGGGACGACTGATGCTGCATGGTGGCTGCTCCACGTACATATAAGGGATATATCGACTACCAAGAAGAGGGTGGTTGTGACTGGTGGTAGCAGTACTTCTACTACGAAAGATGTTCCTTTTAGAGCAGCCAGCGCAGGGATCGGTATTGGTTTTCTCGCGAGAAGGAAGCAAGAACGAGCTCTGGAGCGGGGGGGGGGGGGGGGGGGGGGGGGGGGGGGGGGGGGGGGGGGGGGGGGGGGG
>JAAUXU010086103.1_pt1 | contig 18699 bp, 20 predicted proteins | sample 7278151 | NCBI WGS metagenome assembly JAAUXU01 (sample SAMN14350113, study PRJNA611818) | marine sediment metagenome | isolation source: surface marine sediment (1.8m) | place: French Polynesia: Moorea | collected 2018-08 | reverse complement strand
GCTGTCAAGTGCCGTAGTATCCGTATGGAAAATCTTGTCCCCCCTGGTCTTACGCGTGCGCGTGGTCACACCCGCCGTGCCGGTACAGTCCCAATAGCCAAATCTTTGCCGCGAGTTCAGCCGCGCTGGTTCTGTGCAGCCGCTGCCAGAAATCTGCCCGGTCTGCCTGAAGGTCGTCCTACTCCTCTATATCCACTGCACTCGTCGACAGAGAGAGAAGTTGTCTATGGTAGGACGTTGAGGCCGTTGAGTGCGAAGTGCGGGATCTTCCCTGTTTTGTCCCCTTCCCGCCGCATTTTGTGAACCTGCCTAGGAAGTGTTTGCCCGGGATGGAGTCGGAGCCTGTCGACGCGCAGGAGCACTCCGACGGCATGGAGGGTGATGAGGCTGGTGACAGACCCGACGCCCCTAGGACTAGCGAGGGTTTCATACGGAAAGAAGTAAATGGGGACGGTGGCGACGGCGGTGGCGACGGCGGTGGCGACGGCGGTGGCGACGGCGGTGGCGACGGCGGTGGCGACGGCGGTGGCGACGGCGGTGGCACTCACAACGGCAGCCATTCCAAGAACGTGACTTCCGAATACTCCTCTAAGAGTAAAGCCGACAAGATCCAGGATGCGTCGAAGGCTGATAAAGAAGCCGAAGCCGAAGACGATGAAGTAGAAGTGACTTCCGAGACGAAGAAATCGATGACCAGGGATGAAGATGACGAGACGTACTTCTCCACTCTGGGAAAGGACGAGCTCGAGTGGTACAATGAGCTTGGCCCCAAGGTCGAGAGTCTCATGGGCCGACCTCTTTGCTGCACGGCCTGCCGCAAACAGGTACAGATCGTCCCGTCTCATCCTGAAGCCTGTCCGTGGCCGGCCCAGCCTCTAACGGACTTGACGTGTTCTTGCAGATCACCAACGTGCACCAGCGTGGCGCTGTCAGGCGGCATCCGATGCTGGGGGTCGTCATCTGTCGAACCTGCTTCAACTTCTACAGCGACGGCGAGTGGACCCGCGACGAGGACGGTCTCGACCAGTACTGTAGGTGGTGTGGACAGGGCGGAGAGATCCTGATCTGCGACAAGTAAGTTTGGTCAGATCTGGGTGCTTCCGTGACCGATCCATCTTTTTTTAAGCCATTTTGATTGCAAACATCACTTGTAAACAAGGTTAGGTTACATCTCGTACCTAATGAGAAGAGCAGCTTCAGCATAAACTGAGCGTCAGCACGGCAAAGATATCATCAAAGGAGGCAATTTTATCGTTGACAATAACATTTTGTCAGCAAATCAATGAGATCATGTTCAACATAGCGTTTTTGTCACAACTGCTTTCACCTCGAAACACTTGTCCGTGAATGGCTCACCTCAATCCGAGCTATTCGTCTCTGCTGAAGGTCCTGTTCTTCCTATGACGACGTACATTAGATTTCACCTCAGTCATTATGAAGTCAGACAAGATTCATCAACTGCTCCAGACTTAAGTCTGGTGATTTGAGGGACTGTGAACTTATCCGGATTATTATAAAAGTTTTGAAGCGACCATATATTGTTGAAGGAGTGACTTGACCAAGCGTAACAATCAGGCTGTTACGTGATCGGATGTAACATTTCTGGGGGGGAAAAGTTCATCGTCACCGTCAAAATAATAATTACTTGATTACTATAATTAATATTTTTATCCTCTGCAACAGGTGTCCCCTTGCCTTCTGCAAAAGATGTCTTCAGCGCAACCTAGGACGCTCCTACTACAACTCTGCCTCGTCCAGCGGCGAGGAGTGGAGTTGCTTGGTCTGTCAGCCCCAGCCCATCTTCAAATTTCGCGCCGAGTACTACGTGTTCGCCAAGTTCGTCAGGAATACGGCCAGCACGACCCCGAAGAAAGTGGTGACGAAGAAGAAGGATCCCAAGACCACGACCTTCATCGATGAGTCCTTAACGTGTGCCTTGAAGACCTTGGACACGTACCAGAAGGCCCTGGAGATCGAGCGCCGCAAATGGGAGAAACAGCAGCAGAAGGACTCAGCTCCTGTAGTAAGCGGCGTCTGCCGCACACTGAGACGCATTTACTTGACGACCAAGAAGAACATGGACCTGGTCGACGACGCCCTCGTCGAGTCGTTCGGAATAGCATTCCCCAATGAGAGCTTAACCAAGATCTGGGTTGGCCAAGGCGGCATCGTCACGAACACGCCAACGATGAAGAGGAAGCCGAGCACTTCCCCCATGGAGCCGCCCAAAAAGCCCAAAATCGTTCTTCCTACGGTCACGAAGAAGCCCGAAACTGTCGAAATCGTCCTGAGTTCCGACGACGAGGAAGTAGACCCGGCGAGCATGCTCCAAATGGAGATGACGTTGGGCCCGCCTTCGGTGGAGAAGGTCTCCACGAGCCTGTTTAGCAGCGCCAAGAAGAGGACGGACAAGAGGCCGAGAAAGACTAGCGTGGAGAACGACAGCGACAGCGACTTTGACCTCTTCTCTGACATGTGGCCGAAGCCGCAACCTTCTACTCCCGTCAGCAAGCCCGGTCCGAAGTCCGCCAAGAAAATGATCGGCCCCAAATCGGTGATGGAGGCGAGGAACAGGAACACGCCTCCCTCCACAGCAAAGGTCAAGGAGCCGGACAACGTGAAAAAGTCTCCCCCCTCCGAGGACGTGGAGGCAGAGGACAAGAAGCGGTGGGAGGAACTCCTTAAGCCAGTGGAGAAGAAAGAGGAAGAATTTTCAGTCACGGAGGAAGCGGCACCCGTGGAGAAGCCCGGTCGAAAGTCGGTCCCCTTGGTGGGGTACAAGAGGCCGGGGCCCAAGTCCAAAACCATGCCGATTCCTGCACCATGAGCTCAGTTCAAATGAAGGGAGAGACGTAGAAAGGGATGTGAGATCCTCCGTGCCAACTACACCAGTGCTCTTCTGGCCTAGGTTCACTCTTAAATCTCAAGTACCTTTTTCTTATCGATGTAGACAATGCCAACCTCACGAATGTCGCACGTTGAACGCGTCTTTTTTCGCGTATTATAGAAAAATGTTTGTTTCGTTTGGATTTGTAGCCAGAAATTAATTTGTCTGGTGAACAAAATTATATTGTTTTCATTCACTGTCCGTGATCGTTGAACTTCGATTTCATTGACCAAACACCGGGTGGCGAGCAAAGAAGATCAGGTACGAAAGCCGGAGAAGACGGTGATTGACCCCCTCCCTCCCCTCCCCGAGTGGTGGGCCAACAGCCCCAAGGGTGCCTGCGACAAGAGTGTTTGCTCCTGCTTCAAGGTGCTCAGCGGTAACTGCATCATGTGTCATGTGGACGTGACGACGACGCAACTTCCTGTCGTGACTTCACACTGTTTCAGTACAGCAATACCTTCCTCAAGCATTGATTGCTTTCCTTTTTTACCTGGGGTTCACCTGGCAAGAAAGCTGCCTTCATGAGAGGCCTCTGCAGAAAGCAAAGGAACGATCTAGTAATTAGGTCCCCGCCCGGCTGAAGGGGGGAAAAATTCCCCCAGGAATAATAATACACAAAAAAGTAGCTGCGCCAGGGGACGAAGTCGAGATTCTTCAGTCTGGACAGACAAAAATCGTCACAGAAGTAAGTGCAACATCTAGTTGGTGCTGTGGTTGCTGCGGCAGAATCGATACTTCTGCTCCAAGTTTCTTGCTCAGTCAGGGCTACGGGATTTGGGCCCTTAAAGCGACTTACTTGAAGTCTGCACTGAGCATGAGCAGTCTCAAGTTCCAAGTCCTGGAGAGGCTCTTGGTCTGCAGCTGCATTGGTCAAATTGGCGGATTCTCGCTGTACATCACGGTGAAGTTTAGTCTAAGTAAGCGTCTGGTCCGTATATTCGTCAATGCTACAAGGATACAAGAATCACTAGGGATCGCAGGATCTACTTTGAACACTGGATCTATATTGGTCACTGGATCTACATTGATCACTGGATCTACAGGGATCAATCACTGGATGTACCAGGATCACAGGAAACAAAGATAATCGGATGTGAGGATCACAGGCAACGTGGACCACATAACACTACTGACAGCAAGTACACCAGGGGCTTTTAAAGACAAAATTCACTGGTGATCCTTGGGTGTCGTGATCCGTGAACACTTCGTGGGTTTCTACAGAAAAAAAGAAAGTGATCCCTCCATCCAGTGACGCTTGCACAGCCTCGGTTGTTGCTGCCTGTGATGCTTGAGAGAGTTGTCACGAAGCGTTCTTGAGTCTTCCAAGTAACACGAAGGTGCAAGCTCGTGTTTGGAGACCACACACTTATTTACTTTGTCAATGTTACGAGCAGAGACGGAGCAGACGCAGGTTTATTCAGCTGATTTCTCTCTCCGTGTTCCCGCTCACCTGTCAACACGTGCATGGCGTCGGAGGTGTGCCCGGTGTGCCTGGCTTAGGTAGCAGGGGCGGCTGCCGACGCGGCAGCAGCTCAGCCTTCAGCAGAGAGTTGTAGTGTAACGTTTATAGCAGTAGCACAACAATAGAATACGCACACAGTATGCGACGTGTCTGCAAAAGCATCAAAATGGCCTGCAGCAGTTGCTCCCCAGATCAGAGTGAGTTCTTGTTTTGTATGCGAATGTCAGCTACAACTGTTTTCTCTGTCCTTTTTTTTCTGACACGATCACTGTTGAGCTCCATTGACCTTATATGTCTTTATCCATGTGCATTCAAGGTGTTGAGGCTGAAGCATGTCGGGGCGCGCTTGGGAGCAGGACCTCTTGTCCTCTTCGGCCTCGGTCACTATGAGGACAGGAAGTGCGACCTCGATCAGGACACAAGGGTGAGGAGAATACATAAATAAGTGTGTTGAAGGGAGTGGCAGAAACATGTTCGAAAGCAGCCGGAAATTTTCTTTCCTTCTTCTTGTCTGATAAATTGTTTCGTAAGCATTCAGGGAGACCTCAGATCGACCCAACATTTAGGCAACCCTGACTGTTAGAGACAAGCAGAGCAAATGAGAACCATAAAGAATTTGTGTAGGGGTCAACTTTGTCACACCCAGTAGGTTAGCCTTGTTCTACATTGTATCTAATGGGTAAATGCTTGAAAGTCGTCCTGTCTGATTCGAAAGGAATAAAGTGCACAAATGTTTGATGGAGGACAAGACCAAGGTCGTGTCCCCGCACTACGTAGACCCCGGGGGCTTGGACATGAACGACTGCACTGCAGCCAGATCTCGACTGTATCCACCATGCTACGCTTAGTTAAGCTATTCGTAAGACAACTGTTTGTGGCAAAATCACCCCGACAACGTTCAGTGCAGTTTCTTCCAGAGGTTTGGGCCAAAAGTTTCTTGGTCGAGTAGTGAAGCTCAACTTTATCGAACCGAGAAAGAAAGACTGCACAGTCGAGTCCACCCTGTTCACGTTCTACAAACCATAATACTGTACTGAGCTACGCGTGTTTTTCTTCCTGTGCTTCTCTGCCTCCTATTGCGAGAACAAAGACCCTCATCATGTGTGTACTCAGCAGAGAGGCACAAACCATCATTGACGATGTCAAGTACTGGAATAACTTGAACGTCAAGTGCAATTCTGGCTTGTTCAAACGTCCTTTTCGACTTGGTCTTTCCAGAATGGAGTCGCTGCCCTCTGCCAATCTGAGGCAGCAGAAGCTGGAACAGCAGAGACAACTGATCGAGCAGAAGCAGAAGCAGAAGAGACAGCAGCAAGTGCGTCTTCGTCATTGTTGAATGAATGGTCTGTCAGGAAAATTCCCCCCTCTTCACATGTTCCTTCTTCCAGGGTAAGATGATCCAGGCTTCTGATCTGCGCTCTGGCAGTGCTCAATCTCGCGGACGACCTCTGTCTGGCAAGCGAGAACTCCACGGATATGATGGACCAATGCAGTACCTCAACAAGGGCAACCCAGACGATATGACCACGGTACAGGTACAGTGTGACTTGCGTTGTTTTCTTTCGTTGGCTGTGCAAAAAAAAAGGCTGCTCAAGTTGGAGTGGCACAAAATTTATTCGTAGACACACAGGGTTTGTTTGTTTGCTCTTCTTGTTGCTAGTGGAAGGTTCATTTTTCCTCCTTTCTTGTACGTCGGAGTCACCCAGAGTGCAAGGTGAAATATCTCAACTTCCTGCTCCTCAGTAAAACCATTTTGCTTGAAGCTGAAACATTTGCTTGTTGACAGAATAAATCAACTTTTTGTACCACAGTGAACTCCGCTTAATGCGCTCATTTCGAGCCGAGGACATTGACTGACTGAGTACGAAGATAACCGATCTCAACTCATTGCGGACGATCCTGATTGTGAAAAGTATTGTGATCTTGAAAAAGTGACTTCAATCTTTCTCCCTGAAATGTCCATAAAAGGTCTCGTGCTCTAATTCTGACAAGATCATAGTCATGATCTCTTTGTCAAGATCAGTGACAAGGGATTTATTAGTAGACCTGATCAAAAAGCCCACCTTTTATCACTTTAAAAGCTTCAGAGAGGTCCTTGATGTCTCCTTTGTTTTTGACGTGAGTGTTGATTCAACTACTGCTTTAGTGCATAGTGAGTGCAACGTGCGTCATATTTCCTTACCGTACGAGCCCTTAAAAATTGAGGATTCAGAAATGATGCGCATTACGCGGTGAGCGCATCAACCGCAAGCCCAATAAGCGGAGTCCACTGTGCAAACGTTTTTCAATTTGCTTGGCCGTAGCGTTGACTGCGAAGCCCATGCGCAGCAGCACGCTGTCTCACTGTGACGCACATCATGTTCGCGGCCAAGAGGGTCCTCCCCGACCGTAGGGGCGAGCCAGGGGCCGTCCTTCCTGTGAACACTTGAGCCACGTTCATGAAAAGGCCAGATCTTATTCTTTGAGTGGCTCAGACTGGATGCATCCGTGCTGCATCGTGGAATTTAACGTTTTTATGAAGGCTTTCCGCCAATAAGTCTGGACACCGTGAAGAAGCTATCCAATTGAGGCTAGTGCAGTGCAGTGGAGTAGCAGTTTAGTGCAGCACTCTCGTTTCTATTCATGAGATACAGACAGTAGCGTTAATGCAGCCTCTGCTCTGAGACGCTGAGCCAAAAAAAAAAACCTTGCATTTCCACTCGTCAAGGGGATTATGAATACTCAAAAGAGTGTAAAGCTGCAGGCAAATGTACTTGTGACATCACGCAAGTTCAGGATAAATGAGTCAACTTTCAGGCCTGGAAAGTTTCATCCCAAGGTTTTAGGAGGGACAAGATGAAGTCACATTTGTTTTGGTTCAATAAAATTTCCCCAAGTCAATCCTGAGTTAAATCACTGCAGAGAGAAATTTGTCCGTCAGTATATTTCTTGATTACTCTCATCAAACAAGAAAGTCTGGGCGGCCTTTCTTGGCCTTGGCAAGGCCACGAAAACTCTGATGAGAAAGGTTGGAAAAAGCGCGCCAAGATCTCTTGAAGAATCCTTTTTTTGTCGTAGTGGCAACATCAGCACTTGGGTCAACTTGTATCCCCCCTATGACTGTCTTGAAACTCCTAATGTCAGGTGAATATCAAATTAGGTCTTTCTTGTGTGACACAGCACATTTACCGAGGTCAGGTGAAAGGACATCCAGGTAAAGAAAAAGAACTCCCATTCTTTGATGTTAGTGTTGAAAATGCTCCTACTAATAGAGCCAGCAAGCCCTGATCCTTAATACTTTGATATGTCAACTGATAGAGACAGATTTGCTCCATTGGTTAATCTTATTGGCACTGACTGTATTTTGACTTTTCCTCTATAGCGGTTCACACAATTGCTGCTATCACCGTTGTTCCCATTGAAGCTACCCTATCAGTGTCCCCCCCCCCCATCATCTACCCCGAAAGATCGTCCCCTTATTTCGCCCAGAGCATGAAGTGAAAGTCTTTTCACTGATTTAACTGTCCTAAAGGGTTAAACTGAATCTCTCTTGCTTCTCCACCTAACAGCAGCGCGTAGTTTAGTATTAAGCCTTATTTAAAGTTGAAAAACAGTAACTTACACATTCGTTTACGGGTGGAGATTTTACTTAACAGTATGAAAAATGCCGACATTGAAAAATGCTGAATACTCAATGCGTACTAGACTGGGTCATTGTTGAAGTTTCTCTTTAGTCGTTATTTTTGGTGCAAGCCTCCATTTGAGTCCATTGTAGTTGAATGGATTGAAGAAATTACCAGCCTTTTTTTTCTCCTCTCGTCCAGAACTAGAGCACAGTAGAATCTCGACTTCGTCACCTCTTGTAAAGTCAGCAAACCTCGACTGGGTCAACTCTTCACTGCTCATAAAAAGTTAACTGAAGAACAACCGTTCCACTGGCAACTGTTTTTTTTTATGAAAAATCAGGCGGAGGATTGACCAAGCTAATCTGAGATGATCTCACCTGAGTTTTGGTCCCCATCCTGGCTTCAGTTGTTGATCATAGACGGAGTGAAGTGTCTGTTGGCTGTGTTTTCACTTGGCATTTCAAATTCAAAATGACAACTCTGTCAAAGTCCTCCAGGACTGCTTGAGGAGAAGATGCTGGGTGACCGAGACATGTCCAAGACAAGGTTGGGAACAATCACAGATTGTCTCACCTAAAGAAAAGACATTGTATGAGTGACATTCAGTGAATGAAGCTGTGCTGTAAGACTCCAAATGATAATGAAACTTTCTTCTTGGTTACTTTTGATCCGTAATCTCTCTCTTTTTTTAACTAATCCATGGTTTTTTGGTGGGACTTTCCCCAAGAGTCAACAAACCTCGACTTAGGCAACTTTTTGGTGCCGACCGACCGAGTTGACAAAGTCGATGTTTTACTGTACATACAAACTATCACGAGAAGAATGGGCTCAATGTTTTTGCTTGGCTTTTTCAAACCTACTTAATGACGTCTTCATTAGGTAAGAAAGCTGAGGTGGGCTTAGTCAAGATGCAAAGATTTTCAATGTTCGACTTAGCCTAATAAAGACTGTTACAAGTACATAACACCGGGACGCTGCTTTGGCTTGCATGCAAGGGGCTGCTGTGCTGTTTCAACGTTTTAACATAGTTTAAAACGTTTGTACGTACCTCACCTTTTGTGTATGCATATATTTCTCCAGCTTGTGATGTAGAGCTGCACTCCAGCTATAATCCTGTGACAACACTGTAGCAATAATAATGTGTGACCGTGTAATCCTTCTTCTTTACATACAGGTCATGCCCGTGCTCCGACAGAGCAATGAGAATCTCACCGAGGCTTCCAAGGCTTCCAAGAAGCCTCCCCGGAGTAGCAGCAGAGACAACAAGAATGGGATCCGCAGCAGCAAGAGCTCGACGCTCTTCGAGGCCACCGGCAGCTCCCGGCCGTCCTCCTCCGGCCTCTCCTCGGCCAGCATCCCCCGAGGACTCCACAAAGCAGGCGGTGACTGCAGCGACGAGGAGGATCTGGAGAGCACTCCCATTGGCAGCGGCGGGAACGATCCGTCTGCGCCGACTGCGCCGATGTCGAGCGCCGGCGCAAAAGAGTCCAAGTCCAAGAAGAAGAAGGCCAAGACGAAGAAGAACGGAGGTGAGTCTTCCTGACGTGTGTTTATGCTTTCTTTTCTTTTACTTTTTCACGGATTTCACTGTACACTCACAGCACTCAGTACGCATAGACCTGAGGGAATGGCGAAGACCCTCCCCACTTGGCACGTACAGGGCCGATCAGATAAAGCTGGAGCTTCTCTCTTCGGAGACGCTGTCATTCTTGATCAAGTCGTCCCTGTGCGGGTCTCCTCTCAGCCCCCCTTCTTGCACTCATCGTACATAGTGGACTTGGGGTACCTGAGGGCCTCGCTGCCAACCGACTTGTGGCTGATTCTTCAGCCAGCTGATGGTGATCAGTCTTCCCAAATCTCATCCCCACTTGCTCCCGATATTGATCTGCACCGAGTTGAACAACTTTCTGCACGACCCTGTACATGTGCAGCAGCACACGTCAGGAGAAAGGTGGAAAAAGACCCCCTACTGCTATTGCATAAGGGAAGCCTTATAATTTTGGTTAGCTACTAGCGAAAGTAATTCTTACCATGGTGTTTTCTTTCCCCACCATACCTGTATGTCCATGTACGTAAGAAAGTTTTAATTACCCAGAGGATTGCGAGGAAAGTTTGCATAATTGTGTCGGTCTTTTAATTCTCGAGAGTTTCTTCCTGAAGTTTCTTCCCTTATGGGAGACGTCACGCAGAAGACGCAATGCGTCATCACCAACGACAACTCCACTTGCTGCCCCTGCGACCGCTGCAAGCCCAAACTGGCTCGAGTCCCCAGACGAGGGGGACTCAGCGCAGCCGCGCGCTTCTGCCTCCTCCACCAGACAGCGTTTGCCAAGCGCTGCCTTCATTCTGCAGAATTGCAGCAAAAGGATTAGCATATTAATGGCTAACCTGAAAAGTCATCAGTGGCGATAGGAGGGGGGAGGGGTGGATGGCTGCATTTGCTACTTCCGGGGTGTAGCTGCTATTTACACTTAACATTATTAGCGAAATGAGGACATTCTGAGCTCCCTTGGCCTTTTAATATTAAATAATGGAGGTGCAGGAAAGTACAAATTTACGTGATAAATATAACTTTTGCATGCATGCATGGCTAAAGTGTATGTGTATCAAGCCCAGCAACAAACAAACAAGTGTATGTTTATCAATAGTGCTTATATGTCCTTTAGCAGCCACTGGATTTGGGGCCTACAACGGTATAACGGGCTTCTATGGATTTGTGGTAAATGACACAGATCAAGAGCCTGAGATATATGCCTGAATATACGTGCTTAGGCCTCTAAGCACCGTCTTAAGCCTTAAGTATTCGCTGTAAATCTTCCAACCGACTTAAGTTTGATCTGATGACCTCTTTCCAAGAAATAACCCTCACCTGTAGGCGGAAATGACTGTCCTTTTTTTATTGCACCATTGTAAATTCTAAATTAGTCTCCATAACATCAGGTAACTTTCGGTCTACTTTGATGCAATAAAAATGAAGGTTGCATTGAAAGAACTATATTAATACTGCCCCGCCTGTGTTTATTCGAGGCTTTATCCAGATTGACTTTGAGCTGTTTGAGGCAGTGTCCAAGGCCAGGCCTCAGGCCCATCTGAGGCCTGGGGCATGTCAAGATCTCTGTCAAAACAAGGAAAGTATCGCGCAAGTTTACTTACTGCCAGACAATTTGCACTTTGACGTGAAAGCGTTGCTTGCCATTTGCCACAAAATGAAAGCAGTTAGTGCAGTGGCGCAGTCCACTGCACCGCAGAGCGCTGCACTGAAAAATCGCTCCAATAAAGTGGAAAATCACTGCTATAAAGAAAAGACTCACTCCAATAAAGTGGTTGTATATTTGTGTCGCACGGGAGAAAGGAGTGCAGTGAAGAGAAAATTTCGGGTCAGAATTAGCTTACTCATATTCATGCCTGAAAGAGCAAAAATACTTGTGACGAAATTAAGTGTCCTACTTAAATTACTCCTGCTCCATTTGGTTTAAGTTCCGTGACAAGTGGCAATTATGATTTCGAGCGCGTTTGCACATGAATGTGCTGTAAAAGTTTATGCAATAACTTTTGATGCACGCGCGGAGAAATATTTCCCTGCACCATAAAGGCGGATCTTAATGTCACTTTGGGAAATTGATCTCCATTAGCATCTGATTATGCACAACGTTCACATTATCGTGCAACAGAAAATCATTCCTATGAGTCAGGCCTAGTTTTCTGCAGGGCTTTGAAAGGTCACTCTCGATGCACCACTGACTCGAGTGAGGTCGTGCGTGTGAAGTTGTGCGCTGTTACCAAGATTTAAATGCCTTGTAGAAGAGCCCAAGTTTGTCTGCACTAAACAATGCCTCGCGGATGGCAATTGAGCGCGCACGGCAAGTGCCTGGCTGGGCCTGACGATGGGCCTGACATAGTAAAAGGGTTGTTACGCAAGGCCCACTGTGCAAGGGCCCAAATGGGAGATGCAACTTTGCGCGAGTGCGCGTCCGTTGAGGGAGAGAGAGAGAAAAATATTCTCTTCGTGTTGTTGGTTCTGTGTTCTTGATGAGAAAGAGAGAAAAAGGATGCAGAGAGAGAGAGAGAGAAGGAGAGAGACAGAAAGAATGAGAGTGACAGAGAGAGAAAGAGAGAAAGAGCCAGGGTGAAAGAGAGTGAAAGGAGGAAAGAGAGAGAGAAAACACGAGTCGATTCTTCTTCAAAGAGAGCTTAGGTACGAGAAAGTTGTTGACTTCTCAGTCGAAAGACGTCTCTTCATCATCCAACTCGCATCACTAAGAGCTGTAATAAGTGAGGTTCTTATGTCAGACAATATCAAAGGCACTTTCATGCAATGAGAGGGGTCCGCTGAGCTCTTGGTCGTGACCTTCAGCGTCGGGGAGACGCCCAGACTCACCGGGGTGAGCGAAGACAAATTTTACCTTCATTAGTTAAAACAACAAGAAAATGTGCTGCAGTCAAGAGTACATCTTGAAAGCACAGCTGCGGTGACTGTTTTCCTAAAATTAACCTCCGGGGTGGGGAAAAAACGTTCTTGGATTATCCTCTATTAGGAGTAGTTCGTTAAGGGGTTTCTTGAGCAAGAAAAGTGTCTCCATAGGCCTACCTAGGCCTACCTAGGCCGACCTTACTCAGCCATTCATTTCAAGCTGAGTGAAAAGGAAGGGACGAATCAAATTAGAGTGACAGGGAGAGAATCCGACTGAGAGGGAAAAGTTTCATTCCCCCCCTCCAAATCTCTCTCGAACACGCGCACGCGACTATTAAGGCCTAGCAAATTCAAGACGTTGGATTGAACGTTTCAGCAAATGGAGCCGACGCCACTGACGGGGCCAAAGCCTCGGCCGCCGCCGCCGCGGAAGACGAGGAGCGCTGCAAAGACGTGGACGACGAAGACGGCGACGACGACGACGACGAGAACGACGACAGCGAGAAGGAGACCGCGGATCTAGGTGCGTTGGGCAAGATGCTGGACAACCTGGACGAGTTTGTGCTGGAGCCGGCGCCACAGGACGTCGTCGTCAAGTGCAGGATCACCAGGGACAGGAAGGGCATGGACAGGGGTGAGTTTTCACCAGTGACTCCATCTTGTGCTTGCCCAGACCAAGAGTTACAGTTTAAGACTAGCAAAGTACAGATAAAGTTAATCGGCTTTGGGCCTAGACCAACCCCATTGAGAAGTGACCTCTTCTAAGGTCCTCGACCACAGCCTCAATTGATCAGGAACGAGACTCCAAGTGTGTCTATGCAGTGGTCGAGGTCAAGAGAGATCACTTTAATTAAAACTCATACCTTCAATTTGTACAAGTGCTTCAAATAGCTTTAATTCGTAAACTCGATTCAACTTTGCTAGTCCTAAATGCTTGGCCTGGTGTCAGTGTCACCACCTATATGAGTGACTGAGAGAAGTCCTGGTGTGTGTAAATAACGTTAGGTAGTCCTTTGTACCCAGGGATTACGTTTGAATTTGAACGAGTCAGGCAGAAAGATCTCCTACAACCTTTTGTGTGTGTGCAAGAGCTAAGGCAAAGATCCTCTTTGGATGGGAGTAGATAGCATTCTACCATAACTATTTCTGGGCATATTCCAAACAACCACCTAAGCATAGTTTGCTTCCCTCCAGTGAAACCATTGTAGCGTTCTGTTGTGCACACAGACTTTTTGCATCCTCAGTTTGCTTCTGTTCAACAAAGAGCACTCAAGTGTCCGCTTCAACCAGACCAAGATACCAGGCTCTTATACTAATATTGACGCATGCATATTTGCACACAATGTCAGTGTCACCGCACACCTGGACTCATGACTTCCATGACAGGAGTCTGCTTGAACCAGACTTGGATTGTTCATCACTGAAGTCAACTATATACAAAATAGGGTTGGACGTAGCGAATGAGAAAGTGAGAAACTTCAACTTTGGGTTTTATTCCGTAAAAACAATTTAGATGGAAATGAATGTAGTATGACGATCATATTGTGTCACGGCGGGCACAAACATTGTCATGTGCACAACAGACTTAAGGGACCACTTGACTTAGCATTTTGTTAGTTTGTCCGTCAGTCTGTCCAAGGCATCACCGAGATTGGGATATCTAGAGAGAGAGAGAGATGTACGGGTAACGTATTATCAGCGCCCACAGAAAACATATAAGAGGGTCAATGTATACCCGGTCAATAGTCGGAGGGAGAGGGATCAAAGAGTCGAGGACCTGAAAAACAGTGATTTGCGTCAACTCCACTACACTCATGACCGCTCACACTCACGGCAATCCTCAGCTCATGACCAGGCTGACGCCAATGGTATCGTTCAATTGCACGTGTCTCCCGAAGAGAAGATGTGGCATATCCATAATATGACATTTGCAATCACTGCAAGCGGTTATGAAAACAAAATATTCTCTGACCTGCAGTCATACCTTTGTATGTAACGAATGACATTTCCATAAGATCCTGGTGGGAGGAAATATTCTGCACTTTCTTGTATATATCGGCACACTCTGCACTCAGCTTCACCACACTGATGCCACCCATGGACTTCGTCAGCGAGCAAGACAGGGATGTCTTCCTCAAACAAAAAGATCACAGCTCCTTGTGCAATGAAGTGGTGTCTTCTGCGAACCTGTGGCATATTTTCAGGGACAACACAGAAAAGTCTGTCAACCAGCAGAAGAAGTTGTCACTTGCAGTCTGGACCACAAGGATCAGAGCAGCTGAGTTTTTCAGCTGCTTAACTTTTGCTGGACTGAGGGAGAAAGTGGGACTTGTCCCAGAGTGCTTATCAAATCACACTGATAACACAGCTCAATGGATTTTGAAGTCAAGTTGCCGTAAATGCTGACTTATTCGCACTCTTCTTAATGGTCGCCCACAATCTAATTAATCCCCCCCCCCCCCCAGGCGAAGGGGGGTTCAAAAATATCCCCCCTGCTATATTTATCACTTAGAAGGGAACCAACATCATGGCTCTTTCCCCGCTCTACACTGGCACTAAACAGTAGCTGACTTAAAAATGTGTTAAACAATATCATAACTTTGGTGGTGCCATTCTAGAGTTGTCTATTGTTATGCAACAGAAAGCTAAATTACGGCAGGAAATGCGACTTCATAACAGACTGACCGGAAAACGAAAAAATAATCCCCCTCTCTAAATATCCCCCACAAAAGGGAGTTGAAAAATACCATTGTCCACTCTAAATATCCCCGACGAAGGGGAGTTGAAGAATGATTCCCAGTGTAGGATTAATACGGAATTCACGGCGACCCATCAGATATCATTGACCAGTACAAGTAGAAGCATGTGGAGGTTGTGCCTGACAATAATAAGGCCTGTGTTGGCTCAGATTTTAAGACTCCCCTTATCTCGTTGCAATGCATTCATTCATTCTCCTTTGCTCCCGTCCGTTAAGGTTAATATTGCAACAATCTTGCATCAGCAACATGCAATGATGGAGAAGTTAAACAACAACATGAGTTTACAGTCAAACTACAGCCTTATCTTTGATGTAGACTTCGACCACCCCAAGAGTGAGGGATTTGCAACGTCTGAGAAGGCCGAGTTTGACCAGGGAAAGTGCAAATTGTTTGGCTTCTATATTAAAAGCTCTGGAATATTAACATCTCTTTGTCTGTCTTTCACCCACTTTCAATGTTTGGCACGCAACTCATTTGGAATGTACGAGATTTAAACTGACCCACGATGTTTTTGGAAAGCACTCGATGTCCGAACGAAAAAAGAGCGAGGAATTTATATTACTTCGAGAGATAAATTCAAATATCGATGCGACAAAAATTCCAACTTCATCAGGCAAAGCTTCAATATTCCAGTTTCTCCACATGTTTGTGCAGAAATACAAGAGACGTCACTTTTGCACTCTCCAGAAATGTTGAGTCAATATTTCTTGAGCACTCGATTGAATGCGATTTTTAATGCGTCGTCATTATCGTTGGGTTAAACTTATTGCAAGAACAAATCTCTAATGACTGAGGAGCTTCATTGAAAAGAAAGCAAACATCCATCTAACCTTGACTTACTGAACAAAGTGAACCATCAAAAGAAGAGCTTGATTGATTGACTGAATCCATGATACTTTAGAGAGTTAAAGGTGGAGGAAAGTATTTCGAATTAACATACGAGAGGCAGAAAGTAAAAGTTGTGTACAATTTCTGTGTAATTCAGCTTCTGCTGCCTCCAGAGTTGGCGCTTCAGTCCCTGGTGTTGGTGTCATTACTACTGTGTCTACAGCACCTTTTGGTATAGGGGCTGATCGATTACTTATATTGTTTTGGACTCTTTATCAGTCTTTATACTGTTTTTAAATTGATTTATATAATGTTGACTTTCTTCCACATGTATCTGACTCACTTTGCTTAAGTAAGCATAGGGAAACGAAGCATTCCAAACTTGTACAGTTGATCCAGTGAGAGCGAGATTGTAAGAAAAACGTCTTAGTGACTTGCATATTAGTACAGGAATAGTTAACGAGATTTGGAGGGAGGAACTTAGTTCAAAATCTCAACATGTGGCCAACATTTAAAGGAGTTGACTGAAGAAGAAAAAGCATTAAAGCTTTCCCTAACAAATGAGTTTCATTAAAAAGTCGAACTTTCTTCTTCTTCACCTGGAGCTGAGGTCAGGAATACTTGAGGTTGAATGCGCACATCAACATTCAAGACCGATTGAAGTGAATCCAGATAAAGGAAGTTTCCTCTCACACTTGAAGTGGACAATGCAGACACTTGAATTCTATGGGAATGCGCATGGATCAATGTCCAAGAGAGCCTCCTATCCTGGTTGAAGCCCAGCCTTGAGTGGCTTTGTTGACAACAGATCGACTGAGGATGAAAAGTGTCCTATGCATGAACGCAACATTGTTGCCGTTAGTTCGATTGGCGGGAAATACTTTGGGACAGAGTATGTTGATCAAAGAAGAAACATAGTAAGGAAATAGTAAAAAAGCAGGAAATATTGTGAGACCAAGAGCATGATGAATGTCATGACTTACAGATTGTCTGGCCACGATTTGTTTGCATGGAGATTTTGACTTCTCCTCGGCCTCACTTTGTCCTCGAGCAATCCAAGGCCTCGGGGGACAAGGCAAGGACCTCCGTCAAGATGAGGAAACGTATAGTGCTAAATATGTAGTAAGCTCACGTGGGATGAACAATGCACATTCCAGCTTAGTTCGGTTTGACATCACAATGGAATGTTTTATGATTTCAACAAATGATGTTTAGGGCCTTGTTTCGTGAAGGTAGAGCCTCCCCTGATAGGCCTCGGTTCGAGGTATCAACTCTCTCTGCATGAGGCCTCTCCAGCACAGAGGCCGAGGTCTTCCTGTGACCTAGAAAGCGATCGAGGTCGACCTCCAATAGCAATTTGTCGTCAGTATCGTAGACTTCGTCCCTCGCTCTCAGTTGCCAGAGGACAATTTACGGGTGTGTAGTAAATTAACGGACGCTTCGTTTGCCTCAATCGGGCAGAAATCAAGGTTGCACCGTCAAAACCAGCAAATGTACAGGGTCATTCAAATAAATGCGGGATTGTCGCTTTAGAGAAGCTGCCGGTCCTGATCGAGTCGTCCAGGCCTGGGCTGGTCTCTCGCCCACCGTCTGGCCGTACACGGTGGACTTGGGGTACCTGGGGGCCTCGACCCTAGGCCTACATTTGTCACTGATCATTTCATGAATGGATCTAGTGCCTCAATTCTTGTCTCCACTTGCTCCTGATATTGATCTGGATGACCGAGTTGCCGTTTTATCTGAACGACCCTGTGCGTAAGAGTATGGAACCTTTCCAGGGCACCCTGGTCATTGTCATGACAAACTCCATCGTCTCGCTAGATCAGGGACTTGGTTACCATGCCCAAGTTGTCCTATGCCCAAATCAACTGTTAAGAGATGATCATTTTCATCCTCAGGTCTGTACCCAACTTACTTCTTACACATGGAGCGAGACAACGGCAAGAAGACGTTCCTACTGGCGGGGCGCAAGCGGAAGAAGAGCGCCACGTCCAACTACCTTATGACCACCGACCCCACCGACCTGTCTAGAGGCGCCGACTGCTTCATCGGGAAGCTCCGGTCCAACATGATGGGCACGCAGTTCACCGTCTTCGACGGCGGAGAGCCGATCAAGTCAAGGAGCCTCTTGCAGGTACAGCTTGAGCTATGTACGAGGTGTGTTTACCTTTAGATGACGTGATTATTTTAGAAAATGAAAGCTGAACTAAATGTTTTCCTTTAATTTCATAATAGGGTAGATTTTGGGTCTTTCAAGACGCAAAGTTTCATGCTGAAACAGCGTGCAGAACGCCACGTATATTGATTCAAACTACAGCCATGGTTACTTAAGTTACTGTGGGTACAGTTAGTGTAAGTATTTACTTATCCCAACCGCATTACCCTAAAAACGTTATTGGTCTAGGTCATTTTTTTAATCTCTTTTGGCGTCCTAGGTTTGTCACTTGAAGACCTTCTAATAAAATAGAATGAAAAAATACTGACTTTTAGGTTCCCCCTTTGCCTTCAAAGTTACGTAAAAATGTTAGGTCAATATTACAGATCTGATTTGAGCCTGCTTGGTTACTCTCTTGATGCTATATTAAAGTACTGAGGTCAACTGAAGCTAATAGTAAAGTGTTTACAGCTTTGTCACAGGGCTGTCAAAATCTGAGCACCTGGTTATGTACTGAACTTATGCAGTTTAAACTTATTGCCATGGTGGGGGGTCTGTTTTTTTTTTTTAAATCATTCAAGTTTGGCAT
>JAAUXU010106241.1_pt1 | contig 18700 bp, 17 predicted proteins | sample 7278151 | NCBI WGS metagenome assembly JAAUXU01 (sample SAMN14350113, study PRJNA611818) | marine sediment metagenome | isolation source: surface marine sediment (1.8m) | place: French Polynesia: Moorea | collected 2018-08 | reverse complement strand
GCGAAGCGCGAAGACCCAAGCTCGCCAGAGCGGAAAGGGATCGTTTTGAGGCTTAATGTGCAGAAAGGTTCATAGGTTCCCGGCTTCGCTCTATCAAGCTACGCCGCGGCAAGCAGCGTTCAAAGGTTCAGGATGTAGGGAGCGGGGTTTACCCCCGCCCTTACAATATTTGGGAAACAGTTGAAGCGTCGTCATAGGCCGGAAAATACCGAAAAAAATTCTTGACAAACTAAATTATAATGAATAATTATCTGTAAAAAAGGATTATTTAAGAATGATTGATGACGTTAGCCTAAAAATACTGAAGATTTTACAGAAAAAAGCCCGGATTCCCAATGTTGAGGTCGCGCGGCAGGTGGGCATGGCGCCATCGGCCGTGCTGGAACGTATCCGCAAGCTGGAAAAACAGGGCTTCATCGATGGCTACGAGGTCAGGCTGAATCCGAAACGGTTTGCCAAAAGCCTAGTGGCTTTTGTGAACGTCAAATTGAAAAAACTGGATGCCGAGATTAAAGTCGGTCAAACGCTCTCCAAATTGCCCGCGGTGCAGGAGGTGCATTACGTGGCCGGTGAAGACGCCTTTCTGGTCAAAGTACGGGCAGCTGACACCGAGGCGCTTAGCGGATTGATTCGCGATAAAATTGCCGCCATCGCGGGGGTCCAATCCACCCAGACAGCCATTGTGTTGTCGACGTATAAGGAGACGGCCCGCATTCCCATCGAAAGCTAGGTTGAGCCGATTTACCCGTTGCCCGTTGAGCCCGTTAAAGAATCAGATAGAAATCCTTTTATAACCGGCTAACGGGAAACCGGCCAACGGGCTCAACCGAGCATGTACAATTACCATGGTCCTAATAATGAATGATGAGGTGGAAAACTATGATTAAAATCAACGAAAATTATTTGAAGCTGCAGGCATCGTATCTTTTTTCGGAAATCAGGCGGCGGACCGATGAATTTCAAGCACAAAACCCGGATGCAGAGATCATCAAGCTGGGAATCGGCGATGTGACCCGGCCCCTGCCGCAAGCCTGCATCGAAGCCTTTCAGCAAGGTGTCGCTGAAATGGGCGCTGCCGCCACCTTCCGTGGATATGGGCCTGAACAGGGCTATGAATTCTTACGTGAAAAAATTGCCGGCACAGACTATCAGAAGCGGGGCGCCGATATATCCGCCGAGGAAATATTTGTCAGCGATGGCGCCAAATGTGACACCGGCAATATCCAGGAGATTTTTGCCACCGACATTCACATTGCGATTCCCGATCCGGTATATCCGGTTTATCTGGATACCAACGTGATGGCCGGCCGCACCGGAGCGTTTAATGACGGCCGCTATGACGGCATCATTTACCTGGAAAGTACCCGGCAAAACAGTTTCATCCCCGATTTGCCGCCCCAAGATGTCGATCTGATTTATTTGTGTTTTCCCAACAATCCCACCGGGGCGACGATTACAAAAGCGCAACTTCAGACCTGGGTGGATTTTGCTCGCGAAAACAAGGCGCTGATCCTTTTTGATGCGGCTTATGAGTCCTTCATCCAGGATTCGGATCTACCCAAATCGATTTTTGAAATTGACGGCGCCCGCGAAGTGGCCATTGAATTCAGAAGCTTTTCCAAAACCGCCGGTTTCACCGGAACCCGCTGTGCCTATACCGTGGTGCCGACATCCTGCACGGCCTACACGGCAGACGGCCAGGCCCATTCGGTTCATGATTTATGGTTCCGGCGCCAGTCCACTAAATTCAACGCCGTATCCTATCCGGTCCAGCGGGCTGCCGAAGCCATTTACAGTGATACCGGTCGTAAACAGGCCAAGGACTTAATCGATTATTATCTTAAAAATGCGGCTTTGATACGCAAGGAAATGGAGGCCCTGGGCTATGAATGTGTGGGCGGTGAGAATTCGCCTTATATCTGGATTTATGGTCAAACCGATTCCTGGGCCTTTTTTGACCGGCTGCTCGAAAAAGCCGGTGTGGTCTGCACCCCGGGCGCCGGATTCGGCCGCTGCGGCGAAGGCTTCATCCGCCTCAGTGCCTTCAATGATTCCCAAAACGTTGCGCTTGCCATGCAAAGAATCAAGCAGGCACTCAGCTAAAAATTTCTTATGAAATTTTTAGCGGTTATTAGTTACTTGTTATTGGTTATTGGCATTTGATCTGGTGACTACCAACTGCTTGTAACCCGCAACCCGCAACGCGGAACCTTTGAACCCTGAACCCTGCTCGCCGCGGCGTAGCTCGACAGAGCGAAGACGGGAACCCTGAACGGAGTGAAAAACGATGCCCATGTCAGCGACATTTGAAAACCGATTGTTACCCATCTTGGATGAAATCTGCGATTATTATGGAACCCCGTTTCACATTTATGACGAAGCCGGTATTCGGGAAACCGGTCAGAATTTTATTAGGGCCTTCTCCAGGCTGAATGGATTCCGAGAATATTATGCCGTCAAGGCGCTGCCCAACCCGCGGATTCTGCAGATCATGCAGGATCTGGGATTCGGCTTTGATTGTAGCTCCGTTTCGGAGCTGGTACTCAGCCGTCAAATCGGCGCCCGGGGCGAAGATATCATGTTTTCTTCCAACAACACGACCGCAGCAGAATTTGAGGTGGCGGATGCCGATGGCGGCTGCATTTTGAACTTGGACGATATCTCTTTGATTGGCAAAGTGCCGCAGATGCCTGAGACCATCAGCTTTCGCTACAACCCCGGCCCGAGCCGCAGCGGCAACAGCATCATCGGCGATCCAATGGAGTCAAAATACGGTGTTGCCGATACGCAGATTATCGAGGCCTATCAGGCTGCTAAAGCCCGGGGCGCGCGCCGCTTCGGGCTGCATACCATGCTGGTGTCCAATGAATTGGATGCAGCCTATATGGTTCAAACCGCAGCCATGCTGCTGGATGTGGCAGCGCGGGTGTCAAAAGCCCTGGATATCCGCATTGAATTTGTTAACATTGGCGGCGGGTTGGGCATTCCCTACAAACCCGGGCAAAAACCGTTGGATATTGAGGCCATGGCCGCTGAAATCACCGGTCTGTTTAGTGACTATAAAGCGCAAAACGGCTATGAACCGCAATTTTACATTGAAAGCGGGCGCTACATGACCGGGTCGCACGGTGTGTTGGTAACCACCGCTATCAATCAAAAAGACATCTATCGTAAATATATTGGTGTCGATGCCTGTATGTCGGCCTTGATGCGACCTGCGATATACGGGGCTTACCATCATATCAGCGTCATCGGGAAACATCCCAAAGATAATTTTGAGAAGGTGGATGTGGTCGGCTCATTGTGTGAAAACAATGATAAGTTTGCCATCCAGCGATTGCTGCCTGAAATTCAAGATGGTGATCGTTTGTTGATTCACGATACCGGCGCACACGGGCATTCCATGGGGTTTAACTACAACGGCCGTCTGCGGCCTAAAGAAGTGCTGCTGCGCCGCGATGGATCCGTAGAGCTGATCCGACGCGAAGAAACCATAGCCGATCTTTTTACCACCTTGAACTTCGCACCGCAGGTGCTGCAACCGTCCGACTCCTCAGGGGATGCATTAGAAAACCTGAGGGCTGCTTCTTGATTTAATTTTATCTCACCGCAGAGGCGCAGAGTTCGCAGAGAGTTTATTTTTTTCATTTGTCGCTGAGGCGCCGACAAATGAAAATCGCTCAACCGCTGCGCGGCAGGATCTTATTTATTGAGAATATAAACTATTTTTAAGGCATTTCTTTTACTTATGCTATATGTTTCATTGGTATTAAAGAACATAGGGCTTAAGTTTATTTCTTTTCGCCCTCTCAGCGAAAAGAAATAAGAAAAAAACCTTTGCGGCCTCTGCGTCTTTGCGGTGAAACTAACATAAAAAAATGATAAAAATTGGACCGGCAGGATCGGAAGGGCTGGGCAATCTGGCGGGTGTGCGTAAAGTGGCTCGCATGCAGCTGGATTGCATGGAGGTGGCGTTCACGTACGGCGTGCGGATGTCTGTGCGGGACGCGCGGCAGGTGGGGGTGCTGGCTAAAGACAACGGCATTGTCTTATCGGTGCACGCGCCCTATTACATCAATCTGGCATCCGATGAAAAAGAAAAGATCCAGGCCAGCAAAAAGCGCATTTTGGACTCATGCCAGCGAGCGCATGCCCTAGGTGCTAAAAACGTAGTATTTCACGCCGGATTTTATCAGAAGAAAAGCGCCGAAAAGACCTATGTCATGGTCAAAAAAGCCATCCGGGAAATTCAGCGCCGGATCAAGAATAACCGCTGGAAAGTCACACTATGCCCGGAGGTTACCGGCAAAGCGTCTCAATTCGGCTCCATCGAAGAGCTGTTAAGCCTCAAAAAGGAAACCGGTTGTGGCATATGCGTTGACTTTGCCCATCTGTATGCCCGCGATCAGGGCAAAGTGGATTATGGCAAGATCTTAAAAAAGCTTCCTAAAAAATTTCACGCCCATTTTTCCGGCATCGCCTTTGGCCCCAAGGGCGAGCGCAAACATCTCAAAACCACCAAAAAATTTTTTGAGCCCCTGGCCTTGGCGCTGCTCAAGCACAAGGTTGATATCACCCTGATCTGTGAATCGCCCCAACCATACAAAGATGCGGCCATGATGAAAAAAGTGCTCACCGCGCTGGCCGATCGATGATTTCGCCTTTTTTGTCAAAAATGTCATTTCAACTTCCAGCCTGACACCTTACGTGATCATTATTTGGACCCTAAGATAAATGTACTTGATTTTTGTACAATTGTACTTTATAAATATGCCTACCTCCCGATTCGGTAATTTTAATTTCCAGATGAGGATCTAGCGATGAAATTCGTATTTTGTATGTGTTTGATTTTGGCCAGTTTCTGCAGTTTGACTTGTTCGGATGTCAGCCCGGATGCCGTTGATCTTGCAGTAGATTTTTCATGGGACGGCATCCAGGCCTGTTCGATGGGCAACCCTGAGATACGCATTGGCGGTCTACCGGCAAACACCCAATTTCTTGAGATAAGTATGTTCGACAGTGTTTACATCCACAATCACGGCGAAGTAACCATTGAAAATGATGGATCGGGCATCATTAAGCTAGGTGCCATTGAAGAACTGCAGGGCCCCTGCCCGCCGGATGTGCCCGGCCGCTATAAAATTACCGTCACGGCATTGGATGCAAACAGGGTGGTCGTTGGTACCGGCAGCAAACGAAGATACTTTCCAGAAGAAAAATGAAAAAAGGAGGGAAAAAATGAAGCGCCATGTCATGATCGCTGCATTCATCGCTGGTATAATGCTCTGCATTGCCTGCTCGGCCAATGATGCTGAATATGCCGATATCCCCCTGACGCCCGGCAATATAACATTTGCAGAACGCTGGGCATCGTCTGAAAACCTGCAGATTACCATTAACCAGCAAGACGCAGCACCCATAACGCTTACCGTCGGTCGCCGTGATTTTAAACCCGTCTGGTCGCAAGCCGGCGATATGCTGACGTTTTTTCGTTTCGTCAGCAAAGACCGTGGTTTTCATACCTGGCGAACCAAAATATGTGTGATCAATATCGATGGAACCGGATTTAGAGAATTGACAAACGCAGATTATCCCCATTTCAACCCCACCTGGACACGCGATGGTAGCAATCGGGTCATTTTTAACCGGCGTTCGATCGAAAGGGGCTGGAAAAACCAGATTTTTTTAATTCCGGCAAACGGAGCAGTTGGCGATGAGCAATTGGTTTCCCATCCCAGCAATGCCTACTATGAATGGGCTTTCAGCGGTCTGAAGGACGGTCGCATCTTTATTGATCGCAAGGGGGCTGACTATTCCAAATCATTTCTGCTGACACCAAATCCCGGCAAGCCTGGCAATTATGAAGAGATCACACGCCCGACGGAAAAACTCTGGCATAAATTAAGCGTCTCGCCCAGCGAAACCAAAGTGGCCTATATGCTTGACAACGACCGCAAACTATACACCTATAACGATGTTGTCATCGCCATAGCGGATTTGGATATCGCCGATCTAAAAGTTGAAAATCAAATCATTATAACGGAGATGAATAAAGATTACATTTGTGAATACCCCAGATGGACAACGGATGAAAGCTGTGTGATATATGATTCCAATCGATCCGGTAAGTATCAAATATATGCTTACCATTTGAAAAATAAAACCACGACGCGGATTTCACCTGATCCCAACAAAAATTACCGCTTTGCCAATTTTGAAAACTTGCCGAAATAGTTACTGGGCCTGCACATCATTCACCGAAATCATTTTACTTTTTCGTTTGGATATGTTTATGCTATCTATCTATAACCAGTTTAAATTCAAGATGATTGACAATCTTCCGATTACTTCCTAGCTTTAATCAAGATTATTGCCCCCGGAATATTCGATCTAAAAATTAATCGATTAAAAAATAAGGGTAGGGCTATGAATTCATATCCATCACCCCAGCAACTGTCGCAAGAGGTTGCATTACTTAAAGAAGAGCTCAAGGACTGCCGCCTGAAAAAAGAGCTGCTGCAGTACAACGAATTGAAATATCGCAAATTGGTTGAAAGTGCCAATGATGCCATACTGGTGGCGCAAAATGGGCGCTTTCAATACGTCAATCCCAAAGCTGAAGCGCTTTTTGGATATTCGCAAGACGAGCTGACGTCAAAACCCATGTCCGACTTTATCCATCAAAAGGATCGTGACATGGTTGTGCAGCAGCATGAAAGGGCCCTTGAAGGTCACTCACACCCTGAAATGGTTTCTTTTAGAATTGTGGACAAAAAAGGAGGGACCATATGGGTAGAGTTAAAAGCGAATCTGTTCTCCTGGAATGATCAGCCCGCCACGCTGTACGTTTTGACAGATATCACCAAAAGGAAACAGGCTGAAGACAGGTACCATCGCGTTCTTGAAAGCCGATCTGAAGGATTCATGCTGCTGGATGAGGATCGGATGATCATCGAAGTCAATAAAGCCCTGTTAAAGAAGTCAGGTTATGAGCGGGATGATTTTAACGGTCGATCCGTCGATCAATTTTACGACAAAACCTCCCTTATTTTCATATCCGCGAGTCCCGATCATTTCAGCTTTGAAGCCTTATTTCGCGCTAAAGACGGCCGCCTGATCCCAATGCTTTTTAGCCGCAGCACACTCAATGATGAAAACAACCAGATGTCCGGCTTTATGTATTTTCTGACGGATCTTACTGATTTAAAGGAAGCTCAGGAGGAGCTGAAAAAGGCAGAACAACGATACCGCAACATGTACCAAAATGCTGTGCAGGGTATGTTTCAAAGTCGGCCGTCCGGAGAGCTGATTCGCATCAACCCGGCCTATGCCCGGATTCTGGGATATGATTCTGTTGATGAGGTGATGTCTCTTAATGAAGGTGGCTATAAGTTTTATTTTAATTCTGAGGACCGCGACCGGATGATCCGCGCAGTGCGCAAAAAAGGTTCTGTCGAAAATCATGAACTGCAGCTTAAGCGCAAGGATGGAAAGCCGGTATGGATACTGGCCAATATTCGATATATTAAAAATGACAGAAGCGGTGCCATTATTGAAGGCATTATAGTCGACAACACCAAAAAGAAGGCTCTGGAAAAAGAGCTTCGGCGTGATCGCAAAAAATTCCGTAATCTTGCGATCCACGATAATTTAACCGGGCTTTATAACACGCGCCACCTTTATCAAAAATTGGATAAACTCATTGATGAAAGCAAGCTCACGCAGAAACCATTTTCTTTGGTGTTTATGGATATGGATAACTTCAAGCGTGTGGTGGATACCTATGGCCACCTGAATGGGAGCCAGGCATTAAAGGAAGTCGCTCAGACCATCAAAAGCTGTCTCTCGAGGCCATGCTTCGGCGTTGCTTATGGCGGTGACGAGTTTGTGGTCGTACTGCCCGGGTTTGGTAAGGCTCAAGCCAGCACATTGGTTGGGCAAATACGTGAAAAGATGATGTATACGAAATATTTAACCAAAGCCGGTTACCATGTGAATTTAGGGGCCAGTTTTGGGATCGCCACATTTCCGGATGACACCAATAATCGCGAAGGCCTGCTGGCCTTAGCGGATCAGGCCATGTTTCATATTAAGCAGACCGGCAAGGGGCTCATCGGTACCACGCGTTCGTGATTTCTTATCGTCAACCGCTTTGTCCGAATTAAATTTTCTTTCCCGAAGAAACTGCCGGAACACGGCAGGTGACGTTATGGCGGGCCAGATCCCATAATGATTGGATGCGGGTCTTTTTCAGCAAATTGCCGTAATGGCCGATGATGGCCGTGTTATTGTACCAGCAGCTGCAGGGGCGGTCGGTGGCCAGCTGATCGCGCTCTCTTTGGATGCGTTGCGAATTCCAGATGGTTTTAAAATCGGATTGGCGGATGGAGCCGACACTGACATGCTGCTCGAGGCAGGGATAAACATTGCCCCAGGGATCAATACGGGCCATCAATACCGCGGCAAAGCATTGCTGCTGAGGAAACGACCCGTGGGCCTTCAGGCTGTCAATCAGACGGTTCAGATAACCATCCTTTGAAAGCGGTGTTGCTTCGATTTGCTCGGCAATCAATTCGGGATCCAGATGCAAGTCGCTTTCGTCCATGCCGGTGTAATAGGCGTCGCTGCAATGATGCACCGGCTGAAACAGCACATCATCGACCACAGCCTCCCATTTTTCGTAGAATTCCCGCATTTCGTTCACATTCTGATTGGAGATGGTCATACGCACGCGCACGATCGGGCGAGACGAGCGGGGGTGTGATAGGAGCTTCCGGATACCGCTTTCAATCTGGCGGTAGGAACCCGCGACGCCCCTGATGGTGTCATGACTGTCGGCAGAAGCGCCGTCCAGGCTGACGGTCACACAGGTGGCTTTTGAGCGGCAAATTTGTTCGTGTAACGTTTCAATCAACAGACCGTTGGTACATATATTAACGGACATTCCCCTGCCGGAAAAACTGTTGATGATGTCAAATACATCGTCGCGCATTAACGGCTCGCCGCCGGCAATACTGATTTGATGGGAACCCATCTTGTGCAGCTCTGCGGCTAAGGCCTCATATTCATCTGCCTGCAGCTCATCGGTGCGGGGATCTTTCCAGCGCTGGCACATCTGGCAGCGGCAGTTGCAGCGATAGGTGACATCCAGTTCGGCCATGTAAGGACCGGCCGCCAATTGACGGTCCTGAGCATAGGCCAGCACATTTTTTCGCGACTGCCATGCCGCGGATGCAAAGCCTTTGGAGAATATGATTCGGCGATAATCCCAGAAGTTGTTAAAACGCATGGATGCGTGGTCCTATATCAAAGTAACTCGATCTGCGTTCAGAATATAATTAATTGGTCTTAATTTTACCAAAGCGCTTTATAAATGGTTTCAGGTGTTCCGCCGCAGGCGGATTCTGGTGTCAGGGACTGGCTTGATGCCAATATTAAGGGCCGATTAGATTCGTGATTTCCGGGCCCGCATAATGTCATCTTTTGCTGACACCCGAAACCTGACACCTGACACCTAAAGGTGTACAAGATAATACCATCGAGCCCGTACTGCAATAGCAGATTTGTAATAACGCTTAGATTAACGCTTTTTTAACCACAACATGCGCCTGGTCGCGTTCGACGCGTAGTGCAAAATTGTACATATCCCGCTGCAGACACAAAATGGGGTCCTCGGCCGGAAAATAGGGGCTGTCGGCTCGTAAAAACCGCTGGGCGGTTTCATTGGAGACGATTTCTCCCAGGGCTTTGTTGTGATCGTAGTCCCCGGCACCCAGCAGATGCGCAATATAACGCGCACAGCCCTCATCCTCCGGGGCCCGCTCTTTGAGCTCCCACCCCATGGCCACTAGGCTGACCAATTTTGGTTTTTGGGCAATAATATAGTCGGCGGTGGCCCGGGCCACCGTATAACCGGCCACCAGAACCTCGTCGGCAACTTCCAGGGCCGCCAGCGCACCCTGCACACCGGCGGAGGTTCGTTGGACAACTGTGCAGCCTTTAAAAAAAGAAGGCTCCTTTTGACGAATTTGACTGGGCGAATTTCCCAGGTCAAAGCCTTCAATAGGGACACCGCCGATTTCGCCAACCAGCAGGACATCATTGCGGTCTCTTTTGAGCGCAAATGCTTCCTGTGGCGAGGCCACCAGGATCGATTTTTCAATGCCCAGCGAATACAGTAGTGGGGTGCAGGTAAACGCACGAAAAACATCGATGATGACCGTCAGCCCTCTTGCGGCTTCAGCGCCGGCCAGGAAACGGTTATGAATGACCTGCATCGCTACCTATTCATTATGGTTCTAATCGAGCGTTAATAATCAAAGGATATGGTATTAGCGAATTAGACTCTTTATTGCAAGTCCTGTCAAAATCTGTCTGAAATTAGGTTGAGCCGGTTGAGCCCGTTTGGAAGGTAATCCCCTCAGATCTTATCTTTAATCAGTAAACGGGCAACGGGCTCAACCGGCTCAACGGGCCAACCTAAAATATTTGACAGGCAACCATATTTTTTTTAATCTGGGCGGACTTTACGACCCAATTCAGGTATTGATAAACCCGCTATCGCTTTTTCTCAGAATCAAATGAATAAACTCAGCAACGGCCCAAAAGATCAAAATCCAAACACAGATTCGGCAACGCCGGTTGTTTTGCTGGTCGATGATAATGTCCTCAACCTTCAGATGCTGCACCAGACGCTGCAGGGTCAGGGATACCGCCTATTGAGTGCTAAGTCCGGTGAAGACGCCCTGCGGATCGCACAGCAGGCATCCCCCGATCTTATTCTGCTGGACATCATGATGCCCGGTATTGACGGATATGAAACCTGCGCGCGATTAAAAGCGGATGAAGCCACCCAGAATACAGTCATCATTTTTTTGACCGCTCTGCACGATACCAAGGAAAAAGTACGCGGTCTTTCATTAGGGGCGGTGGACTTTATTACCAAACCCTTTGAGCCCGATGAAGTCGTGGCCCGCGTATCGCGTCAGCTTGAGGTTCATCGTCAGCACCAAGCGTTGCTGACCCAAAATCAGCAGCTGGCCAGCCAGTTGAAAGATGAGCTGCGATCCGGCTCCACCGATTTAAACGCTTACCGGGAAAAGATCCAGAAGTTGATCAGCAGCGGAGAAAGTGACCGCCTGGAATTTAAATCCACACTGCGCTGGAATTTAAAAACCGATCGCTCAGAGAAGGGCATCGAGAAGGCCTGGCTCAAGTCCGTGGTGGCCTTTTTAAATACTGATGGCGGTGTGTTGCTGGTGGGCGTCACCGATGACGGGCAAATCCTCGGCACCGAGGCGGATCAGTTTGATAACGAGGATAAATATCTTTTGCATGTCAACAATTGCCTTCAGCAGCGTATTGGGCTGGAGCATTCCGGCTTTATACGCTTTCAGCTGATACCGGTGGAAGAAAAAAAGGTGCTGCTGATTGAATGCCAGCCCTCACCCTCGGCGGCATTTCTTAAATTTGGAAAAGATGAGGACTTTTATGTCCGGATCGGTCCCGGAAGCCGTCGGCTGTCCACCAGTGAAGTGCTTGCTTATATGTCCAAACGAAAATTGGAAAGCCAATAATCCTCACGCATTCAGACAGTGAATCCCACAGCAAGCAGGGCTGATAATTTTTTTCACCACCGGTTTATGCCCGCAGAAAAATTTTCTTGCCTGCTGCTGGTTGCATCATTTTCGTTTGCCTGTTTTTTTCTTGTAAAACCGGCTGGCTTTGGCGCGGTTGCCGCAATCGTTCATATTGCACCAGCGCCGGCTGCGATTTCGGCTGGTATCCAGAAAAAGCCAGCCGCATGCCGGATCGCCGCACTTTTTGACCCTTTTCAACTCCTGTGAAATCAACAGATCCGCAGCGGATCGAATCAACGGACTTAAAATCCACTCCAAATCGGCATGATCTTCCGCTAAATCCCATCTATAGCCCTGCGGGGTTTTGACAATTTTGGATTTCTTCATGGTTCGTGAAAAAAATTGATTGAATATTACCAGATCTTTATTTGGGGCGGCTTTGCCATCTGCCAGCGAAGAAAATATTCGATAAATTGTCTCCCTGAGCTGAATGGCCTGTTTTAAAGCCCAGGTTTGTTTTGCTGGCTGGCTTTCGGATAATTGGGTAATACGTTTGGCAGCCTTCCGTGACATGGTGCCGGCATGCTGGCTCCAAGCAATCAGATCCGCGTAGGTCTTCAAAAATTCTGTTGGCCGTTTCCTGCCGCGCCAATCCAGGGTGTTGACAAAATCCAGGCAGGGTCGACCGCCCAGAAGGCTCAAGTTGACGGCGTGTTTTTTTTCATCTGCCATCTGATTTCCTTCAAATTTTATATAACCATCAAAAATTACTTGACAGGTTAGAAAATGTGAATTAATAATATAACTGTCTAAAACTTAATAGGTGGTTATATGCTTGTCAAGCACTTTAATCTGACCTAAATTGAGCGTTTAAAATTTCAAAAAGGAGTCACGATGTCTTTTTTTCCAGTGAATTCTATCGATTTGTATTTTTTGAAATTTGAAACCCTCTGGGATTGCCGATCTTACTCCGCCTCAGGCGGATTAGATGTCGTTCCGCATAGAAAACTATAGCGAAACAACATCTGCCGTGTAGCTGCGGCAACCTCGACAATCGCTCAACTTAGGCCTGAAACAATAAGCTGCTATTGGCATTCACCATGCAACTTTAAGCCGGGAGGTGTAGTCAAATGGAAAATAATCATATTCGAAAGAAAACGACAGGCGGTTGTTTATGTGGAGAAGTTCAGTATGAAATTTATGGTGAGCTGAGGGACATTGTCAATTGCCACTGCTCTAAATGCATGAAATTTCACGGCAATTATGGCGCCTACACAAGCGTTAAAGTCGAACAGCTAAACATCATCCAGCAAAAAAGCTTGAAGTGGTTTAAATCAATCACTGATGAAACGCCCAATGTTCACCGTGGATTTTGCTCGGAATGCGGGTCATCGCTATTCTGGCACCCCAAAGATCAACCCACCATAGCCATCGCGGCCGGGTCATTGGTTGCACCGACAAAACTGAAAACAATGGGCCATGTCTGGTGCAGCCAGATCGCGGATTACTATAAAATCGAGGATGATCTTCCGCAATTCGAGGAAAGATGGATCACATAAAAAAGGAGATCAGAAATGGACGCTACACTCTCAAGCAGGGCTTTGCATGAAAGCATGGAAAAACAGGGTCTGAAAATTAAAATTGTTTCCATCGAGCATGTCAAAGAGCTTGAAACCGAAATAATGACCCTTTACCAAGAAGGATTGCTGGACCCGGATTTGTACGACGCCTATCTGGCCTCATTTGATTTTGCCTGCCACACGAAATTAAAAGGGGCTCAATCGCTTATCGTTGCATCCATCCCGCAGCCCCAGATAAAAGTTGTCTTTTCGCGCGAAGATAAGTCTTATCCGGTTGTTGTTCCCCCCACCTATTATTTTGCCATCGATAATGAAGTGGCGGATATTCTCAAAGCCGATCTTGAACCGCTGGGATACCATCTTCAGAAAGTCAGACTGCCCGATAAACTTTTGGCGGTGCGCAGCGGACTGGCGCAGTATGGCAAAAACAACATTACCTATGTAAAGGGGATGGGAAGCTTTCATCGACCGGCAGTGTTTATCTCCGATTTTCCATGCCAAGTGGAAAGCTGGGGTGTGGCGACCATTTTGGACAATTGCGAAAATTGCAGTGCCTGTTTGAAGGCCTGCCCTACCAAAGCCATTGGTTTGGATCGCTTCCAGTTGCATGCCGAGCGTTGCCTGACATTTTTCAATGAAAGTTCGCAGAATTTTCCGGACTGGTTATCGCCGGCCTGGCACAACAGCCTGGTGGGCTGTATGATCTGTCAGAAGGTATGCCCGGCCAATAAGGAGGTTGTTAAATGGATCGTGAACGGTGTGACTTTTGAGAATGAAGAAACAGATCTGATTTTAAAGGGCGTTTCCGAAGAGAAATTGCCAGTGGAGACAATTGAAAAGCTCAGGAAGTCCGGCATAATGGAATATTTTGATGTCCTGGGAAGAAATTTGAGAGTTTTGATTCAGCAATAGAATTTAAGACTCTAGAAATTGACAGGGCCTGATGAGTCTGATATTTTTTACTGCCTGCCCGCGGGTATTTCCCCATGCCCTTTTTGTAAAGGAGGAATTATGAACCAGAGAAGACTTCAGCTGGTTGCATTGCTGTGCTGTTTTCTGATCGGCCTCACGGCCTGCTCGCGCGAGATGGTGGCTATCGGCGCCACAGCGGCGGTGGGCACAGGTGCGTATATTTACGCACAGGGGAATCTCAAACGAAACTACGAAGCCTCAATGGATGATACCTGGAAAGCAGCGATTCAATCTGTTAAAGATCTAAATCTGACAATCGAATCCCAAAAGCAAGACGAATCCATTGGTGTTATCAAAGGCAAAATGACCGCTGGACAGAGCTTTACCATTAACCTAAAACGATTGGATGAAAATTTGACCGAAGTCGGTGTTCGCGTCGGCACCTTCGGTGATCGCAAAAGATCTGAAGCCTTTCACGATAGAATTTTTTCACATCTGTAAATTACACCAGTTGAATTTTTTGAAACCGGATGCGGTCTATCTATCTGGTCTAAAGCGACGCCAATGACGTCGCTTCATTTGTTTTATCGGTTTTAATCTTCAAGGGTTGTGACACCATGAAAAAAGAAGGCTTCCAAGACAGGCTTGCTATTTTAAGAGTAACAATTTGGGTTTGCTGTGCAATCGGGCTGATCTTTGCCGGTTGTTCAACAGCCCCGGAAATCAATTCTCCTGAGCAGATGCCATCTTACATACGCGAATTTAAGACCTTTAAACTGTATGGGCACATTGAGAAAAAAGACACTAAAATAGATCTGACTGCCGGCGAATATGTTTCCATTATGGTTGATGGCGAGATACGCCGTTGGAAAAACGCACCCCCAGCGGATGCAACTTACAGAACCATAGCAAAATGGATCAACGGCGGTTGGCAAACACTTTTTTATCATGTACACGGCGGCACTTTTGAATCCCTCACATCGGGCAGTCTATCCTTAGGTATTATTGACAACTATCACTTGGATAACAGTGGCCATTACGACATCATCATTATTGTCTGGAAAACCAAAGATTATAGCCAGATCAGCACGTTTTTAGAAGGGCTGCAAAAAATGAACCCCGAACATCGAGGTATTGCAGACGCCCTTTCGCAGGCTCGAGAACTAAGAGACTACGATATCGCCCAGGCAAAAGCGTCACAGCAAATTTCGGCAACTAAAGAAGAAATCAAAAAACTGGAAGACTCTAAACAGGACCTGTCAGGCGCAGCCGGCCAGCAAAATGCGGCCCAGGTACAAGAGCTGGAAAACCGCCTGGAGGAATTGACCGCAAAACTAAAGCAGCTGGATGAAATGACGCTTCAGCTGCAGCAGGAAAAAGAGAAATCAACTCAGTTGAGCCAGGAGCTTGAAGAAAAATCGCAGCGCGAAAAGGAATTGATGAGCAAAATCGGAGAAGGTGCCAAAGTGCCTCCGTTTGTCATCTTGACCGGTCCTGAAGACGGCCGCAAGCTGGAGGTTGATTCGGTGCGAATCAGAGGTGCTGTGGAAGACGACCGCGGGATCATGAATCTGGAGATCCTGGTCAACGGTCAGCCCGTGGCAACCGATGGCGTCCGAGGTCTAATAACGGTGTCCGGGGATGCCCCCCGCCGATCCAATTTCGATCAGGCGGTACCGCTGAACCATGGTGAGAACCGCATCAAGGTGCGGGTAACCGACACCGACGGACTGGTCACCGAAAAAGTGGTGAGCGTGCATTACACACCCAGCCGGCGGAACGTCTGGGCGGTTGTGGTGGGCATCAACGATTATCCACAGCTTCCGAAGCTTAAATACGCGGTCAACGATGCCAGGGCCTTTAAGCGTCTTTTGGTGGAAAAGAACCTCGTCCCCGCTGAAAATATTACCGTGCTGCTCAACAAGCAGGCCACATTGCGAAAGCTGAGAAGCGCCCTGGGAACCGGGCTGAAAGGGGCTGCCGATTCAGACGATATGGTCATCATCTTCTTTGCCGGTCACGGGGCCACCGAGCGCGATGCCATGAGCCTAGACGGCGATGGGCTCGAGAAATACATTCTGACCTACGATACCGACCCGTCGGACCTGTTTTCAACCGCCCTGCCCATGCGGGATCTGGCCCTGATTTTTAACCGCATCCGCTCCGAACGCCTTATTTTCATCGCGGACGCCTGCTACAGCGGGGCCAGCGGTGGGCGTACCGTCAGCATCACCGGTATGCGGGCCAATATTGCCGACACCTTTCTGGATCGGGTTGCAGCTGGCCGCGGCAAAGTGATTATCACTGCCAGCGCCGCCAACGAGGTCAGCGTGGAACGGGACGAACTTCAGCACGGGGTGTTCACCTATTACCTGCTGGAGGGTTTGAAAGGACCGGCGGACACGGACGGTGATGGGTTGGTTACAGTGGATGAGGCCTACCGCTATGTTTCCGACAGGGTGCCCCGGGCCACCGGGCAGGAACAGCACCCGGTCAAAAAAGGAACCGTTGAAGGCAGCCTGATCCTAAGCATCACCCGCTGACCACAAAATAGGTTTGCCCGCCGCTGGCGGGTTTAGCCCGTTGAGCCCGATATAATAGGAAGGTGTCTTATTCGAACTAACCGGCCAACGGGCAAACGGGCAACGGGCTCAACCAGAATACCCTGATGCATTTTTAAGATCGCTTTTAGTAGCCGAACTTGCGCAGGGCCCTGGTATCCTTCCGCCAGTTCTTCTGGACCCGCACAAATAGCTTTAAAAATACCCTGGTTTCCAGCATCTGCTCAATTTTTTTGCGCGATTCGATGCCGATGCGCTTGAGCTTGTTACCCTCCTTGCCGATGATGATGCCCTTCTGGGATCCGCGTTCCAGGTGAATGGTGGCCTCAATGTGGACCAGTTTGCCCTTCTTTTCTTCCTTAAAGGTATCCACTGTGACCGCTGTGGCATAGGGGATCTCCTCACCGGTCAGACGGAAAATCGTTTCGCGAATCATCTCCGCAGCGATAAACCGTTCCGATAAATCCGTCAGGGCATCTTCCGGAAAATACGGCGGGCCGGTGGGCAGCATATTCTGCATGGCTGTCAGAAGTGATTCGATCTGGGTGCCTTCGGTTGCTGAGATCGGTATGATGACTTCAAAATAATATTCCGTTGACCATTTTTGAATGACCGCCAGCAAGTCTGTTTTTTGGATCTGATCGATTTTGTTGAGCGCTACAATAACCGGTCGTTCCTGCTTTTGAAGGCGTTTGGCCAAAAAGTATTCCGAGGTTGGATCCGGATGGGCTGCATCCAGAACAAAAAGAATTAAATCAGCCTCATCTATGGCGGCCAGGGCCGTATCCACAATCCGCAAATTTAGCGTATCTTTGGCTTTAAATATTCCCGGGGTGTCGATAAAGACGATCTGTGTGTTGGGTTGATGTACAACGCCCAGGATTCGATTACGGGTGGTCTGGGGTTTTTTGGAGGTAATGGAAATCTTTTCACCCAGCAGACGATTTAGCAGAGTGGATTTTCCGGCATTGGGCGCCCCGACGATGGCGACGTAGCCGGACTTGAAATCTTCGTATGTGTCGGACGTGTTAGACATTTCTATTGCACCGCCCGCTGCGCTCAAGGCGCAGAGGCCGCAGAGATAATTTTTTTCTTTTGTTTTCCGTTGAGAGGACGGAAAACAAAAGACAATCCGCCTCCGGCAAGTAATATACAGATTTTAAGCATCAGCTGTTAAATGATACTATGGAAACATTTTGTTGCTGAATTCACGATAAAGTTAAGAATCAATTTTTATAACCCGCAGGGTTGAGATGTTTTTGCCTTGTCGGCGTCCATGCCAGGCCATAGCTGAAAGCGACGGCTGGTCAGCGACAAGGCAAATAAACTTAATTCTCTGCGAACTCTGCGTCTTTGCGGTGAATAATAAGACGCCAACAAACTTTGTGCGGAAAGTATCGTAAATACTCTTAACAAAGAAGGTAAGGGTTAAACAACCGATTGTAAATCGTCGAGCAGGACAAAGACGCTTATATTGGCTTAATGGTGCAACTTATTCGTAAACGAATGATTGAATTGCCTTCCAGAGGGTGTCGCGGCCGCGGCGGGTTTTTGCGGAAAAAAGGATCAGATCATCAGGATTGAGTGTCAGGGTCTCCGCAATGCGGCGATATTGTTGGGCCGATTTACTTTTGGAAAGCTTATCGGTTTTGGTTAAAACCACAATGGCGCTGATGGCATAGTGGCTAAGCCAGCCCAGGAGATTTAATTCCTCCTGCTGCGGTGTGCGCCGAATATCCATGATAGCCACCACTGCCCGCAGGGTTATGCGCCTGGAAAGATAGGTTTCAATCATCGGGCCCCATTTCTTGCGAACGGACTGCGGCACCTTTGCATACCCGTAACCGGGCAGATCAACGAAAACGATCTGCTGATTGATATCAAAAAAATTAATCAGTTGCGTGCGGCCGGGCGTTGAACTGGTCTTTACCAGATGTTTGCGATTGACCAATGTGTTGATCAGGCTGGATTTGCCCACGTTCGAACGGCCGGCAAAAGCAATTTCCGGCAGTTGTGCCGGTGGATACTGGGCTGGCCGGGTGGCGCTTTTGATAAATTCGGCAGATTT